>JAEEGL014711673.1_pt1 | contig 12638 bp, 8 predicted proteins | sample 9134231 | NCBI WGS metagenome assembly JAEEGL01 (sample SAMN16246548, study PRJNA631951) | gut metagenome | biome: gut microbiome; feature: rumen; material: fiber-attached | host: Bos | place: Iran: Karaj | collected 2018-10
ATAACTATTTAATTCTAAAAGAAAATGTTATAATAGAAGAGGATTATTTGGAAAATATAAAGGAGCAAGCAGAGGATATATTGTCTGTTTCTAATGATATTATTGTTCATGATTTGATAAAAAAAGAGGGAGATAATATCAATATAGTTGAAGAATAGGAATGATAAGATGAGTAAGAAATTAAGAAAGATTAAAACAAAGAAGAGTAATAAAGCTAAAATAATAATAATTGTTTTGATTGTGTTAGTTTTATTGGGAACAGGCGGATACTTTGGATATAGATATTATTTATCATTACATGGCAAAAAGAAAATAGATGTAAAAGTTTTAGATACTATTGATAATTATGGATATAGTATAAGCGATAGAGATAGTGAGTTGTTTAAAAAAGAATACGAGGCTTTGAAAAAGATTCTTAATAAAGAAGAGATAGATGAAAAAGGTTATGCTGAACAAGTTGCTAAATTATTTATAATAGATCTTTATACTCTTAGTTCTAAAGTTAATAAGTATGATGTTGGTGGAAGAGAATTCTTTTATAATACTAAGGTTGATATGTATGATTTAAAGGTAATGGATACTTTGTATTCTAATGTACAAGATGATACATATGGAGATAGAAAACAAGATTTACCGACAGTAAAGGCAATTGAGGTTAAAGATACTAATGAAGATGTATATACATTTATTGAAGATATAACGGTAGATGAGACTACGAATGCTAGATCTTGTAGAGAAGGATTTGAGGTAAGTAAAACAGCTAATAATAAGTGTGTTAAAGATGTTGATAAGGTATATGTTGTAAACATGGTGTGGACTTATGAAAATGATATGGGCTACGATAATGAAGGTAGTGTTGTTGTAGCTAAAGAAGATGGTAATAGGTGGAGTATTGTTGAATATCAGCCTAAATTAGATGCATTTAAATAGAACCTTGAATTAAGGTTCTTTTTTTATTTCAATGATTTGAATTGTTTTATGAAACAAAAAGTCGAGGTTTGAAAAAAAATTAGATGATTTACTTAGTTTTATTAAGCCCTCATAGATTATTCCGTCTACTGGTTTATAGACTCTTCCTTGAGCGTATTTAGGGAATACTAATCTGTATGGTGATATTAAAGAGCGATTGCTTTTAAATAGTTTGTTTGTAATGTTAGTAAACCAGTAGGGAAGTATTCCGTTGTGAGTATGGCCAGATATTATTAAGTCACTTTTGGATAAGTGTGAAGTTGGATTGTTCCTAATATATCTATAAATATTAACAGGACTATGAATAATTGTTATATTGTAATAATTATCATCCAAACTAGTTTTTAGCTTGGATATTTCTTGGCAGAAGCTAGAGTAAGATTCTTTGTCTTTTTCATAATGATTATAGGATAAATCGAAGCCATAAAAACAGATATTATTAATAATTATTTTTTCATCTCTTAATAAATATGTGTTTTTTATATTTTTAAGGCTTTTTATAAATTTCTCGTTTAATTGACAAATCTTTTCTTTTTTATTTTTTTGATAATAGAAGTCATGATTTCCCAGTATAGCTATGATGGTTATTTTCTCGCTAATTCTTTTGAAGAACTCTATTAATTCTTGGTATTCGTAATTAGATTTGTCTAATATGTCTCCAGCTATAATCAGGTATTGAGGTTTTTCGTGCGATAATTGTTTTTCAATATTGTCTAGGATCGCTTTTTTATAATTATGGCAATAATGAATATCTGCTAATATAGCTATCTTTGTATTATTGATGTCTTTTTCTGTTTTAAATATTTCTATTTTCATATTATTCACTTCTTTTTTTTGAAAAATTAAAAGTACCTATGGTACTTTTAATCTGTTATTATTTCTTCTGTAGTTTCTTCTTCTTTTTTCTTTTGCTCCTCATTAGATGAAGGAGTTTCTTGTTCTTTTTCTTCTTTTTTTTCTGGTTCAACAATTGGTTCTGGTTCTTCCTTTTTTTGCTCTTCTTTTGGTTCTTCTTTTGGTTCTTCTTTTTTAGGAATTACTTTGTTTTCTTTTTCCACTATTGGCTCGGGATTAGATTCTGAACCATTACTTACACTAAAAGATATTGAACTAATGCTGTCTAATAGTACTCCTGATACTGATTGGGTTAGTATTTGACCATTTTGGGCAGCACTATCGACTCTATTGAAGTAACAAGATATACCATTGTTCTGGCACCAGTTACTAACATAGTTACTATCATAACCTATATAATTAGGTACTACTTGCTTTTTATTACCAGTTATACCATAACCAATTAATGGGGTAGTATAATTTTCGCTATATGATATTTCAAATGTTTTAATAATCTCCGGTTTTTCTAATTCTAGGTTTACTTTCATTGCTTTAACAATTTCATTTAGTGACTCTTTATAGTAACCTAATGCTGAAGTATATGATAATCCTAAGTTGTAGTAAGCTAAATATGTTTTTTGAATTGATAGGTTTTTGGTTCCTGTTTTGTCAGATAGCATATTTTTGGCGACGTTGTATAGTGACAACATTTGATTTGTTTTTATATTAGTTTCAATATTTCGTGATACAGCGTTTAGTATTTTTTCAAAATCAGAGACATTCTTAAGTTCTTTTATTTTCTTAACGATAGCTTCAATGATTTGTTGTTGATGTTGGTTACGAGCAATGTCTGATATTGCATATAGATGACGGCAGCGGGCATAGGCTAGTGCTTGTTCTCCTGTAAGTGTTTGTAAGCCCAAATCCATACAAACTATATCTTTTCCGAAGCGACGATTAGAATCCTGTTCACATACTTTGTTTTGGTATACTTTACCATTTTCTATATACCAGAAATCTGGTCTTTCAACTTCGACTGTTACACCACCAAGTGAATCAACTAAATCTACAACGCCTTTGAAGTTTACTTTGGCATAATAATCAATGTTTATTCCTGTTAAATTTTGAATAGTTTTAATTACACAGCTTGATCCATAGGCGGCTGAGGAATTAATTTTATTTTCTCGATTGTTGTTACAAGCTATTGGTACCCATGTATCTCTTGGAATACTAAACATAGTCGCATTTAGAGTTTTAGGATTAAAAGTAACTAGGATTAGAGTATCTCCATTGAAGGCTTGGTTAGCTTTTAACCCGTCTTTTTCTGAATCAACACCCATAAGTAAAATAGTAAATGGTTCTGTTAAGTCTTTCCCCTTATTATTTGTAGTTTTATTGTCAGCGTTTTTCATATCTTCGCTATATGAATATTGAACTTTTACTTCATCTTCTATATTAGCAAAATCATCTGTGTTTCCAAAAATAATAGCATAGTTACTTGAGACAAAGCATCCTTCAATTTCTCCGTTGTATAGGTCTTGTAACATTTTTGTATATTCATCGTAGTATTCAATTTTGTTATTTAATTTCTCTTTTTCTATAAGTTTTTTGGCTAGTAGGTTTCCTTCGATGTCTTCTTTAGATTTGATCATACCGATTATGCCATTTTTAGTTATTTTACTATCTTTAAGACTAATTAAATTAGTTGTATATGTTACGGTATTACGATTCATTATACTTATTGAGCTGAATACTTTATTAATATAAAATGAAGATAATACAAATAATGGGCATAGTAATAAACTAAAAATAGTTAAGAATATGAATGTTTTCTTCTTTTTACTTAATATTGTTATTGCTCCTGCTAGAATATATATAAAAAACCAAATTGCAAAGAAGGCAATAACTATAATTCTTATTAACGTTTCAATTCTTGCTAGTTGTAGTAATCCATAAATGAAATAGCCGAAACAAGCTAGATAGGTTATCATTGTGAAATGATAAAAAAATCTTTGTATTTTGTTAGCTTTTTTAAGCTTTTTTGATAATGTTCCCATATTAATACTCCTTAATATTCGTTCCAATTATATCATAAATAGTTGGGTGAAACAATTTTACACTTCGTTTTTTGTCAATATTGTTATAGGCTCTTTGATGTGTTATAATTAATTAGTATAGACTAAAGGAGGATAGGATTGATGAAAAAAAAGCTTTATGTAGTCACTTTATTTACACTTTCTTTCTTATTGTCTTTATTTTTGGGGGTAAAGGATGTTTATGCAGAAAATTATCCTTTTAATGGAATGATTATGGCGGATGCTTTAGGTGTTCATAATGCTCCTAATGTTTTGTCAAATTCGCAAGTAACAGAAATTGCCTTTGGAACTAAGGTTAAAGTGCTTGGAGTACAGGGAACTGTTTATAAGATTGAATATGGTTCTTCAATAGGATATGTGGCAAAATCACAAGTTATTAATGTAGATGCAAGTATGAGTCAAGGAGAGGGATATAATAGTTATTGCGATTCTTTAAAAAATAATGGCTTCCCTGAGAGTTATTGCCCTTATTTATTTTATTTGCATAATAAGTATCCTGCTTGGGGATTTAGGGCTGAAAATACTGGGGTTAGCCTGGGAGAGGCAGCCGAAAAAGAAAAGTGGTTAAGTGCATTACAAACTTCTAATAGTAATTATTATTTAAACGGAACTGCTCTAGAAGCTGATTATTATTATGTAAATGCAGATGTTGTTAAAATGTTTTTAGATGCTAAAAATGGTTTGTTTGAAAATTTGATTTTTCAGTATATGGATTTGGAAAGTAGTAAATCGATTATTAATGATACAGCTATTAATGCTGTTGCTACAGGGAATTTGGCTAATTATAAGAATGATTTTAAGGCTGCAGCTGATAAGTATGGATATAATGCTTTGCATTTGTTAGCAAGGAGTAAGCAAGAGGGGGCTTCTAATCCTCGTTATAGAGCAGTTACTGGCACTTATACTACGGAGTTAAATAATGATCCTTCTGTAACTACAAGTTCTACTTATGAAGGAAATAGTTTGGATGGATATTATAATTTTTATAATATTGGAGCTTATCCCTTACCTTCGATGAATTTGGGTGCTATTGGAAGAGGACTTGCTTATGCTGCCGGATTTATTGGAGGGACGTCTTACGGAAGGCCTTGGACAACTCCTCAACTTGCTATAGCGGGAGGGGCGGAGTTTTTAAAAGAACAATATGTTAGTCGTGGTCAAAATACTTTGTACTATGAAAAGTTTAATGTTGGTCCTAATAATACTTATTCTAAGTATTCTCATCAATATATGACCAATATTTATGCGCCGATTCAAGAAGCAAAGAATATATATTCGGCTTATTCAAAGGCTGGTTTATTAGCTAGTAATTTTGTTTTTTTAATACCGGTTTATACTGATAGTGGAGCAAGTAATAACGGAAGTAGTGCTAGTGATTTAAGTTATAATAATAATCTTAAAGAAATAAAAGTTAACGATGTATTAATAAATGGCTTTGATAGGGATGTAACAGAGTATTATTATAAAGCCCCATTTGTAAGCGATGATGTAAATGTAACAGCTGTTACTGATGATCCTGGGGCTACTGTTAGTGGAGCTGGCGTATTAAAACTTGTAGAGAACAGGGCTACAGCTAGGATTATAGTTACTGCACCAAGTGGAACGCAAAAGACATATGTTGTTACTGTTGAAAGAGAAACGATTATAGATGAAGGTGGAAATAACATAGTTGGTCCTGAGATTAAGGTGGATAATGTAATTAATGGTATGGAAGTAAAGACTAACGGTGATATTATGTTTGGTTTTTCACCAGGGACAGATGTTAGTTTTATAATTAATAAAGCTAATGATCAAGGAGCTAAAGCAATTATTAATTCTGCAAATAATGATAATAAGACTTCTGGTAAAATGAATACACTAGATAAGGTTATAATTACGGGGAGTAGAGAATCTAAAACTTATAATATAGCTGTTAGAGGTGATATTGATGGAGATGGAGAAATATCAGCTTTAGATTTATTAAAGTGTAAAAAGCATATACTAGGTGTTTATAAATTAGAAGGAGCACAATTTTTTGCAGGTGATACGAGCTTTGATAATGAAATAAATGCTTTGGATTTATTAAAGATAAAGAAACACATAATTGGTAGTAGTAAATTATAGGAGGATATAATATGAAAAAAAGAGTGTTTATAATTACAATTTTAGTATTCTTACTGGGGTTGGGGAAGGTTAATGCAGCTTCTATTTCAATGTCAGCAAGTACTGGCAATGTTATCGTTGGTAATACTTTTACTGTTACGGTAACTGTTGGAAATGTCGGACAGAGTGCGGGACAGGTTGGGTCATGGCAGTATTGTGTTGATTATAATAGTACTAATTTAACTTTAACTAGTCCTAGTAGTCCTTGCTCTTCTGGTACGGTAGGGGATTCAACTACAAGTAAGTATACATTTAAAGCTAATAATGTGGCACAGAATACTATTGGTTTAAATGGAGTATTATTATATGATTATGAGACTGAGCAGCCAATGGAGGTATCTAAAGGATCTGTTAAAGTAAATGCTGATTTTAAAGATGCAACTAAACAAATTAATGATAATACTAATTTGAGTGGAAATAATAACTTAAGATTATTAGAAGTAACGGATTATACTATTACGCCTCAATTTAGCAAAGATGTAACAGAGTATTCATTAGATGTTCCTGGAGATGTTGAAAAAGTTCAAATTAATGCGTTTTTAGAGGATAAGACGGCGACAATAACACCAATTGATTTTGTGGATTTAAATGAGGGAGCTAATAAGTTTAGTGTAACCGTAACTGCTCAAAATGGTAAAAAGAAAACTTATACTATTACAATTACTAGAGCAGAGGCTAATCCAATAATTGTTAAAGTCGATGGAAAAGAATATAAAGTGGTAACTAAAGAGAGAGATTTAGAAATACCTGCAGGGTATACTTCAACTACTATTAAAATTGATGATAAAGATGTTGTAGCTTATAAGAATGAACAAACTGGTATTATAGTAGTTGTATTAAAAGATCAAGATTCTAATATGAACTATTTTATGTATAAAGATGGGGAATATACTTTATATGAACAAATTAGTAGTAGTTCTATTACTATTGTTCCCATAAAGCCTAAAAACACTATAAAAGGGTATGAAAAAACTAGAGATATAACTGTTGCTGAGAAGAATTTAATGGTTTATTGTAAAGATGAAAAGGATAATTTAGTATTAATCTATGGCATTAATACTATTAATGGAGAAGAGTCTTGGTATTATTACGATATTAAAGAAGGTACTATATTAAAATATACAGAAATAGGGACTGTTACGGAAGAAGTACCAGTTAGTAAGAAAAGTGATATGGATTACAAGTTAATATCTTTAGTGTTTGTTTGTTTATCTGGATTAGCTTTGTTACTTGTTATTATCTTAGTATTATATGTTATAAGATTAAGAAGAAAAAATGAAGAATTATATAATTATATGGAAAAAAGAATAAAAAAGCACAGAGATAGTGAGTATGCTGATGAGGAAGAAGCAAATGAAAAAGCTGATATAGATACTACTTCTGAAGAGGAACAAGTTGTGCAGGAAGAACCTGTGGCTGAAGAAGAAATAGAAGAGGAAGAAGTAGTAGAAGAAGATACAATTGATGATAAGACTATTCTATTTAGAAATGAAGATATTATTGATTTAGATGAAGATGATTATGCTGAAGAACCTAAAAAGAAAGATAAGAATCCTACTTTAATATCAGACACTGATATACTTAGGAATATAGCTAAAGCTAATGCTAAGAGTTTTGAAGATGATGAAGAGCCTAAAACAAAGAAAGAAGAAAAGATGTTAAAGAAAAAGAAAAAGGCTTTAGAGAAAAAAGCTCAGAGAGAATTCTTAAACGATGAAGTCTTTGAAGAAAGTGCTTTTGATTTATATGAAAGAGATGAGACTGAAGTATTACCTGTTGTTAAAAAGAAAGCAAGAACTAAATCTAAAACTAAAGGAAGAAAAAAAGCATAGATTTATACTAAAAATAGTATATAATATGTTATTGGGTGATTGATATGAATCTAAGTGTTAATGGACATAATGCTTTAATTGTTGTATTTATTACTTTTTTGGTTAGTGTTGTTTTAGTACCATTAGCTAAAAAATGTGCTATTCATACGGGGGCAATGGATATGCCTAATGCTAGAAAAATTCAAAAAGAGCCTGTACCAAGAATGGGGGGGTTAGGTGTTTTTGGAGCTTTTCTGGTAGGTTATATGTTATTTGCTAGATCTTCTTATCAAATGATTTCAATACTGATAGGTGGATTTATAATAGTATTTATTGGAATGATAGATGATATTAAATCTGTTGGAGCTTTGCCAAAATTTATTGTGCATATAATTGCTGCGTGTGTTATAGTTTTTTATGGAAAAATAGTAATTGATTATGTGGATCTTTTTGGCTTTAGTATTAATTTCCCAGTACCTCTTAATTATATTATTACGATATTCTTTATAGTGGCTATTACTAATGCTATTAATTTGATTGATGGTTTAGATGGATTATCATCGGGAATTTCTTCTATATATTTTTTGACGATTGCTATTATTGGCTTTATTCTAAATAGGGCTGAAGGTTTGGATACTATGTTATCTTTAATTACTCTTGGAGCTACTTTAGGATTTTTAGTATATAACTTTTATCCTGCTAAAATATATATAGGTGATAGTGGTAGTTATTTTTTAGGATATATAATTAGTATTATCGCTTTATTAGGATATAAAGGACCTACTTTGACTACTTTAATTATTCCAGTGGTAATATTAGCAATTCCTATTTTTGATACAGGATTAGCTATTTTAAGAAGAGCTTTAAAGGGGCAGGGAATTGGAACTCCTGATAAAGAACATTTCCATTTTCAATTACTTAAGATGAGGTTTAGTATACCAGCCTCTGTGTTAATTATTTATGGAATAAACATATTATTTGCTTCTGTTTCAATATTTTATGTATTGGGGGATAAGAAGTTAGCTATTGGTGTATATGTTGCTCTAATGGTGTTATTATTGTTCTTAGTGGTAAAAACTGATATTTTGTTTGAACATAAAAAGGACAAAAAGAATGAGAAACGTGGAAAAAAAGAATAAAATATGATAATATCAATACAAGTTGGTGGTATTCATGAAATATGATGTGTATGATTTTGATGGCACAATATATGATGGAGACTCAGGTATTGATATTTTTTTGTTTGCTGTAAAAAAATATCCAAGTATAATACTTAGTTTTCCTAAAATAATTTGGTTTGCTATATTAAAATTATTAAAAATTATAAAAATAGAAGACTTTAAAAAAGTAGTGTTTTCTTTTGTAAAGAGAATTGATGATATAGATTCTTTTGTTAATGAATTTTGGGAAACGCATGAAAAAAAGTTGAAAGATTTTTGGGTAAATAAAAAAACTCATAGTAGGGATGTTATTATTTCTGCTTCGTGTACTTTTTGGCTTTCTTACATTCAAAAGGCTTATAAGGTACATGGTCTTATTGCAACAGAGATGGACTTAAATACGGGAGAAGTAATTGGTAAAAACTGTCATAAGGCGGAAAAAGTAAGATTGTTTTATTCTGAATATCCAAAAGGAATAGTTGATAAGATGTATACTGATTCAATTAATGACTTACCATTAATTGAAGAAGCTAGAGAGGGATTTTTAGTAAAAAAGAATAAAATATATAATTATTATGATTATAAACCTAATCCGTTAGTAAGATTTTGGCGTTGGGGATGGGGTATATATCATAAGAATGAAGAATTTTGGTCATATATGGTAGTAGGCTTTTTAACTACTGTTGTTTCTGTTGTTGTTAAATGGGGCTTACTGTTTACTATATTAGATGCTAAGAAGAAGTTGGAATTACAATTGGCAATTATTATATCTTGGATATGTGCTGTTCTATTTGCTTATGTTACTAATAGATTTTATGTGTTTAAAAGCAAGAGCAAACAAATATTTAAAGAGTTTATTAGTTTTGTTGGTAGTAGAATTTTAACATTATTGATGGAAATGTTTATAATGTGGTTATTTGTTACTCATTTTAAATTGAATACTAAATTATGGGTAATAACTTGGACTTTAGTATGTCAGATATTGATAATAATATTCAATTATATTTTGAGTAAGTTGTTTGTTTTTAAAAAGAAGTAATTAGGTGGTGTATTATATGGAACAAAATAGAGATAATAGGGAATCTTATACTAGTGGTCAACTTACTGTATATAATAGGCCTAAAAAGAAAACTGGGTTAAAAAGAAAGAAACGCGTGGGAAGACGAATAAAGAGATGGTTTAAAAAGCATTCGCCACAAATTACTATTATTATAATTGGGACAGTTATACTAAGGCAAGGACTTCTTGGAGTGTTAAACAGAGTAGATAAAAATGATTATGCGTATATGAAATCTTTAGAAGATATGTCGGGTCAAGCGAATACGTCGTCTCTTTATGATGATAACAATGTATTGGAAGGGGCGGATGAGATAAGGAATATTCTTAATTTGATTACAGAATACTCCTTAATATATGGAGTCAATCCTCATGAAGTGTATCAAGTTTTGGCTAATATGACTGATAATTTTACCAGTGCTGATTTTTATGAACTTAGAATTCCTGGCATTGTGTGTAAGCAGCGTGATGTTGAAGCTGAATCTTTAGAGGAATTGCTTCTTCTTGCTGTGAGAAATATAAAACAAATTCCTGATGGATTTGAGGATTATGGCTTGGATATTGATAAGTTATATGTTGATACTGGGTATGAAACGAAAGATGACTATTTTCAACTAATAGAGAAGTATTCCAATATATTTCATATAGATCCTTGTTTGGTTTTAGCGATTTTTAGACAAGAAACTGGGTTTGATAGTGACTTGTTAAGAACTCATAATAATCCAGCGGGTCTTATAGATAAAGATTCTGATGACGGGTTCTGGAAGTTTGCTAATTTGGATCAAGGAATGATAGAATTATGTGCGGAAATTGCTTGGCATTATTATCCTGAAATAGGTTGTTCAAGAGATGAGGTTACTCCTGAAATAATTGCTCAAATGGGAACTATTCATTGTCCTGTAGAGAAAGGAGTAAATAATGGTAATGAATGTTGGGTTGGGAATATTGTGGATTTTTATGAAGAATATCGTAGTGATAATCCTTTTGATAAGACTGAAGAGATTACACATCATTTTTAGGAGGTATTATGAAAAAGGTTGTTGATGGAAATAAAGCGTGTGCTGAAGCTGCATATTTGTTTTCGGAAATTGCTGCTATTTATCCTATTACGCCTAGTAGCCCTATGGCTAAAGAAGTAGATGAACTATCTGGCAGTAATAAAAAAAATCTATTTAATGATAAGGTAAAAGTTGTGGAAATGCAAAGTGAGGCTGGGGCAGCAGGAGCAATGCATGGAGCTTTAATAACTGGTAGTTTAGCAACAACATTTACAGCTTCTCAAGGCTTGCTTTTAATGATTCCTAATATGTATAAAATGGCTGGAGAATGTTTGCCGGGGGTAATACATGTTGCGGCAAGAACTGTCGCTACTCATGCTTTGTCCATATTTGGGGATCATTCTGACATTTATGCTACTCGTAGTACTGGTTTTTGTATGCTTGCTTCAACCAATGTTGAACAAGCTAATCATATGGCTTCAGTGGCTCATTTAAGCGCCATAGATGGTAGTTTGCCATTTCTACATTTCTTTGATGGTTTTAGAACTAGTCATGAGAATAATACTGTTAATTTAGCTGATGACTTGGATATGATATCTTTAATAGATTTAAAAAAGATAGAAGAATTTAAAAAAAGAATGGTTAATGTGAATAATCGTATTCAAAAAGGAATGGCTCAAAATGAAGATATTTATTTTCAATCAGTAGAAGCCAGAAATGAATTATATGATCAAATGCCAGACATAGTTAATTCTAATATGAAAAAGATTAATTATTTCTTAAATACGCAATATAAACCTTTTAATTATTATGGGGATGAGAAAGCTACTAGGATTATAATTGCTATGGGAAGCGTTTGTGATACTATTAAGCTAGTAGTAGATGATTTAAATAGTAACGGAGAAAAGGTAGGTTTAATTGAAGTTCATTTATATAGACCTTTTAGTAAGAAATATTTAGAAGAAGTTTTGCCTAGTAGTGTAAGAAGAATAGCAGTGTTAGATAGAACAAAGGAACCTGGAAGTATAGGAGAACCTTTATATTTAGATGTTGTTAGTACTTTAAAAGATAAAGAAATAGAAATTGTTGGTGGAAGATATGGATTGGCTTCTAAGAATACTGATCCTGCGCAAATATATAGTGTTTATAAAATGTTAGAAGGGGAATTAAAGAATAGTTTTACTATAGGAATAGATGACGATGTAACTAATTTAAGTTTACCTATAAGTGATTATAAAATAGATTTAGGATGTAAAGAATTAAAGATATATGGTTTTGGAAGTGATGGAATGGTATCAGCTTCTAAAGATATATTAAAAATAATAGGTAATGATAATAATAAATATGTTCAAAGTTATAATGAATATGATAGTAAAAAGAGTGGTGGAGTAACTATTGCTCATTTGAGAATAGGTGATAAGAAGATAAATGCGCCTTATTATGTTACTAATCCAGATATGATAGTTATAACTAAAGATGAGTATTTATTTAAATTAGATATGTTGGATGGTATTAAAGATAACGCTTATTTATTAATAAATACTGATAGAGAAGATTTGGATAGTTATTTAC
>JAEEGL016661120.1_pt1 | contig 12638 bp, 8 predicted proteins | sample 9134231 | NCBI WGS metagenome assembly JAEEGL01 (sample SAMN16246548, study PRJNA631951) | gut metagenome | biome: gut microbiome; feature: rumen; material: fiber-attached | host: Bos | place: Iran: Karaj | collected 2018-10
AGACACTTCCCGTTGCGGTTCAGGCTTTCGTAGGTTCATACGTAAAGCAGTGGAACCTGATCCTGGCAGCTGCACTTCTTGCAATCCTGCCTATGGTCATCCTCTTCCTTATCGCTCAGAAACAGATTATGGAAGGTATGATCGAGGGTGCGGTAAAGGGTTGATACCACTTAGCTTACAAACCCATTCCATATAAAATCCCCGTGACAGTTCGCCTCTGTCACGGGGATTTCTTTATTGTGTAATCTGTAAATATTATTCAATTATGGAATGATTTTAGATATAAGTTCAGCACAACGTTCAAGGTCTGAACTTTCTTCGTTAGGTTCAGTGAAACGGCCTTCTGTATTGCTATCGATATCAAGGACTCCCACTACCGTTCCATCTGCACTGCGAAGTGGAATTACTATCTCCGATCTTGCTTCGCTGTCGCAGGCGATGTAGCCGGCAAACTTGGAGACATCCGGAACTATGAGTGTTTTGTTTTCTGCTGCAGATACACCGCAAACACCACGTCCGAGTGCTATGTGTGTACAGGCTACCTTTCCCTGGAATGGTCCAAGGACAAGCTCGGTATTAGCCGCCTTTGCGTTGATTACACGAGCCTGTGTTTCCATATCGGAGCCTGATGTAATCTGTACGTCCTTATCTGCCATGAGGTAAAAACCTACCCAGCTGACATCATAAAGCTGCTCCCATAGGCATGCAGCCACATTTGACAGGTTTGTGATGTACCAGTCCTTTTCATCTATCATTGATTCCACATAATTTGAAATTGCCATATTACCTTTATTTCCTCCAACTATTTTTATAAATTTTTGACTTTTAAAAGTTGTTCGCGGCTATGCATTCTGTCTTTGTATAGTCATTCCAACACCTCAATCAATATTTTATAACTCTTTCGTAGTGACGTAATTGATATTTAAGGAGTAGACCACCAAATCCATTATTCAACTTTTAGACTGATGCATTTTAACTTGCGAAAATAACGATTCCTAAATGAATTACGTCTGTCCGCGAACATATTTAAATTTCGACGTAATCTAAATTTGGTCAGTTAACCAACACTTGAATTTTTCTAACTATTGACGTAAATCTTCATGAATAGAACTAATTATATTTCATGCATTTTACGTCTATTCATAATGATATTATTTTATTGGTATAATGCTCCTATTTACTGGTAGCCCAGTATCTATTTTTTCTCCTCCTTTGACTGAATTACTCCTACTAACGAGAACACTCTTCCTCAATGAGTTACGTCTATTTGTCATCAAATCAGCAGTTGGTAATAACCACCATTTTATGATTACACCAATTCTCTCTAAAACCTTTTTCCGACGTAACAACCAATTACAAAAGGTATATATTGCTGCGTTATTGAACATATCATTATAATGTATATAATCCGCTTATTTTTATTGCTTATACATACACAATTAAATCAGCAAAAATATATTATCATATTATAAGTTATCCTGCGATATTATATTTTTTACAGATATTTCTTTTCCTAATATAAAACCGCACCCGGAAGTTATTACCGGATGCGGTCTGTAACAAAAATTATAACTTTTTTCTTCCTAATGCTTTCTCAAGGAAAACATCTCCTATTTATAAGCTTTTATAGTCAGCTTAATTCTGATATAGCTTTCTATGACTAACTAAATTATAACTTTGTATCCTATCAGTTTACGTTAACCAGGATGGCTGCGTCTTTTCCGCCCTTCTGAGCATGTACACGTGTTGTGCCATGTCCTACGGCTCTGATATTACCCTGATCATCAACTGTAGCAATGTCAGCATTCTCACTCTGCCAAATAACTCTGCCATTGCTGCCTTCTTCATCAGTATAAACCTTGCAGGTCCAGCCTTGTCCAACGTCAAGTGTGATTGAAGCTCTCTCGAGCCAGATCTTATTAACCTTGCCCTTACTTTTACTGCTACTATTCTTACTGCCGCCACCTACTTCTACATAGATGTATGCTTCCTGATCACCGTTCTTATCAGTAATCTTAATCTCAGCTTCGCCTGACTTCTTAGCCTTGATCACACCACTGCTGGATACGGAAACTACTGACTTTCCATCGGTTACTTTATACTTACACGATTTCTTGCCATATGTAGAACCATTCTTCTTAACCTTGATCTGAACCTTAGCGCCTACTTTCATATCGATGTCCTTGTCATCACCAAGTTTTACCGATACCTTCTTGGTTGCTGCTTCTGCACGGTATGCAGGCATAGCAATTATGCACAGCGAAGCTGCCATGACTACAGCCAGCGCTGCTGAAATAATTCTCTTGATACTAACTCTCTTACCCATAAGAATGATCTCCTTTCACAAAAACTATCATAACCAATTAGATTTTGATGTTCCCCCATAGTTTATTATTATCACTCTTAAGGATAGAAGTAAACTTAATCGAGGTAGTATTAACGAACATTTAAGAAATTTTATAAAGCCTTAAAATAAGCGGATTTTCGGCATATATTTTTTATAAAAAAAGCAGAATGAAAGTTTTATACTTTCACTCTGCTTTCCCCAATCACTAGATTTAAATACTAATCAAAGTTCCGAGATGCCTCTCTTAAACTCTTCCTCAAGGTCCTTTGTCTTGATTATCTTTACAGACTTAATCTCAAGGCCACCCTGAGCAAAGTAGAATTTCAAATAGAAGTTGCTCATAATAGCAGGATTCATTCCGATTCGCACTGTCTGCCATTCTTTATCCATTCCGGTTAAGGTCACTGTTTTTATCAGCATCTTATCCTGGAAAATTGAAAGCGGAAGCTGTGCAACATCAGGCTGGTTATCTGCTCTAAGTACAAGTTCCATATCCATAAGGCATTTTCTCTTTGAAGTAACAACAAAGGCTGTTGTAGCACCTTTCTGGACATCAATAAGTGATGTATCAAGTTCTGTCTCGCCCTCATTAAGAGTCAGTTTAATGAGGTCCTGGAGCTTGGCATCATCCTCTGACATGGCTTTTGCAAGCTCCTTATCAAGGGCTGATTCCTCGCCAAGCATATGTCTGTAGGCCGGTGTTTTCAGAAGGAACTCACATATATTGGTTGCACATCTTGCAAGCTCAGCTCTGGTAAGTCTTCCTTCTTTAAGAGCCTTAGGAAGGTCATCTCCGTTTGAATTATCGACAGCACTTGCATTAACCATGTTGAGATCGTTCTGTGCACGAACCTGAGCAGATACGTTCTGATAATCACCGTGAGCTCCGGCTTCATCGTTACCCATTGCCCACCAGTCTGTCATTACAATACCTGTAAAGCCCCATTCTCCTCTCAGAATAGTTGTGAGAAGATCATAGCTACTGGATGTCCAAACGCCGTTTACAGGCCCGTAGGTGCTCATTACAGCCCTTGCTTCACCCTCTCTTACTGCAATCTCAAAGGCCTTGAGATAAATCTCACGAAGAGCTCTCTCAGATACCACATTATCAACAAAGTGTCTTCTGAATTCCTGTGTATTTCCTGCAAAGTGCTTGATAACACCTGTAACATCATACTTGTGAAGTCCCTTTAGCTGTGCTGATACCAGCTTACCTGTAAGAAGCGGATCCTCTGAAAAATACTCAAAGTTTCTTCCGTTAAGAGGGCTTCTGTGTATGTTCATACCGGGACCTAAGAGTGCATCAATTCTGTTTCTTCTAAGATCAAGAGCCTCCCATCTAAAGAGCTCTTCATTTAATTCTTCATTAAAAGTACATGCAAGACATGTTCCATTGGGAAGTGAAAAAGCATGTGTACCGCAGTCCATACGAATTCCGCTGGGACCATCGGAGCATCCGCCAACAGGAATTCCAAAGTCTGCAAGGCTGTCTGTTACGCCGCCAAAAGCACCTGCAATACCTGCAGTAACCTTCGGTGAACACATACCCTCGCCGCGCATCATCGTTATGAGATCCTCATCAGAGAGCTGCGCGATAAACTTCTCCATTGAAACCTTTCCGGCTTCAACGTCCTTAAGCTTGTATCCCTTATCTCCCGTGAAAGGTACACATTCCGGAAGTCTGTCCTTTCTCTTTTTGTTAGGATCAAGAGTTCTTACAGGAACCTTTTCAGAGGTCTTACCATATATAAAATCGTCATTAGCAGCTTTTGATACAGCTTCTTCCATCTGAGTACTATCCGGCTTAAGTCTATCAAATTCCTTTACCGGAGCATAAGCTTCCTCACACTTGGTAATAACCTCAAGCTTCTTAATTTCAAACACGCCGATTTCTGCGGCACTTCTGACATCGCTTCCTGCGAAGACTTTATAGCAGCCCTTTTCAAGAACATAGGAAGATTTATGCTTTGTAACGCCGCTATCATCATAGGAAGCAAGCCAGTACTTGGGAATATCAAATTCCAGACACTGCATTTGTCCGGGCTCTAAAAGGTCTGTTTTTGCAAAACCGCAAAGCGCTCTCTTTGGCTTACCAAGAAGTCCCTGAGGTGCCTCAAAATATACCTGTACAGCCTCTTTTCCTGCTCTGTCACCGGTGTTGGTAACAAGAACCTCAAGTGATATTCCGTCCGTTTCGTCATACTCGAACTCACCCAGAGCAATATCAAAGTTTGTATAAGAAAGACCATATCCAAAAGGATAAAGTACAGACTTTTTATCAAAAGTCTCGAAATAGCGGTAGCCTACATAGATATCCTCTTCCTGAAAGTTTCTCTTATCAGAGCCAAAGTTCTCGGTTGAGGAATAGTCTGTAATGTTCTCTGCAATTGTATCAGCAAGCTTACCTGAAGGGTTAACATCTCCCGATAATACGTCCAGGACGGCATTTCCACCCTCCTGACCTCCCTGCCATACATAGAGAACAGCCTCAGGATCAATCTCTTTTACCCATTTCATGTCAATAATATTGCCCACATTAAGAAGAACAATTACTTTTCCGAAGGCTTTCCTTACCTTCTTAAGAGCATCTGTTTCCTCATCTGTAAGGAGGTAGCTTCCGGGTTCATTTTTAGTATCCTGATCCTCGCCTGCGGTTCTTCCGATTATAAAAATTGCGACCTCAGATTCTTCAGCTGCCTTTTTAGCAAAAGCATCCGTCAGAGGCATTTCCTTCTGGAACCAGGGTTCTGCTGCCCAGCCCACTCCCGTATCAAAAGGATTCTCCTTAACGAATTCCTCATAGGCCTTGCGGACATCTGTATTTATCTTATATTTTTTAGAGTCCTTCAGCGCTTCGTAGATTCCAACAACATAGTCTACGTTAACCATGCCGCCTGAACCGGTTCCGCTCTTGTAATAATTCATCTGGCTTCTGCCGAAAATGGCGAGCTTTGTGCCCTTGTCCAAAGGAAGGGCGTTTTTATCATTTTTCAGAAGGACTATGCCTTCTGCAGCTGCCGCGCGGGCAGTTTTCTTGAATTTTTCAATATCCCATGTTTTTGCCATAGTTTTCTCCTGTCACTTTAATACCCCTCATCCATCAGCTTCGCTGACACCTGTCTCCGCTCCGCTTCGGTCCGCGCTAAACCAACGTCCCCCAAGGGAAGGCTTTAAAATATATATTATCATCCTTTTACGGCGCCTACCATAACTCCCGACTCGAAATATTTCATTACGAAGGGATATACAACAAGCATAGGTGCACTGGAAACGATAATTACTGCATATTTTACAAGCTGCTTGTAGGCGTTGGCATCAGAAACTGCATCGAGGGCAGACATACTCGCAGCTGTGTTGGAGTCGTTTACGATAAGTATCTCTCTAAGTACAAGCTGAAGCGGGAAAAGCTCACGATTCTGCAGGTACATGGAAGCCTGGAACCATGAATTCCAGTGCTGGATTATGTAGTACAGAGCGATTGTAGCAGCGCTTGCCTTAACAAGAGGGAGAAGCACCTGAAAAATAACTGTAAGGTCTCCTGCTCCGTCAAGTCTTGCTGATTCCTCAAGTGCCGGCGGCACTGTCTGGAAGGCTGTTCTCATGATAATAAGGTTGTAGGTCGAAATACATGCAGGCAAAATAACAGCCCATCTGGTGTTAAGAAGACCAAGCTTCTGCATGATGATATATGAAGGAACAATTCCGCCACCAAAGATCATTGTAAAGGAAATGAGCATCATTATCGCATCAACAAAGAGCATATCTTTTCTTGAAAGTACATATGCACTCACTATTGTCACAACAAGACCAAGGACTGTTGCCGCAGTAACATAAATCATTGTGTTAAGAAAGCCCCTTACAAGGTCTGAATTGTTAAACACAAGCTTGTAGCCTGTAAAGTTGATCCCATGAGGAAGAAGAACCAGTCCGCTCTGGGTATTGAGCCAGTAAGGATCACTTATTGATGAAAACAAAACGTGGATTACAGGAAGTATGAAGGCAATTGCCAGCGCTGTAAGCAATGCATAATTAAATACTACGAAAGCCTTTCTTGAAAAGCTGCTCTTAATCCTGTTTTCCTTAGGTGTAATTGCTATAGAACTCATTTTTATATAAACCTCCCTAATATCAGAACAGAGATGTCTCTGTGTATTTGCGACTAAGCTTGTTGGTTGTCATGATAAGCACCAGATTTATCACTGAATTGAAAAGACCGACAGCGGTTGAATAGCTGTAATCACCATCCATAAGACCTTTTCTGTAAACATAGGATGCGATAATGTCAGCTGTATCATAAATCTGTGAATTGTACATAAGTATTGTCTTTTCATAGCTTGATGCCATAAGCATTCCGACTCTTAAGATCAGCATGATGATGATGGTCTGGCTGATTCCCGGAAGTGTAACATGGATCAGCTGCTGCCAGTGACCTGCGCCATCTATTTTTGCTGCCTCGTACTGCTGCTTATCAACTCCTGAAAGAGCTGCTATATAAAGAATTGTTCCAAATCCAAGACCCTGCCACAGATCGGATGAAATGTAGATTGTTCTCCAATAGGAAGCTACACCTAAAAGGTTCTGTGATTTTCCTGTAAGCATTGTCATAAGTGTTCCAAGTACACCTGTTGTCTTACAGAAGTCAACTACGATACCACAGACAACTACCATTGAAATGAAGTAAGGCAGGTAGCTGAGTGTCTGTACTGTCTTCTTAAAATATTTGTTTCCAATGTCATTAATAAGAAGTGCCAGTATGATTGTCAGGGGGAAGCTGATAAGAAGACTCCATCCGTTAAGAAGGATTGTGTTCTTCATTAGTCTCCAAAAATAGAATGAACCAAAGAAATCGGTAAAATTTTCAAGTCCCACAAATCTCTTTATGAGGCTCCCGAAAATTCCAAACTTGGGCTTATAATCCGAAAACGCCATCAGAATACCGCCCATAGGCATGTAAGCGAATACTACATAAAATAGAATGAGTGGCACAATCAAGAGATATCTTTTCCAGTTCCTTTTAAGATCCTTCCTGATTGCCTCCTTAGTATACTTTCTCTCCCTGGCCGGCCTGGCACTTTTAACTGCCTTTCCGGTCTCCTGTCTCGTCGTGAACGATGCCCTAGCAATAGCCATTTGTAACCCTCCTAATTCTAAATACCATTACCGCCTTATGTATCTGTCATGAAAACAGAACATCATGTGCGGTTCCTTTTTCGTATTTACACCTTAGGACAAAAAATCCCCCTCTAAAAGAACCAGCTTTTGTTTTCCCGCTGATTTTTTGCTCTTTTAGAGGGGACACTTTTTGATATCGATATGCAATTTTTTATTTCCTGCTGTCTCTATAGGCTCCGGGCGTGATTCCTTCGTACCTCTTAAAGGCTCTTGTCAGTGCTTTTGCGTCAAGATAGCCCGATCCAACCGCCGCATCATTAACAGATGCTCCTTCTTCCAGTAGCTCTTTAGCTTTTTCCACGCGAAGCTTCTGAATATAATCAAGAAGACCCGTTCCCATGACACTCTTGAAAGTTCTGGACAGATGGGATACCGTAAATCCGTACTCATCAGCAATTCCTGACACTGAGAAGCCCTGCTCCGTGTAATGCTCCTGAATATAGACCTGAACGTCGTCCATCCAGGCAGGGATTCCATCCTTTTCCTTCTCCTCCATATAGTCGATAATGGATGAAAACAGCTCCTTACTGATCTCTCTAAGCTCTTCCATACTCGTAACAGCCATAAGGCGCTCTTCGTACTCGAGAGACTCCATAAATTCCTTATCCGCCTTCTCCATCCTGTAAGAGATTGACATGGTAAGAATAGCCGCAAGACCGTACATACGGTAGATATTCTGTCTGAGATACCTTCTGTTATGGGGAAATGCCCTGCTAAGATAAGTATCCATCATCTGATAGGCTTCCTTGAAATTGCCGGTCTCAAGGCAGTTCAGCATCATTCTGACTGTCTCTGCATATTCGTCGAAGTTCACCATATCCTCGTCTGCCTGCTCGGTTCTCATAACCCAGACAGAATCGGCATCTGAGCCTTCACGCCAGAATATTCTGTACTCCAGCTCTGCCTTCAGCGTCATATAAATCGTTCTCACATCAGCAAAGCTCTCATAGGTCTCGCCCATAAAAATATATATAGGCTCCCTCAGTGTCTGGCTGTAGAACAGTCTCATCTCATCCAGCTTTTCTTCAAGAATATCCCTGTCATTATCAGAACCGATTTTCATGAAAATAAGGTAATCATCGCTGTATTTGTAGACTCTGCTGTCATTTTTTCCCGTAAGCTCATCAATGATATTTTTAAGTGTAAAGGACATAATATCCTTATCAGCGTTGTCGGCGGGAGAAGATGCCTTTACATTAAGAAGCGCTCCCTGCTTTTCATCCTTTGGACGAACGATTATCATCGACCATTTGTCGCCCTCGTTTGCCTCCATGAACTCACCAAAGGTCTTTATTACTGAGCTTTCAGTTTTAATATCACCATCAAAAACTCGTCTTATGCGGTTTTCATACATATATGGTTCGAGAGTGGATACATGTCTCTGCATTAGAGAATTCTCGGACATAATGCTTGAAACCTTCCTGTTTACGCCCTTGAAGGTCTCCATGAAGCCCGCGTCCTCTTTTTCATTGATGACATCAAGAAGCTCCTGGAGCGGCTTCCAAAGCCTTGTTGTCGATTTGTAGGACATATACAGCATGATGGCTATGGCTCCGATGAATTCTATTGCAAAAATAAGCCAGAATATGCGAACCGACCTGAAAAGACTTGATTTGGGTGTTCCCACAAAGCAGCTCCATGGAATCGTGGAAAGACCGGCAAAAGCATAGTAATAGCCATCGCTGCTGATTCCGTTATTTCCCATATCCTTCGTAACGTCCTCTGCTGTCTTCTGCAGATTCTCATCGGATACATATATTTCTGAGTTCCCGTTAGTCAGACCGGTAACGTCCTCAGGCTTCTCACCAATATCAATTTCTGAGACATGGCACTCCAGTACAATTACTGCCTTCTTTTTATAATGGTCATCATATACATTCTCCATGAGCCACACGCGGCCATCTGAAAAAATGTGGCCTCCGCGCAATCCCTCAAAATCAGTGACTTTGGTAAATTCTTCGGGTTCCATGCCCAAATTTTTTATATAGGAGTTAATCACCTTGGAATTCCACAGTCTTGACGATATAGAGAACAAAAGATTGGTGTCATTATAATAAACATATGCCTCTCTGATGGTGCTCCGATGGATATTTTTGAGAATCAGCTCACGAAGGCTTCCAAGCTCATGAATCTGAGCTCCCATTTCTTCCTCTGTGCTGTTTAATGTCTTTGTCAAAACACGGTCAGAAGCGATATAATCCATACTTGCATAGAGCTGGGCAAATTCCTTATCAAAATTTGCAGCCATGATCTGTGCTCTTTGCGCAGCAAGAGACTCCGTGTTACTCTCAAGTACACGGTAGTTATAAACATATCCCGCCATTGTTCCAAGAAGGATAATTCCGCATATAATAATGTAGGAGCTCAAAATTGATTTAAAAATGCTCCCGCCCAAAAGATTACTAAGCTTTTTCATAAGTTGTATGCCTCCGAATTGTCCGCTAAACATTGTAACACATTACATTTCAGTGGATAAATAAAATTTCTATGACCCACTTTTTGAGCCGCATAAAATCAAGATTTGGCACGTGATATCAATTTTTGGGCATGCCTTTTTATCAAAAAAAACACCCGTTCAAAAATACTAAGCCTTGTTTGCACAGGGGCCAAAAAATATACTAAGCTCACAAACAAAAACCGTTTTAGGAGGTAACAATGAAAAAAAGAGGTATAGCACTTTTACTTTCACTGATGATGACCGCTTCTACTGTAGCAGGCTGCGGATCATCTTCATCATCTGATAAGGCATCAGCTTCATCTTCAGAAGCCCCCGCAGTAGACGCTTCAGCAGAGCTCACACTTCCACTTACAGATGAAAAAGAAACAATCAACGTATGGATGGCCAACGATTCAACAGCAATGGCAAAAAATGGTGGTGACTACAACAACAATCCTTATTTTAAGGAACTGGAGGCGCGCACAAATGTCCATGTAGACTGGCAGGTACCTGCAGCTCAGACAGAATCCGAGCAGTTTAATCTCTTATTTACATCAGGAGAGCTTCCGGATGTAATGTACTATTATCCGGGGCAGAACATCTCATATAAGGATGGTCTTGATGCAGCAGTAGACGATGGATATTTCCTTGATCTGACAGATCTTTTACCTAAATATGCTCCTCACTATCTTGAGGCACTTAAGAAATCAAGCGAGAACGTACAGAAGGCAGCTGTTACAGACGAAGGAAGATATGTTCAGATCTACTCAATTCTTCAGACTTCACAGCCTTCCTTCTATGGATATGTAGTTCGTCAGGACTGGCTTGATGAGCTGGGACTCGATACACCTGAGACCTACGAAGACTGGGAAAACATGCTTACACAGTTTAAGGAGAAATACAATGCATCTGCTCCCCTTAGTCCTTTCCCGGCATGGCTTTGGAACCTGGGAATCGGTATGGGCGTTTACAGTCCTCTCGATTTCTATCAGGAGGATGGAAAGGTTAAGCAGGCAATCGTTGATGAGCCCGAGAAGGTTCGCGAATTCCTTGCTCTTATGAATAAGTGGTACACAGAAGGCCTTATCGATCCTGACTTTGCTTCAGAGACCAATCCCTGGGGTAACTCAGTACTTATGTCAAATGACAGCACAGGCGTAACCTGCACAATGTATACAATTCCTTCAGCATTGTTCCTCCCTTCAATGTCTGATGATAATGCTTCATTCTCAGCTCTTAAGTATCCTGTTCAGAATAAGGGTGATGAGCTGAAGTCAGGCTATGTAGTACCTGATACAAATGCTTCATGGGTTATCTCTGCTGATTGCAAGAATCCTGAGCTCGTTCTTAAGTGGATTGACTACATGTATACAGATGAGGGTGCACTTTTCGGTAACTATGGTAAAGAGGGTGAGACCTTCACAAAGGGTGATGACGGAAAGCCTGTATTTACAGATGTAATATCAAACAATTCAGATGGCCTTTCTTATGACGAGGCAATGCGCATTTACACATATGAGCCTTCATGGCCCGGTATCTACTATGACTGGGAAAGAGAGCTTCAGTTCGTATCTGAGGACGATTTCAAGATGTGTGATACATGGAATGATTTCGATCACGAGGCTACATACTATCCTGCTTATGCTACCATGAACCTTGAAGAGACAGCTGAGTATTCAGATATCTTCTCAGATCTTAGCACTTACATGGAAGAGAATCTTCTCTCCTTTGTAACCGGTTCAAAGAGCCTCAGCGAGTATGATGAGTTCGTTGATACAGTTAAGAGCATGAACATGGAGCGCGTAATTGAGCTCAAGCAGGCTGCTCTTGACAGATTTAATAAGTAACTTAAGTTTTTGGGATAAAAGAAAGAGGGAAACTTTATCGAAAAATAGATTAATATAATAGATTATATAGATAAAAAATGTGTGTACAAAAAAGCTGGCGGATTGCGCCAGCTTTTTTACATTCCATCCTTCCTCAGTTAAGAAGGATTTATTTGATGTCTTATACGTTTATCTCTGCGGTGAGGCCAAGCTCTTCTTTGTTTGCTTCAAGAATCGGGTTAACAACTTCGCTTAAGAATCTCTCAACCTGATGAGCGCTGCAACCGGTGTATTTCTTAGGATCCATGCACTCCTTGATTTTTTCCTCAGTCATATGGAAGGCGGGATCCTTAACGATCATTTCAAGAAGGTCATTGTCTAGACCGTCCTTCTTTACATGGTCTCCTGCGATCATTGAGAGCTCTCTGATCTTCTCATGAAGCTCCTGTCTGTTTCCGCCAAGCTTAACAGCATCCATCATGATGTTCTCTGTAGCCATGAAAGGAAGCTCAGACATAAGTCTCTTCTCGATAACCTTGGGATATACAACAAGTCCGTCTGTGACATTCATGCAAAGATCAAGAATACCATCTATTGCAAGGAAGCCCTCGGGAATTGAAAGTCTCTTATTAGCAGAATCATCAAGGGTTCTCTCAAACCACTGTGAGATCTCTGTGATTGCAGGATTAAGTGTATCTACAATCACGTATCTTGAAAGTGAACATATACGTTCACTTCTCATGGGGTTTCTCTTATATGCCATAGCGGAAGAACCGATCTGCTTAGCTTCATGTGGTTCCTCGACCTCTTTAAGATGCTGAAGAAGTCTGATGTCCTGAGCCATCTTGGTTGCTGA
>JAEEGL010319123.1_pt1 | contig 12637 bp, 7 predicted proteins | sample 9134231 | NCBI WGS metagenome assembly JAEEGL01 (sample SAMN16246548, study PRJNA631951) | gut metagenome | biome: gut microbiome; feature: rumen; material: fiber-attached | host: Bos | place: Iran: Karaj | collected 2018-10
GTGATACCTTCAATGGCTTCATAGCTTCCGTTGATGTTCCACTCTTCATCCATGGAAAGATTACCTTCCGGATCGGAGTATCTGGTAGCTACCTGTCCGTTGGCAAAGAGCTTGTCGATCCACTCCTTGGGTGCTACAAAGCGTCCCTCGCCATGGCTGGCCGGGCACACATAAACGCCTCCCAGATCTGCAAGCTGCAACCAGGGTGAACGGTTGGAAACCACCTTGGTGTAAGCCATCTTGGAAATGTGACGGCCGATGGTGTTATAGGTCAGGGTCGGGGATGCTTCATTCTGTCCCACGATCTTTCCTTCCGGAACCAGTCCCAGCTTAATGAGTGCCTGGAATCCGTTACAGATACCCAGGGCCAGTCCGTCCCGGTTGTTCAAAAGCTCTTCTACCGCTTCCTTGATCTTCTCATTTCTGAAGGCCGTTGCAAAGAACTTCGCAGAGCCATCCGGTTCATCACCCGCAGAGAAACCGCCGGGGAACATGATCATCTGTGCCTGTCTGATGGCCTTCTCAAATTCCTCCACGCTCTGTCTGATATCCTCGGCACTGCCGTTTCTGAAGACTCTTACATCCGCCTCGGCACCTGCATTGATAAAGGCCTTTGCGGAATCATACTCGCAGTTGGTACCAGGGAATACCGGGATAAATACTCTGGGCTTTGCAACCTTGTTCTTGCAAACATATACGCCGCCATTTTTCTCGATGTCATATAAGGGATCCGAAAGTGCCTCGTTTCTCTTGCTGGACTTGGTGGCAAAAACGCCCTCCAGTGTCCCGGACCAGCTGGCCAGCACTTCAGCGCAGCTCAGCTTAGCATCCCCGATCTGTACATCTTCGCCTTCTCCCAGGACCTCTCCGATGACAACTGCCTTCTCAAAGGCTGCCAGTACCTTTTCCACATCTGATTGTGCAACCTCTGCAAGCAGATCGCCCATGCCGTTTTCAAACAGGGCCTTGCTCTGCTGTGCCTCAAAACGGATACCCATGTGATTTCCAAGGGCCATCTGGGTTGCTGCGGCAAAGGCGCCGTAGGCATCTACGGTGTAAGCCGCTGCGAAGGTCTTTTCCTTTGCAAGGGCGGTGAAGCTGTCATAAACAGCCTTTACCTTCTCATAATCCGGCAGATCATATTCGGTACGGGGAAGTTTGATCCAAATCAGTTTGTTGCCTGCTTTTTTCAGCTCGGGAGTTAAGACCTCTCCGCTCTTTGCCGTATCTACTGCAAAGGAAACCAGAGTGGGCGGTACATCGATCTCATTGAAGGTTCCGCTCATACTGTCTTTTCCGCCGATGCTGGGAAGGCCGAAGCCAAGCTGTGCATCCAGGCTTCCCAAAAGCGCTGCAAAGGGCTGGCTCCAGCGTCTGGGCTCAGCGCTCATTCTGCGGAAGTACTCCTGGAAGGTAAAGCGCACTTTATCATACTGTCCGCCTGCCGCAACGATCTTGGACAGGGACTGGGTCACTGCATAGATGGCTCCGTGGTAGGGACTCCAGCTGGACAGATAGGGATCGAAGCCGTAGCTCATCATGGTAACCAGATCTGTCTTACCCTTAAGAACAGGGAGCTTTGCTACCATGGTCTGTACGGGAGTCAGCTGATACTTGCCGCCGAAGGGCATATAAACGGATCCTGCACCGATGGAAGCATCGAACATCTCCACCAGACCCTTCTGGCTGCAGACATTCAGATCCGACAGGGTATCCTCCATGGCACCCTTCACATCTCCGCTCTCCAGCTTCTTTGCAACGCTATCCAGAGCGATCTTCTTCAGATAATCCTGTTTTTCATCCGGCATATCTACCGCTACCGAGGTCTCCTGATGAGCCCCATTGGTATCCAAAAAGGCTCTGGAAAGATTAACGATCTCTTTTCCTCTCCAAAGCAGCACCAGCCTGGGCTCCTTGGTTACAACAGCAACCTTGGTAGCCTCCAGATTTTCCTCGTGCGCATAGTCAAGGAAGGCCTGCTCATCCTTGGGATCGATGACTACTGCCATTCTCTCCTGGGATTCGGAGATTGCCAGCTCCGTACCGTCAAGGCCCGCATACTTTTTCGGTACCTTGTCCAATTCAATATGAAGTCCCGGTGCCAGTTCTCCGATGGCTACGGATACGCCGCCCGCACCGAAATCGTTACATTTCTTAATGAGCTTGCTGACCTCTTCCCGTCTGAAAAGTCTTTGCAGCTTTCTTTCGGTAGGCGCATTTCCCTTCTGTACTTCTGCGCCGCAGGTCTCGATGGAGCTGGTGGTATGCACCTTGGAGGAACCGGTTGCTCCGCCGCAGCCGTCACGTCCGGTTCTGCCGCCTAAGAGGATGATCACATCTCCGGGGTCTGAATTGCCGCGGATGACGTTCTTTCTGGGAGCGGCTCCCATAACGGCACCGATCTCCATTCTCTTTGCCACATAATCCGGATGATAGATCTCTTTGACGTAGCCTGTTGCCAGTCCGATCTGGTTACCATAGGAAGAATATCCGTTGGCAGCTCCCTTTACCAGTTTTTTCTGGGGAAGCTTTCCTGCCAGCGTCTGATCTGCGGCTACTGTAGGATCAGCAGCTCCCGTCACACGCATAGCCTGATATACATAACCTCTTCCGGAAAGGGGATCACGGATGGCTCCTCCCAGACAGGTTGCAGCCCCACCGAAGGGCTCGATCTCCGTGGGATGGTTGTGGGTTTCATTCTTAAAGAAGATCAGCCACTCCTCGGTCTGTCCGTCGATCTCCACGGGAACCACAACGGAGCAGGCATTGATCTCATCAGATTCTTCCATATCCTGAAGCTTGCCCTCGCTGCGAAGCTTCTTCATACCCATGAGGGCAAGATCCATAAGACAGATGAATTTATCATCTCTTCCCTTATACAGTACGGATCTGGCATCCAGGTAGGTATTGTAGGTTTCCAGCATCCTATCCTTATAGAAGCCGTCGTCAAAGGTTACTTCCTTCAACTCCGTAGAGAAGGTGGTGTGTCTGCAGTGATCGGACCAGTAGGTATCCAGTACCTTGATCTCCGTCATGGAAGGGTCTCTGTTTTCTTCTTTTACAAAATAGTTCTGTATATGTTGGAAATCCTTAAATGTCATTGCAAGTCCGAGGGAATCGTAAAGTTCCTTCAGGGAAGCTTCCTCCAAGCCACAGAAGCCGTCCAGGATCTTCACATCCTCCGGCTCCGGATATACGTCAATGAGGGTTTCGGGCTTCACCTCTCCGGTTTCTCTGGAATCCACCGGGTTAATGCAGTAGCTTTTGATCTTCTCAAAGTCTGCATCGGAAATGTTGCCTTCCAGAATATAAGTAACGGCCGTTTTTATTACCGGTTCCTCATCTTCCTTCAGGAACTGGATGCACTGTACTGCCGAATCGGCTCTCTGATCGAACTGGCCGGGAAGGTATTCCACCGAGAAGCTTCGGTCTCCGTCCTTAGCCGGAATGTTCTCTTCATAGAGATAATCCACAGGGGGTTCAGAGAATACTGACTTGCAGGCCTTCTCAAAGATTTCCTCTGAAATGTTCTCCACATCATAGCGGATAAGGATCCGGACCTTTTCAAGTCCTTCCACTTTCAGGTAGCTCTTCAGATCCTCCGTCAGTGCTACTGCCGCGCCTGCAAAATCAGGCTTCTTTTCTACATAGATACGCTTAACCAATGACATATTCAGACCTCCGTTTTGATTCAATGACTTAGCGTTTCCATTTTATACAAAGAAAGCATTCTTTTCAACCGATTTCGAAGACTTTTCGTCATTGTGTGCGTTATTTATAATCAGCTTTTCCAGGCATTGCATTCCGCATGATATTTTAATGAATTTTGTGCGTTTTTATATGGTTTACATAATTATTTTTCCACTATATGTGGTAGTGCCGTTATCAAACTCTATTTTTCGGAATTTTTACGATATGCACCGTTATCAATCGTCTTGCAAATTTTTTATGTAAACTAACAATAAATAATTTTGTGTTATTTAACTATATGTGGTAATTGACTGCTTCGCACAAGAAACTGACGTCAGTGACAGTTTTTCAGTGTCAGATTTTCAATATTCCACTGTTTATCACGTTTTTCATTTAGCATATCGTAAGTTATTTTTATTCTGCTTTTCGAAACTCTTTCTTGATCCGATCTATTTGATCTACAAAATCTTGTGGTTGAAAAGAAAACATAAATCCCGGATTATGGACTCCCAGGCGTCAACATCTTGTATTTTGGCCCTTTATTGACTGAAATGATATCAGTTATTTTAGCTTATGTCATCCTGTATTATGTGAATCAAATTCGCTTCTCTTTGTTATGTATCATTCGCTATACAATTCTGCCTTAAATTATCATTATTGTTATAATATCTACTGTAATTCTATATTTTGTATCCGTACATTTGTTCGATATCGCAAAAATGGTTGTACTATATGTTCTATTTGCTATATTTCAATGGATTGTTTTATGTTATCTGGTCTATATGGTGCAGCAAGTTGATAAACAGAAGTCAAAAATCACAAAAAACAAGGAGAAGAGGCCAAGCGGCGGGGCGACTGTGGGTCAATTGCTTCAGATGGATCTGCGGATGCCATCAGATGACTGTCCGGCCCACCACCTGCACACCTCCCGCCTGTCTCCCGGTTCGAAACAGTTGCGGGATTCGAAAATTTTTCCATGAAAAAATACAAAAAAACGGAGAGGACGCAAAATTGCCCTCTCCGAATCTTCATAAAATTCTTTCATAAAATTTGACACCAAAAATGCGAAGCCAAATTTCGGCTTCGCATGCAATCATTTTTCACTCCGTCTTTCGCTCTTTTATTTTGCCCGGTTTTCTCTCACTCTTCTTCCCGGTCTTCCTCGCCCTTTCCATACTCATGCTGTATCTGCATATCCGCCAAAGCAGAATGTTCCGCCAGCATGGAGCTACGGATCATTTCCTCCTTCTCCTCTTCCATCCGTTCGATCTCCTTTTTCAGTCTGGGATAGGTCAGTCTGTCCTTTACAAAGAAATACGCCGCTGCCCCCAGCAAAAACAGTGACAGAATGGTACTGAAGGTGGCTGATACACCGATGGCCGGAAGTCCTTTATAGATGGTTGCCGCAGATCCTACCAGGGATACTACAGTCCGCAGGAAGGATAAATGGGTCTGTTCCACGGAAAGCTTGGAGTTTTGGAAGGACAGGTTGGTACGAAGCACCGAGAGATTGGTTCTTTCATAAGACAGGCTTGTACGCTCCTGGGCCAGCTTCTGCTCCAGATTTTCCTTACCCTTCTCTTTCTCTTTCTTCTTGGTTTTCATGATTGTCGCCTCCTTTTTCCTATGAAGACTACTCTTATTTTGATTTTATCAGACAAGAAGCCCACAGACAATCATTATTGCTGCCTTTTTACACCGATTATCCCCCGGCTTTCTTGTATTTCCGGCCTTTGTATCTTATGATAGGTAGGAAAGGATATTTGCAACCATGAACCTGTATCAGCTTCATTACTGTAATACCAATACCTACCTTTTGGAAAGTAACAAGGGCCGCATCCTTTTTGACACCGGATGGGCCGGAACTTTTGATGCCTTTCTGCGGGAAATGGGCTCTTTGAAGATTCCTGTACAATCCGTTGATGTGCTTCTAATCTCCCATTTTCATCCCGATCATATGGGGATTGCACAGCAGATCGCAGATTTAGGGCCACGGATCGTCATTTTGGACCCACAGGCACCTTTTCTCCATGCATCTGATGCCATCTTTGCCAGGGATCCCGGCCTTTCCTTTTGCCCCATTCAGGACCATCAGGTTCATATCCTTTCTCAGTCTGAAAGCCGGGGCTTTTTGCGGTCTCTCGGATTCGAAGGGGAGCTTCTTTTCACTCCCGGCCACAGTGATGACAGTATCTCTCTTTGCCTGGATAGCGGAGAGTTCTTTGTAGGGGATCTCAACCCACTTTACGAACTGCCCCTGCATCAGGGCTCGCAGATCGGGGACAGCTGGGATCTGCTGCTTTCCCGCCATCCCAAAACCCTCTATTACGGCCATGCCCGCCCCTATTCTGTATCTTCTGAGACACCCCCGGTCTCATCCACATCTCCCGGCAGCCCAGATAAATTGCCATCTGAACAGGCTACCACCGAAGGGGCGGATGACCATGACCTCTACCTTTTGGTGGCAAGGATCATGCGCTGCATCGATAAGCGCTATACACTGGAAAAGATCCGGAAGAAAACCGGGGCAGCCCCCGGCTTTATCGAAGATGTAACCAGAATGTATCTGACCCATCAGAACGTGGGCGTGCAGGGTATCCTGGACCGGATTGAGATCAAGAACCGATAAAAAAGCTCCGGCACTTTGCCGGAGCTTCTCTCATTACGATCTTAATACAATTCAAATGCTTTAAGCAAATACAGACGTATCACCAAACAGCATAGCCGCCTTCTGGGCGGAAACTGCCATCTGCATATCCACCATTCCCTGGTAATCGGAACTTTCACCCCGTTTTAAGGGATTAACCGTTTCCGAATACGCCTTCTGCAAACTGCTGACATCCATTCTGCTCTCGGTCAGATCCTCGTCTTCGATGGCCGAGATGGGATTCAAACTGTTTGCGGATAAGGTATTGGTGTTATAAATATAGGGTCTGAATGCTGTAATTGCACCGATTCCCATATCCTACCTCCATACACTCACTGCTACTACTACAATTCTACTAAAGTTATCGGCAAAAAGCAAGGAAAGTTTAGTTTCCGTGACGCATTCCCCTCTGTATATTCCTTTGGCGATTTGCTGCCACCGGCCTGGGTGCCAATCTGGCTTCCAGCTCTCCTAAAATCTCTTGCATTTTTGCTACGGTGAGCTTTTCTTCCGGTTGCAAAGCGTTGCTCACGCTGGTTTCCACCGTTTCCCGGCTCTCCCGACGGATCCTGTCTCCGGCCTCCGTTTCCTTCATTTGATCCATGAGAACGGAAGGCTTTACGTGCTGCTTTTGTAACACCTTTATATCTCCATCATACTTATCCCGGATCAGGTGCTCCTCCATCCGTTTCTTGTCACGCTCATTGTCGTTTTTCGCATTTCTCGTAGCATCCATAGCAGCGCCATGGACTCTGGTTTTTTCATCCTGGATCGCGTTTAACCTATTCATATAGGTGATATTTTTCATCAAATTGAAGGTGCGCTTATTCATCCACTCCTTAACAGTGGTATAAGCGATAATATCTGCCATCAGCTGCTTCTTTTCCTCATCCGACATATCATCCTTCCCGGTCCTTGCAGCCTCATCGATCTTCTTTCTTGCCATCTCACTTTTGGTGTATAGCTCGCAGGCTGTTTTCATGCTCTCTACCATACGCACCTGTTCCATGGAAAAGCCCGCATTTGATGCCAGAGCCGCATCCAGCAGCCTGTCATCCCGAAACAGCATTTGACACATTCTCTGAGCCATTTCGCAATCTGCCAGGGTTTCTTCATCCACCTTCGTTTTCACCTTAAACTTATCCGTGATCACCACAAGAGCGTTTGCCAGTATCTTACCAAGAGGAGCTTTTGTGTTCTTCCCATAGGCCTTCAAAGCCTCATCCGCCTTTTCCCTGCCGTATTTAATCACAGGAATCATGTTCTCAGCAGTTTTAGACAGTTCCTTCTTGGGCTGGGGGATCAGATCTGCCGTATATCTGTGGCTTTCCAAAAACGGGAAGTTCTTCTCATTTCCCACCTTCGGGAAGGACTTTGCCGCCTTTTTAATGGCCTCCGTGGAAAGGGAAGCGCCGTATGCAATGGCCGCGAAGTCCCGATCGGACAGGCCCTTTCCCTGAGGCTGGGCATTGGGCTGTATATCCAAGTTGGAGATGGGATGATAGGATTTATTGAATTCCTTCAGCTTGCCAAACTTCTCCCGGGAAATCCCCGGCTGCAGTGCTAAATAGTACTCGGGTTTCTTGCAAAAGAGGGTCTCCATCTCCAGAAAGCGCTTCTTAAAATCCCGCTCCATGGAAATACCGAATTTCTCTGTCTTATGGTAAAGCCTTTCTTTTCCAAGCTTCTCAATCTCATAGGTCTGTTTAAATCCTATCAGATGTGCCGAATCCATATAATCCTCATGGGCATCATTATCCAGCTTTCGAACCCGATTGATCCTGTTGCAAAGCCTGTTAAAATCCTCACGCTCCCCATATTTCTCAATCAGCATCAGTGCCAGGTTGAAGCGTTCTTTTCCGAAGTCGTGAACCCGCTTTCCTTCCTTTCCCGTAACGTATTCATTGCACCGTTTCAGCATTTCTTCCTTGCGGTCTGCCGCCTCTCCGGATCTGCGCTCAGAAGCTGCCTTTTCATAAGCCCTGACGGATGCCAGCATCTTCTCATACAGATCCGAGTTTTTGTTATGCCACAAAAATCGATCTACGCTGGTTCCCGTCTTCGTTGCCTCAAATCTGGCAATAACGCCGCTCAAAAAATCGGGGGATACGTCATACAGTTCCTCCGGGAATCCGTCTGTCAATCCCCTTGAGGAGCGGAACTTCAGAGGCTTTTCTCCTGTCAGCGTGCGAATCATGGAGGGGGTATTTTTGTCGATATACACAACCTTCCTCTTTACCGCTTCCCTGGGGCCTTGCTCCCGCTTCCAAACATCCAGCTTGGATTCCTCATTCTGTTTTCTTTGAATTTTCCGGCCCTTTTCGAACATCAGCTTTTCACTGCCTACCAAAGCCTTTTTCACCGCCTGGTATCCTTTGGCATGATAATGGTTGACGATGAACTGATTGCACTCCTTCAGCATAAAGGCCATCACGTCTTCCTTTTTCTTAGGATCGCTGTTTACGATGTCCCTTTTCTGTTGCATGATCGGTTTATTTTTTTCTTCCCGGATCCGGGCCGTAAGCCTATCCTTAAAAACAGACAACGCTTTTTTCTCAGGATCAAATCTGAATTCCCGTAAGAAATTCGCTTTTTCATCCTGCCCCATATCCATCCTGTTCATGAGCTCTTCCACCGTTGTATTCTCATTTACCGGATTTTGGGGATCCACAAGGAAATTTACATCCATTCCTCCCTGATGCTGCAGCAAAAGATTGCTCCTCATGAACTCATAGGCTTCATTCATACGCACGCTTTTGGACTTGCCGTTTCTGATGAGATAAGACGCCTTCTGGGCCTTCTTTTCTTCGTCGCCTTCTTCAGGAAGATTCTGCTCCTCCTGCATCTGCTCTGCCCCCATCTCCAGGGCCAGTTTCGCTTCGATAAGCCCCATGAGGTACATCTGCCACTTGCATTTTTTCAGGGGCGTCGTCATATCCGGTATGAAATTCATGGGATCAAAGGGTGGATTAGGCTTTTCCGTAAGGATCTGGGTAGGGTCATTTTTAAGTTCCCTTTTGTCCTCATTGGGAATAGCACCAACATCTTCCATCATGTCCGAAAGAGCACGACTTTGCAGATAGAGCCACACCTTGTCAAACTCATTGCTCTGCATCACCATGGTATCACGTACTTTTTCAGCTGTTGTTTTTTCCTGTTCGTTCACTCCATTTGGCATAGCTATATCCTCCTCGGATAGTTATTTATTTTTCATCAAAGATTTGGGGTTTTTGTGGTTCTTTGAGGTTGTTTTCGGTATCCTGTATAGAATAGCACCGGGCTGCTCTTTTGGTTGCAGTCCCCGGTAAAAAAACCTTTACAGGATCCGGATATCCGTCAAAGCCACCTGGTCCCCTGTCAGTGCCAGATAGACCTTTTTCGTTTGATCAATACCGGTTGTTATGTTTTCAATCCGAAGTCCCAGATTCTCAGTTCGAAGGAGCACCTTATCGCCTTTTCGTTCCACATCCACCTCACAATCCATGCCTTCCAGATTCTGCTTCATCCAACTTTCCCAACCTGCAAAATCAGCTTCTTTCCTGGTGGAAAATCGATTCTCGCAGGGCTTATCCGCCCCGTCATCTTCGCCGTTCAGCTTGATCATCTGATACTCCACGTAGTTTTCCCCTCTCACCTTTCCGTCCTCTGAGGTAAACAGTACCAGATAGGGACAATGCCAGATCAGCTCTGCTCCCGGAAGGCTCATGGTATGAAAGCCTACCCTGACCTTTCCCTTGATCTCAATGCCCTCTGTGGAAGCCGACCGCCAGGTATCCACCTGTACATTGGGCAGGTCCGACTCCAAATGCTCGATATAGCTGACGGGCTTAATGATCCGTTTGATCTCCCCCGTCTCTGTCACCTTTCCCGTGGTCTCCACCTTGATATCTGTAAGGCGGCAGTTCTCTCCCGTCAGTCCCACATAGGCCGATTTGGATATGCTGGGCAGGGCCAGGATTACTTCCTTAGACTGGTTTGGAGCACTTAAAAGGAGTTTGATATGGTCCTTACTGCGGCTCAAAAGGATCTCATAACCTTTCTTAGCGGCGTCCTTTCCCTTCGTTTCCTCAATCTTTCTGGCTCCCGAAACAATCCCCGGCTTATCAAACCAAAGCTCTGCATATTCCAGATAGTGATAGGCACTGATGGTCTTTTCATCATCATGACACCTGGCGTCATAGGAGTCAAACACTACAAGCGAGGGAGCTGCAAAGCCCTGCCCCTTTTCCACAAGGGGCTCAAAGGAAAACCGGATCCTCTTTTCCTTTTCTTCCGCCGCGATTCCGGTGGTAACAGCCTGTCTGTAACCCTTGCAGGTGATCTCAGGTTCCGGCTCTAAGGGCTGATCCTTGGGCTTTTCATTGCTGTCCCTGTCAATAATCCGGACCATGATCTCCGCAAATACGGGATCAAAGGATTCTCCCGACTCCTTGATAAAGGTTTCCCGGGCCACAAAGTCCGGCTTTGCATCCCGGTAGTGCTTTTTCGTAGTCATGGTCACATAGGCATCCGCCACCGCAATGATCCGGGCGATCTCCGGGATCTCTTCTCCCTTCAGCCCTTCCGGATAGCCTGTGCCGTTATAGCGTTCATGGCTGTAGCGCGCCCCTTCCCGAAGATAAGGGTATTCGGTGATGCTGGATAGGATCTCATCGCCGATGAGGGGCTTTTTTCGCATGGCCTCATAGTCCCACTTATCCGGATCCCCTTCGTTTTTGATGACGGAATCCGGAACGCCGATGAGCCCCACGTCATGGAGCAGTGCGGCGTAATAGACCTTGTCGCATTCCTCTTCGCTCCTGCCTGCATACTTTGCCACCCGTCTTGCATAGTCCGCAATGCGAATGGCATTTCCCTTGGTAAAATCGTCCTTCTTTTCCACGGCGGAGACAAAGGCGGTAGCCGTCTGGTCAAAAAGCCGCAGCATCCGCTCCTGCTCTCCCTTCATGGTCTCCACTTCGATCTCGTGGGCCCGGATCACCGTATCGTTCAGGTCCAGATACATAAAGATATACAGAGAAACGGAAACCGCCACCATGGACATGTTGACAATGGAGATCCCATAGGTCTTGATCTGGATCAGTCCGCAGACAATGGGCACGAAGATATACAAAACCAGGGAAATAAAGATCAATTTGCTGAAGTGCTTTTTATACTGCAGCACAACGCTGAACTGCAAAAGAGGGCAGAATACGGGTATGAGATAGGCGATCAAAAAGCCCGGCCCCCGGTGATAAACATTGGCTGCATCAAAGGTATAATACAGCCCCGTAAAAGCCGAGATCACCGCCATGATCAGCCCCACGACGGCAAGCATTCCGGTAACGTACAGCCTCCGGGGAGTAGCAGGCAGCTTTCCTTCCACGCGGAGCAGATCCACCAGATACAGATTGAAGCCGAAAACGATGCCGGAGGTGAGGAAAAACACCATAAAATTGCTGACCCTCACCATGATATAAGCCTTTTGGCTCAGATCTCCCGCATAGAGATAGGCCTCTCTGTCAAAACAGTGCTAGAAAAAGGCAACTCCCAGCATAAAGAGCAGGATCATCTTTCTGGTCCTGCTTAAAAACCTGGTCTGGAGCAAAAGAAAGATCAGAATGATGCAGCTGCCGCATAGCATTAGCATCAGATTCAGCTGATAAGTGCGAATCAGATCAAACATCCGGGTCCTCCTTTGCCGTATCACCTAACTTCTTCCGGATGCGCGTCACTTCCTCAATGGCATCCAGAACCACCTCCAGACACTTGGGCTGTAACTGCGTCCCGCTCCCCTCCTGCATGATCGCCACTGCCTTTTCGATGGGAAAGGCCGGCTTATAGACTCTCGGAGAGGCCAGCGCATCAAACACATCCGCCACTGCCATGATCCTGGCCGAAAGCGGGATCATTTCCCCGTGCAGGCCCTCCGGATAGCCCTTTCCATCCCATCTTTCATGGTGATAGGCTGCCATATTTCTGGCCTCCTTGAGGTAGTTATCCCCTTCCACGGTACTGATGACCTTTTCCATGATCTCCTTGCCGGCCGTCGTGTGCGTCTTCATGATCTCATATTCCTCGTCCGTCAGCTTTCCGGGCTTATTGAGGACGGAATCCGGAATATTGATCTTCCCGATATCATGCAGCGGCGCGGAGCGAACCACATCCGACATAAAGGTGGGCGTGATCTTCTGGGCATAATAACCCTTTTCCTTCAGTCCCTTGACAATGATCTTCACATAGGCAGAGGTCTTTTGTACATGGGCCCCGGTATCGGAATCCCTGCTCTCCACCAGATCCGCCATGGTGATGATCAGACCA
>JAEEGL010459876.1_pt1 | contig 12637 bp, 11 predicted proteins | sample 9134231 | NCBI WGS metagenome assembly JAEEGL01 (sample SAMN16246548, study PRJNA631951) | gut metagenome | biome: gut microbiome; feature: rumen; material: fiber-attached | host: Bos | place: Iran: Karaj | collected 2018-10
ATGTCTCATGCCGTGAATCCTTATGGAGACGGAAAGGCTTGCAATCGCATAGTAAGGGCTTTGAAAGGAGAAGAAGTGGAAAGATACGAAATAAAGTAATAAAAAAACAAAACAATTATGGTTAACGTTATTGGACTTGGCTACATAGGCCTGCCCACCGCCTTGATGATGGCATCACATGGCGTAGAAGTGATAGGTACAGATTACAACAAAGAGTTAGTCGCTACCCTGAATGCCGGTAAGACAACTTTCAAAGAAGATGGTCTTGATGAACTCTTCAATGCAGCTGTAAAAGCTGGTATTAAGTTCACAACAGAGTATCAGAAAACAGATACGTACATTGTGTCTGTTCCCACACCGTACGATAAATTCTCCAAGAAGGTTGACGCTTGCTATGTCGTCGCAGCTGTCAAGGAAGTGATGAAGGTATGCCCGAAGGGAGCAACGGTTGTTATCGAGTCGACCATTTCTCCGGGCACCATCGACAAGTTCGTTCGTCCTGTTATTGAGGAGAATGGATTCAAAATTGGTGAAGACATCAACCTTGTTCATGCCCCAGAGCGCATCATCCCCGGCAACATGGTATATGAACTGTTGCACAACAACCGTACTATCGGTGCCGACAATCGTGCCATTGGTGAAAAGGTAAAGGAATACTATGCTTCGTTCTGCCAGGGAGAAATCGTCGTTACCGACATTCGTACGGCAGAAATGACAAAGGTTGTGGAGAATACTTTCCGTGCTGTGAACATTGCCTTCGCCAACGAATTGGCTCGCATTTGTCGCCATGACAACATGGATGTCTATGAGATAATTCGCATTTGCAACATGCATCCACGTGTGAACATCCTTCAGCCGGGTCCAGGCGTTGGTGGACATTGCATTTCTGTTGACCCATGGTTCCTTGTGGGAGACTATCCTTCTTTGGCCAAGGTGATTGACGAGTCGATGAAGACCAACGATAGTCAGCCGACATTCGTGCTTAACCGTATCTTTGAGATAATGAAGGAGAACAATATTACGGATAACCGCAAGGTCGGTTTGTATGGACTTACATATAAAGAGAATGTAGACGACTGCCGTGAAAGTCCAACTCTTCAACTCCTCGAAGCTCAGGAGCGCCATTTAGCTCGTCCACTGAAATGCTACGATCCTTTTATCAAGAAAGACATCGTGCAGAATCAGTTCCATGATCTCGACGAGTTCCTCAATGATGTTGATCTCGTTGTCATCATGGTGAAGCATGACGAAATCAAGGCTAATGCCGACAAACTGAAAGGTAAGGTTGTGCTCGACTGCTGCAATATTATTCAGCAGGAAGGCATTTACCACATTTAAGTGGTATTCAAAAGATCAACTCCATCGTGTTCGGCAGTTTGAGGAATGTATCAGAACGACATCAAAGGGTATATGTCTTTTGAAGATGTCACATTTCATCTATGGAAGGGCATTGTACGGATGGGTGCAAACGTTCGGGGAAGAGTCTCCTTCCGTTTTTCTAACTGCTGAACACTTGTTTCTTTTAGCAAAACAATAGTCTTAATGTCTTTACAATCAGCATATAAAAAACTATTATCCAGCAAATTGTTCAAAGATTCCTTTTGGGCTGTATTTGGTAATGGTTTGGGAAATGTTTTTTTGTTAATTGCAGGCATAATAATAGCACGTCTGCTAGGAAAAGATGTGTATGGTGAATATGGTATGATTAAAACAACCATGTTCTACTTGGCTGCTTTTGCGACTTTTGGACTAGGTACCACTTCAACGAAGTATATAGCCCGTTTTAAAACTGAGGAATCAGAATGGTTAAGGTCAGTTACTCTTTCTGTCCTTTCCATTACATCCGTTTTTAGTGGGTTCTTGTGTGTTTTGTTGTTCTTCTTTTCTAAGCCGTTAGCAGAGTACTTAAATGCGCCAAACCTCTCTGTTGCTTTTGAGTTTCTAGGTATTATAGTTGTCTTGAGAGCTTTGTCCTTGTCGTGTGCAGGAATGCTGGCTGGGTTCAAGTCTTTTAAGCGCCTAGGGACAAATAACATATTGGCAGGTGTTATAATGCTGGCTGCTTGTTATCCTTTGACCAAAACGATGGGTGTATACGGAGCCTTGCTGGCTCTTTTGATTTCCCAATTGCTTATATGTTTTCTCAATATGAAAACAGTTTTTGGTCAGATAAGGCATCTAAAAGGACAAGTCAGGAAATCTTTTTCCAAAGAGTTGCTTTCTTTCTCGTTTCCAATAGCATTGCAGGATCTATCGTATACTTTGTGTCATTGGGTCTTTTTGTTGATTCTCACAAGGTACTCTACTTATGGAGAGGTCGGTCTGTATACTGTCGCATCACAATGGAATTCCATCGTTCTTTTCATTCCGCATTTGTTGATAAATGTTATTCTGTCGTATCTTTCAAGTAGTACCAGCAAAAAAGAACAAGGAAATGTGATTAATAAAATGGTTCTTGTTAATTTTGTTTGTTCTGCATTACCTTTTTTAGTTGTTTTCGTCTTTTCTGGTATCATAGCATCTTTCTATGGCTCAACATTCAGCTCGTTGGCACCAGTGATGAATATTTATATATTCTCGACAATTTTCATGTGTGTGGCGCAAGTGTATTCGTCAAATCTAATATCAGAAGGGAAGAATTGGAGGCTGTTTTTCTATCGTATGGTACGCGACGTTTTAGCGATTGTCGTTTTCTATATAATTATCAGATGGAAAGAGGGAGAAAAGGCGTCTCTATTCTTAGTCTCTATTCTTTTGGCAGCACACGTCTTCTATTTCTTGTGCCTTCTTGTAGATTATTATATTCCGTCATTGAAGAGCTGGGCATCTAAGACGAAGGCTTAGTTATTATTATGTTGAAATTATTGAGTAACAAATATTTAATCTTAGTATTCATATTCGTTTATAGAATACTACTAGATAAGGTCTATATAAATTGTACCAATATCGTTTGGGAATATGTAGGATTTGACAATATCCAACAACCTTTGTCTTTTCAGGTGTCTTGGGGTGTTCTTATTCTATTGTCTTTGCTCGTATTGCCATATTTCAATAGTAAGGATTCTTTTGTCCCAGATATAATAATTATTATTTTCCTGCTTCGAGTTGTTCCATATACTTCTCTGATTAGGTTTTTAAACTATTCAGAATCATATGTTCTTTTTTCGTTTATCTTCTGGAGTCTACTGATCATCCTCCCATATTTCATAAAACTCCGTGACATAAACCTGAATATTGGTCATAACAGAGGAGAAGTATATGTAAATGGTCTGCTGATAGTCTTCTCTTTTGTTGTCTTATTCATTTCAGGATTCTATGCCCATTTCAGACTCCATCTTACCTTTGACGACGTTTATGAACTCCGACATGAAGCCAGCAGTTTTAAACTGCCTTTATTGTTAAGGTATTTGTGGTCTGCCACAACAAATATTCTTCCTCTTCTTTTTGTATATTTCCTGAAGAAACGTAAGGGTTTAGTCTGTTGTCTTATCGCATTTGTCATAATTCTCAACTTTTCCATTAATGGAATGAAATCGACCATATTTAAACTGTTATTATGTTTGATTCTCATGTCTGTTAGTCTGGAAAATGTAAAAAGATGGTATGTTCCTTCATTCATAACAGTAGCTGCAATTGGATTAATAGAAAAACTATCTATAAATACCCAGTTCTTTCATGATTTGGTTATACGAAGGGCTTTATATATACCCTCATTGCTAGACACCTTTTATTACGACTATATATCAGTGAAAGGGCCTGTTTATTACGACAGGTCAGGAACGCCAGTTCAGTATATCATAGGTGAAAACTACATGAAATCTATCGAAGTCGAGTGTAATAATGGACTCTTTTCCGATGCATTTATGAATCTGGGAGACATTGGGTGCTTCATTTATCCTTTTATCTATGCTGTGTTCTTCCGGTTTTGTAGTAGCGCATTTAGAGGAGCAGATAAAGGACTTGTCGTGTTCTCCGCACTGATTATGCCATACACTATTTCTGGTTCTGAGTTTACGACAGCTCTTTTAACTCATGGACTGTTCCTCTTCTGCCTGACGATGTATATTATTTCTTCTAATCAACAGAATAGCGATTTTGCTATTAGTAATGAATAAAAACAGATAATTGTTATGGATAACAAAAAGTTACTGAAATTCTTGAACAAGTCCTATCATTACAGGATTCTTTCTGCAAAGGTACACAAGCATCAGGTGGAAAAAAATCCACGAAAAGAAATGGAGAGGGTTTATAAAAAGGTCTTTCATAAGAACCCAAATCTTGACGAACCCAAAAACCTTATTGAAAAGATATACTGGTTGCAACTGCATACAGACACGTCGCTATGGACACGATGTGCTGATAAATATCAAGTCAGAGATTATGTCCGTGAATGTGGATTAGAAAGCTTTTTACCTCACCTGTATGGGAAGTGGGATGATGCAGAAGAAATTCCATTTGAATCATTGCCACAGAATTATATCCTAAAGACCAATAATGGTTGTGGTACTTGTATTATTGTGAGGAATGGTGTTGTTGATACAAGGAAAGTGAAGAAACAGTTAAATAGATGGTTAAAAGTTCCTTATGGTTATTCAGGTTCCCAAGTTCATTATACAAGAATAAAACCTTGTATTATTGCGGAGGAATTGTTGGAAAACGATGCAAAAGACATATCGCCGAATTCTGTGATAGATTATAAAGTCTGGTGCTTTAATGGCGTGCCAGAGTCTATCTGGATAGGTTATAATCGAACAAGGACGCATGCTAATATGGCTCTTTATGATACAAAATGGAATGCTATTCCCGAGCACCTTGTACAAATAAAGTCTAAGACTTATTTACCCGATGTCGTTATTGAGAAGCCTAAGTGCTTAGAGCAAATGTTGGAAATGGCAAGTAAGTTGTCAAAACCATTTAAGGAAGTTCGCGTGGACTTCTATGTTATAAAAGACAAACCGGTTATAGGAGAATTGACTTTTACGTCCGGATATGGTTATTTTACTGAAGAGTATTATAACTATTTAGGATCTAAGTTTGACCTTAATAATTGTGATATAGTTTAGGTTTAGAGGTCTACAGAGATCGCATTGCCAAACATGTTTGTGGCTATAATGACCTTTGTTTTGCATGAAGAAGAACAACATCGATTTATATAACCAAAACACGATGCGGCTTCATTGTGTCGCCGAGACTGTTTATTATCCGGAATCTGTGGATGAACTGAAAAGCATCATTTCAGAATTGGGTAATAAGGATTTTTACTTGTTGGCTGCAGGAAGCAATGTAATTCTTCCCGAGAGCATATCAAGGCCAGTCGTGTCTTTGATGAAACTTGATGACCGTATTGAGTTTGTTGATGGGATTGTTAGAGTGGGATGTTCTGTTAGAGTTCAAAAACTGATAAGGTTCCTTCAACAGCATCATCAGGGAGGGATAGAATATCTATTCTCTGTACCAGCAAGCATTGGTGGCCTTGTTTATATGAATGGTGGAAGAGGACGGAAATACAACAAAGCAATCTCAGATTATTTGATTAAGGTCGATTTCTTAGATCTGGATGATAGGAAAATTCATACATATATATATAACAAATCCGATTTTTCATACAGGCATTCACCTTTTCAAGACAAGAATGTGATACTCATTACCTGTTATTTCCGATTTGAAGAGCAAGATAAGGAAACGACAGAACGGCTGATAAATGAGAGATTGGAACATTCAAAGAACTACCTTTCTGCAGATAAGCCCAGTTGTGGTTCTGTGTTCTGTAAAGGAAATAGGGTGCTCTTCCGTTTGATGAGAGGAATGAAGGTAGGGGGGGCACAGTTCTCAAAAAAGACACCGAACTGGATTTCAAATGTAGACCATGCTTCCTATCAAGATATATGTAAACTAATAAGACGGGCAGAATGGCTCCATCGTGTTTTTCTTACACACAGCAAATTAGAATTGAAAATAATAGAGGAATAGTATTATGAAGAGAATTAATAAAGTTGTCTTTATTGTAAGAACTCCTGTTCCAAGGGTTGACAAGCGCATTCGTGAGTTTATTAACCGGGGGTATGACGTAGATGTCTATGGATTTGAATTCGAAAACGTCCCGGTAAAGAACGATGGGACGTCGCCATATTATTATCATGTCCTGGCCACTCTTCCAAACTATCCCAATCAGCTGCCATACAAAAAACGCTTTACGCTATTTGGTGAGAAAATCAAGGAAGTCATAAAGAAGTATGATAAGAAGACAACGCTCTTCTATTTCTTTACATTGAATACGTCTATTTATACCCTTTTCATTCGTAATCTGCTTTTTATGAATGAAGAGTCAGACATGCTTTTTGACAGGGCAAAGAATACATATGTAAGGGCTTTTATAAAAGGGGTCAATAAGTGCGTCATAAAAAAATCGTATAAGACTATTTTTACCTCTCAGGGGTTTGCTGATTACTATTTCGGGGAAAATGTTCCTTCGAATATTCAAGTCATTCCGAATAAGGTGAATGCAGACTGCCTTAAACTGCCTTACATAGAAAAACAAGTATTTGACGAAAAGCATATCAGATTTGGATTTACTGGAAATGCAAGGTATAATTCTATATTTAATATGAGTAAAATCATTTCCGAGCATTTCCCTCAACACGAGTTTCATTTTTATGGAACACTGAATTATTTTACTGATGTTCAAAAGAAGGAATTAGAAGGTTTTAAAAACGTTTTTGTGCATGGCAGTTTCAAGAATCCAGACGATTTACCTGAGATATATAGTAAGATTGATTGTTTAATATGCACTTATGATGTAAATGGTATTAATCCCAGATATGCAGAGTCTAATAAAATTTATGAAGCAATGTTTTTCGAGACGCCGATAATCGTAAGTCGCGATACCGTTTTGGAAACTATTGTGAAAAAGTATAATATGGGATTTGCCGTAGATGCACTTGATGATAACGCTGTGGTAGATGTTGTAAAATCATTTACAGAAGAAAAATATAATGCTATAAGAGCGTCGTTAAAGACAATACCAAAGAAAGAGTCTGTAAATGATAATACAACGTTTTTTGATCTTCTTGATGAGCAACTTTAAGTAACATTGGTATGAAAATCGGCCTGATTTCTTTTCATAACGCAGCGAACTATGGTGCTGCATTGCAAGCTTATGCCCTTCAGAAGTATTTGCAGAAACAGGGATGCTCTTGCGAATACATCAATTATGTGAATGATATGCGCAGGAATGCGTATAGCATGACATTCCAAATATGTAGCAGTCTTAAACATGGCAACATTAAAGGGGCTTTGGCGTATACGTTGGGAAGCCCGCTGATGCTGTTAAGGAAGAAAAGGTTCGGCTGTTTTTATAAACAGCATCTGAAACAAACAGAAAAGGTTTATCATTCTTCTGAAGAGGCAAAAGAACTAAATAACGTTTATGATATCTTCATTGTTGGAAGCGACCAAGTTTGGAGTCCTCATCATAATGGACATGATACTGCTTTCTTGCTTGATTTCGTTGATAATGACAAGAAAAAAATATCATATGCATCTAGTTTTGGCGTTTCCAGCATTGACGCTCAGATAGAAGATAGATACAGACACTGTCTTAAAAGATTCAGCTACATATCCGTCAGAGAGACATTCGGTCAACAGCTAGTGCGTCAGTTATCAGGTGTAGAATCTACTGTCGTGCTCGACCCTGTATTCTTGTTGAGGCAGAGCGACTGGCTGCAATTTGTAAAACAAAACAAATGGTCAAAAAGAGATTATATCTTTTCATACACAAATAGACCAGGTCAGTTTGATGACTTTATCAAAACAACTCATTACGACATAAGCAATAAGCTTCATTATAAGTTAGGTAGAAATACTTCTTTGGGTGATTTCGTTAATAAAAAGGTTCGTGTTAAATATGCGATGTCTCCAACAGACTTCTTAGAAGCAATCTACTACGCAGATTTGGTCGTAACAGCTTCGTTCCATTGTGTTGCCTTGTCAATAATACTGAACAAGCCTTTTGTCGCAGTGTTAATTGGAAATGCTGGAAAGGATGAGCGCATCGTGAATTTGTTGAAGCAACTTGGGTTGGAGAGCCGTATATTTAATCCTCAGATGACAAACGAATTGGTTTGTGCTCCCATAGATTACGAAGAAGTAAACAACAGAATAGACGAATTAAGAGAACTGTCTGTCAATTTTTTAAAAAATGCAGTGAATAATTAATTCAACTTTCTGAAGTTCTATGTATTTACGATTTAGCGATTAACAATTTACTATTTATTTACGATTTAGTTATTTGGCTATTTTACGGGTTGCGGCTGCGCAAACAAATAGTTCCATAGCTAAATAGTAAATAAATCGTAAATAGTAAATCGTCAAATAGTAAATTAACATGCGAAACTTGAATCATTAATTGATATGAATATACTATATATACATCAGTATTTTGTTGTTCCCAGTGAACCGGGTGGGACTCGTTCTTATTGGATTAGTCGGGAGTTGGTAAAAAGAGGCCATCAGGTAACAATGATAACCGCAACCAATCCTGCACATCCTGATGCAAAGACCGTAATGATAGATGGCATACGTGTTATTTATGTGAAAAACGACTATAGTAATTACATGTCTGCACCACGTAAAATTGTTTCTTTTGTAAACTTTTTGCGATTGGCCATACAAACGGGAAAGAAACAGAAGGACATAGATTTGGTATTCGCCACATCGACTCCTCTGACAATAGGTTATGTTGCGCTTAGGTTAAAGGCAAAAAAGAAATGGCCCTATGTATTCGAGGTGAGAGATCTTTGGCCAGAGTTCCCGATACAGATAGGTGCTATTAAAAACAAACTTGTAATTTGGGCTTTGCGCAAGTTTGAGAAACGTATATACGAAAAAGCAGAGCATATTATTGCTCTATCCCCAGGAATGAAGGATGGGGTCCTGAAAACAGGCGTTGCTGAAAAGAAAGTGTCGATGATTCCCAATATGTCAAAACCAGACAAGTTTTATCCACATGAACCTAATATGGATATTGCACGTCGTTTTGACATTGACATGAGTAAATTCAATGTCATCCATTTTGGTTCAATGGGCAGGGCAAATGGTTTACAGTATATTATTGATGCAGCGAAGGTCTTAAGTGACAGTGGTGACAAAGAAGTACGGTTTGTCTTTTTAGGAGATGGAGCCACATGTCCAGTACTTAAGGAACAAGTGAGCGCCTTGGGCTTGAAAAATGTCCAGTTCTTGGGAAATCATCCAATGGACGTCGTTTCAGAAGTTGTCAATCTCTGCGATGCCAGCATTACTTCATTCTTGAATTTGCCTATTTTGCAGACGAATTCTCCGAATAAGCTTTTTGACTCGCTATCAGCGGGTAAGCCTATTATTGTTAATTCTGCGGGCTGGACTAAGGCTTTGGTTGAGAAAGAAGACTGTGGCTTTTATGTCGATCCAGACAATAGCCGGGATTTGGCTGAGAAGTTGCTAAGCTATAAAGACGACCAAGATAAACTAAGACGGTGGGGCGAAAACTCAAGACGGCTTTCACTGGAAGTCTTTGACAAAGACATTTTATCTGCCAAGGTCGCTGATGTCTTAGAAAATGCTCATTCGAAAAAGTGAACAGTGTTGTGTCGTCGTTTTGTAAGTCTTTATATGTTTCCTTATACCTTTGACTACCATGGTCAATAAATGATAGTATGAAAAAAAAGGGGATGTACAGGTGTTTTTTCAAACGTTTTTTTGACTTCTTCATATCTTTGTCAGCCTTGATATGTATCTCGCCGGTATTGTTGGTGGTGACAGTCTGGCTGCATTTTGCCAACAAGGGGGCCGGGGCGTTCTTCTTGCAGGAGCGACCTGGGAAGGATGGGAAGATCTTCAAGGTGATAAAGTTCAAGACGATGACCGATGAGAGGGATGCAGATGGAAATCTGCTGCCCGACGAGAAGAGACTGACAAAGGTGGGTAAGTTCGTGCGCTCAACAAGCATTGATGAACTGCCACAGCTCTTTAATGTTCTGAAGGGCGACATGGCCTTGATAGGGCCAAGACCGCTGTTGGTGCAATATCTCCCTCTTTATTCCAAGGAACAGGCACGGCGCCATGAGGTGCGTCCGGGCATTTCGGGATGGGCGCAGTGCCATGGGCGCAATGCTATCAGCTGGACAGAGAAATTCAAACTTGACGTATGGTATGTTGATCATGTGTCACTCCTTACGGACTTGAAAGTGATAGGCATAACCATCATGAAGGTGCTGAAACGTGCCGACATCAATGAGGCTGGACAGGCCACGATGGAAGTGTTTAACGGGCATAACTGAAATATAGCATAATGGTTTTATACGGAGCAAGTGGACATGCTAAGGTAATCCGGGATTTGTTAGAGTCACAGCAGAAGACTGTGGAGTATCTCGTTGACGACAACCCTGATGTAATAGAGTTAAGTGGTCTTCCTGTGAGGCATGAACTACCAGCAGATGAGACGGTAATCATTAGTATAGGCAATAATGCTATCAGGAAGAAGATTGCAGAAAGACTGCCCAATAACTATGAAACCGGCATCGCTAAATCTGCGATTGTTTCAAAAAGTGCGAGGATTGGTGAAGGCTCTGTCGTGATGCAAGGGGCAATCATACAACCGGAAGTATGTGTGGGAAGACATTGTATCATTAACACAGGGGCCAGTATTGACCACGAGTGCATCATCGAAGACTTTGTTCATGTATCGCCTCATGCAACATTGTGTGGAAATGTGTATGTGGGAGAAGGAACATGGATTGGCGCAGGAACAACTGTCATACAAGGTGTAAAAATAGGAAAGTGGTGCATGATAGGAGCTGGTAGTGTGGTTACAAAGGATATTCCTGATGGCTATCTGGCTGTAGGAAATAGATGTAAACTATTAAAAAGAATCAATCAAGATCAAATTTAATCGATGGCAGAAAGAATTTATTTGTGTCTTGCTCACATGAGCGGGAATGAGATGAAGTATATTCAGGAGGCTTTTGACACCAATTGGGTGGTGCCTCTTGGACCGAATGTTAACGGGTTTGAGAAAGACCTCGAGAATTTCGTAGGCGAAGGGAAGCGTGTCGTAGCCCTTTCTTCTGGTACGGCAGCGGTGCATCTGGGACTGCTGGCTGCCGGCGTTGGACGTGGTGATGAGGTAATCGTACAGAGTTTCACGTTCTGTGCCTCTACTCACCCTGTGACTTATCTTGGGGCAACACCAGTGCTGGTAGACTCTGAGATGGATACCTGGAACATTGACCCTGAGCTGATGGAAAAGGCAATTCTGGACCGTATTGAGAAGACGGGCAGGAAACCTAAGGCCATCGTGCCCGTGGCATTGTATGGCATGCCGTACAAGGCAGACCGCATCATGGAGATTGCCAACAAGTATGGAATACCTGTGGTGGAGGATGCTGCTGAAGGATTTGGCTCGAAGTACAAAGGTCAGATGATGGGTACCTTTGGTAAGAGTGGTGTGATGTCGTTCAATGGCAATAAGATGATCACGACTTCTGGTGGGGGAGCTTTGATAACAGCCAACGAGGATGAGTGGCGCGAGATAATGATGTACGCTACGCAGTATCGTGAGAGCTATCCGTACTATCAGCATGAGAAGATTGGTTATAACTACCGCATGTCGAATATCTGCGCTGGTATTGGCCGAGGACAAATGACCGTCGTCGATGAGCATCTGAAACATCACAAGCATGTTCAGAAGATGTATGAGGAACTGTTGGCGAATGTGCCCGGAGTTCACGTTCATTCTCAGCCCAACAATGGTGACTATGATTCGAACTACTGGCTTTGCACGATTACTATCGATGAGAATGTAAAGGTGAAAGGTCAGGAGAATGCCTATAAGACTATTGTGACAGGTGCCGTCGGTGGTGCCGCAGGTGTCATCCATGCAGCAGAATCGGCTCATACCGATTGCGAGCCAAATGCCAATGTGGAGGCCATGCGTGTAGCTCTCGATAAGGCAAACATAGAGGCTCGTCCCGTGTGGAAGCCAATGCACAAGCAGCCATGCTATAAGGATGTACCTGCATACGTGAATGGTGTTTCGGAGTCTATTTTCAAGATTGGTATGTGCCTGCCTGCAGGTCCGTATGTCAGCGATGATGACGTGAAGTACATCGTTGATACGATTAAAGATAATATCCTTTAAAGAAAATTTGGTCGAAAGACATCTGAGTCCGCTTGAAAAAGCCCAATGGGACAAAAAGCCCACATGGAGGGGTGTAACTCTTTCTTGAAAAACATGGAGTTACAAAAGAAGGGGTGACAGGCCAGAAAGGACTTTTTAAAGTGGGCTCATATAAGGTTTTTTCGTAACTGAACCATATTACTGCAAGAGAAACGGCCTGGAAGGCTAGAAGCGAACGGTCCTGTAGGATGCTTCTGGCCTTGCAGGCCGCAAATAGTTAGACATGAGAATCTCGATTTTGTCATGGAGAAATACCAATATCATATTTTTGCTCCATATCGGGTATGTCCGTTAGGAGCACATGTTGATCACCAGCATGGGTTGGTAACAGGCTTCGCTATTGACAAGGGCGTTGACCTGTGGTTTAATGTAAGGGATGACAGCATCGTCAAATTGAAATCAAAGACGTTTGAGGGTGATGTG
>JAEEGL010867370.1_pt1 | contig 12637 bp, 11 predicted proteins | sample 9134231 | NCBI WGS metagenome assembly JAEEGL01 (sample SAMN16246548, study PRJNA631951) | gut metagenome | biome: gut microbiome; feature: rumen; material: fiber-attached | host: Bos | place: Iran: Karaj | collected 2018-10
ATCGGCAAAATCCTTGGCTTCCATGAGTCCGCCTAAGAGGGCATTCTGATGACCTCTGTTACGGCTCAGGCAGATGCCGGTGTATGCTTCGTTCTTGGAGGAGAGGTCCTTTATGATCTCCCATGTCTTATCCTTACTTCCATCATTGACGAACATGATTTTGCTGTCAGGAGCGATAAGGTTCTTACTCTTCAACAATTCGAGCTCCGCGAGGAACTCGGGAGCTGTTATGGGAAGTACTTCTTCCTCGTTGTAGCAAGGGATAACGATATAAAGGATGGGCGCCATTTTATTTCTCCAACATTCTTACAAAAATAAAGCACATGTAATCTTATATGCCATAGTCTTACGTCTAGATATTCTACATAATCATCTGGCTCATTGTACCAAGGCAGGCCCAACCAGCCAAAATAATCCATCCAACGAAGATCAAATATCCCGGACGAATCACAATATCTCGTGAATTATAAGTTCCAACTTTAAATGCCAAACTATCTGAACTATACGCAACAAGTAGTCCTATAAAAATCACTATAGTGATTACATATCGTCCTTGAGCTTGATAATCTCTAGCGTATGATTGCCAAAAATGCAAGCCAAAAGTAATCAGCGAGGATAAAAACGAGATAACTAAAAGATCCCGAACAATCGTACTAGGTCGTCTCACATTTAAAGAAATGAAGAATAATACAATTCCTAAGCCGGTAAGCCCTAAGTATAACCAGTATTGAACAGATGGTAGGAAGTAAGCAAGATACCCAAATACACCTACAAAACTCTTAGCGGTTACCGTTATCCAACCAAATTTATTAAATCGCAAGAATTCTAATGCACTTATCCCCTCATCTCTAAAACTCCAGTACTCAAATAACTCATATCCCCTGTTAGCCATTTCTTCGCGTGAAACAGCTTCTGTTGTTATTCCAAGAAAATCCCCTTGATTGTAATAAGCATTTCTAATAAAAAACCAACTAGCTAATGCAATGCAAACAAATATAACTACTCCTCCCCTTACAAGGATAAAACTGGTCTTGTTTTTTATAGACTTATCTCTATAAACGCTAAACAAACAATATGCAAAGCCTATGAGCAACCAGCCCCAAATAGAGTAATAAGATAAAAGAGCCAGTGAGTACCCTATACCAATTCCTATACAGCTTTTAAATGACCAGCCTTGTTCATGCCCTTGAGCAAGGTAGTAAAGCACTATGCTTACAGCACACAAAGATAAGGAATCATTATTCTGATACATTCCTAAAAACAAAACCTGAGGGGTACAACAAATAAAACCTGCAAATACTAAAGCTGACATCCGTCTACTAAACAACTTGTGTCCTAACAAAATGCAATATAAACTACAAACGGCAATCGAAACAACGCTACAAATTCTCATTGAGGCCAAAAGAATACTTTCGGACATACATACAGGAGAGATCAATTTGTAAGCAATCGCACCTATTATTGAGGATATGTACGGGCGCAATGCGTATGAAAAACCCCAGCCTGGTATCATAACCTCTAGTTCTTTTCCAGTAGGAAGGGTCCCTTTTTCAATTATCCATCGTGATAGCATCAAACGTCCGTTTTCATCAGGGCATTGATCCACTGGCAACAACAATGCACCAGACAAACAAATACAAAACACTAATATCACCAAAATAAACTCAGATGGCAACAATTTGTTTTTTGAATCACCAGTCTTTATCTTGTTACTATTATTATTATTATTTCTTATTACAGCATCCATCAAACATACCCGATAATAAGCTGAACTCTCACCAATTATCAACCAAATTATTGATAACGCTTATCCTAGCAAGAACAAACAGCTCGTCATAATCAATTTCATTACGCAGACTTAAATACTCTCTTCCCCATCGTTCTGCGTCAAGTTTTCGACTCTCCTCTATTGCCTCCCCATATTCATCGTAATACAATTCCAAAAACACATTAAAATCCTTGCTTAACTCGCTGGAAATACTGTACCAACTCACTTCATAAATCAATCTAAACTCAGGAATTTGAAACAGATATCTGTAAAACATATCATATAAATGAGGTTTGGACCAATCCGAATGAACTGAGTATACCGAAATAGAATCAAGCATACCAGAATCAAAATCCCATAACGGACCAATATGTAATACATTATCACTGTATTCATCCGGATCAAATGTATCTAGATAATAATACATATTTGAACCTGCCCAATCATATATATGCATAAGATCTTTGACCATGATCCAAGAAACAAAGGACTCAACATCTATATAATCTAAGCTATGCTCATCCAGCGACATAAGTCTAGCTACTATGAATTGCATATATGATTCTAAATCACGAATCTGTTCATCATCACTCGAAGAAATCTTAGGATATTTGATAGTAAATTTTGTTAGAAAATCTCTTTGTAAATCCAAATCAAAATACACGCTTCCTGGAGTCCACCAATATGGATCATTCTCTATCAAAATTCCCGTATTATAAAATTCATTCCAATAATTACATGAATTCACGCTTTCAGATAAGTAATATATTCCTTTCCAATCTCCATTAATAACTAAGTTGACAGGCTCCATGTGGATCACCCACTGCATCCCACATATATCAGCTAAATACTCTCCTACAACATTGTTTAATGTATCTCCGCTATTTAACAACAACCACTCCTTACCACAACAATTCTGACCATCAACATACATATTAATTGGGTTATCAAGTAATAGTTTGTATGAATGCTTATCACCAATTGTGCTTGTATTACCACGAACAAGTATTTTGGCTCTCGAATCTACGGAAGCATTATCATCTATTTTATAGCTCATCACACCAGGAACAGCTTCGCAATGCTGAGCCGTTCCTCGCAAATAGCCTTCGGGAGCCGAAATAACAGTATATTCTGGCTCGTTTTGATTTTCAGTCTCAACTTTGACAATCGGAAGATTGGGTAATTGATTTTCCTCAAAACAAAGAATATCTCGGCTAGTAGTCTTTCCTTTCTCCCCATTTTTATATAACTCAGTTATAGAAACTGTATATCTACTTCCATGTATCCCGTATTCATAGACATACTTTCGTTTATAAGATGGAACTCTAACTATCTTAGTAAAGTCATCACCACTTATTGTAATCAAAAACGAATCCGCATTATTAAAGAGAGGAAGCTGCCAGTCTATAACAATATCTGAGTTTCTGCAAGCAACGTGCACCTCACTTAAATAATCATTCTCCAGATCACTCTTAATCACACTTAAAAGAATAATCGTAAGCAATATTATACATGCTACAGATAATATAGTTTGATTTATTTGTTTGCGATTAGTTTGCAACATTCTAAACAATTATGCCCTGAATTGTGACATCCATATTGGATTAAGGCATCCCATTCCACTTCTGGTCCTTATCACTCATATTGAGCTTAGTACCATCTTCAAGGGAATAACCTTCTGCAGCGGGAGTACCATCATATTCACCCTTAAGCTGAGGCCATACAATGCCGATCTTGGGATCGTTCCAAGCAAGACCTCCTTCGTCGTTAGCATGATAAAAGTCATCGCACTTATAGCAGAATTCTGCAGTATCAGAAAGAACGAGGAATCCATGTGCAAAATTCTTAGGGATAAGAAACTGCTTCTTGTTCTCTTCTGTAAGTTCTACGCCGAACCACTTGCCGTATGTCTCAGAGCCTTCTCTGAGGTCAACTGCTACATCGAATACAGATCCCTTGATAACTCTTACGAGCTTTGTCTGAGGATAGTTGATTTGGAAATGAAGTCCTCTGAGTACGCCTTTTGTGGACATGCTCTGATTATCCTGTACAAATTCGATGTCAAATCCGGCCTCTTCCATATCTCTCTTAGAGTATGTCTCCATGAAATATCCGCGACTGTCACCATGAACAGCAGGCTCAATAACGCAAAGGCCTTCGATACCGCCGACGTTCTTCTCAACTTTTATCTGACCCACTTTTAAAGTTCCTCCAAATCAAGTTCTCTAACGTATCTCTCGACTGCATCTTCCCATGTAGGAAGCGGCGTAAATCCATTCTCTTCGAGCTTACTCTTATCGAGTCTGCTGTTAAAAGGTCTTGCAGCCTTAGAGAGACCGTATTCCGCAGTAGTAACTCTCCTAACTTCGGTAGAAAGTCCTGCAACTGCATATATCTTCTCAGTAAAGTCAGCCCAGCTGATATACTTGCCAGTCTCCGTTTCCGAGTTTGTAGCATGGTAATAACCATACTTATCAGTCTCTGTCATGTCAACAAGAAGTCTGGAAAGATCAAGTGTATATGTAGGTGTACCAATCTGATCATCAACGACCGTAACGAATTCACGACCCTTACCTACACGAAGCATGGTCTTTATGAAATTCTTGCCATTCTTACCGAATACCCAAGCAATCCTTACGATAAAGAATTTTCTGAGTGTTCTTGATACAGCGAGTTCTCCGTCAAGCTTGCTCTGACCATATACATTGAGGGGAGCATAGTCCTTACAGTCAGGATCCCACGGTGTTGTTCCCTGACCATTGAATACATAGTCAGTAGAGATATAGACCATCTTGGCATCTATAGCCTTGGCTGCCTTTGCGATATTACCCGTGCCTTCCGCATTAATCTTATGAACAAGATCCTTCTTATCGTCATCCTCAGCTGCATCGACAGCTGTCCAGGCAGCGCAGTGTACGATAACATCCGGTTTGATCTCGGAGATAACCTTATCTACCGCAGCTTTATCCGTGATATCGAGCTGTACATAAGACATGGAACATACTGCTGTTCCGTCCTGTACTCCGCTATACTCGGGCTGGATATCGGATCCTACACCCTCATGTCCTCTTGATGCCAATTCGTTCATTACGTCGTGGCCGAGCTGACCGCCGACACCAGTTACAAAATACTTCATATTATCTGTTTCCGTACATCTTCTCGTAGTAATTCTGGTATTCACCGCTGATGATGTTCTCCCACCATTCCTTATGTGTCAGATACCAGTCGATAGTCTTGTCGATACCGTCAGCGAACTTTGTCTCAGGAAGCCAGCCGAGTTCATTATGAATCTTTGTAGGATCGATAGCATATCTCATGTCGTGCCCCTTACGGTCTGTAACAAATGTGATAAGAGACTCCGGCTTATCGAGTTTCTTGCAAATGAGCTTAACGATATCGATATTCTTCATCTCGTTATGGCCGCCTACGTTGTATACCTCACCGATCTTGCCCTTGTGAAGGATAAGGTCGATAGCCTTACAGTGATCCTCTACGTAGAGCCAGTCACGAACGTTAAGTCCTTCGCCGTATACGGGAAGGGGCTTATCTGCAAGTGCATTGGCGATCATGAGGGGAATCAGCTTCTCAGGAAAGTGATAAGGTCCGTAGTTATTGGAGCATCTCGAGATAGTCACGGGAAGTCCGTAGGTTCTATAGTATGCCATAACGAGGAGGTCAGCTCCGGCCTTTGAGGAAGAGTAGGGGCTGCTCGTATGGATGGGTGTCTCCTCGGTAAAGAAGAGGTCAGGACGATCAAGAGGAAGGTCTCCGTATACCTCATCCGTAGATACCTGGTGGTATCTGATGTTGCCGTACTTGCGGCAGGCGTCCATCATGACCTGAGTTCCGAGGATATTAGTCTTAAGGAAGATCTCGGGATTCTCGATCGATCTGTCAACGTGAGACTCGGCAGCAAAATTAACTACCGCATCAGGCTTCTCATCCTCAAAGATCTTATAGATAGCCTCTCTGTCAGTAATATCAGTCTTGTAGAACACGAAGTTCGGGTTCTTCATGGCATCTGCCAATGTAGACATGTTACCTGCATATGTAAGACAATCTACACAGATGATCTTATAGTCAGGATGCTTGTCGAGCATGTGATATATGAAGTTTCCGCCAATAAAGCCGGCGCCGCCTGTAACTAATACGTTCATATTGTTTTCCTTTTCTATTTATATTTGTTTAGCTATTAATGAAGTACATCAATGTACTTACCGTCTAATACATCCTTGAGGTACTGACCATACTGATTTTTCTTCAGTACTTCATATACCTTCAGCACATCATCAGCAGTGATCCAACCATTAAGATATGCAATCTCTTCAAGGCACGCAATCTTTCTATGCTGGTGCTCCTCGATCGTCTTAACAAAGTTAGTAGCTTCAACAAGTGATGCATGTGTTCCTGTATCGAGCCATGTAAATCCCTGACCTAAGAGTTCGACATTAAGTCTTCCCTCCTCAAGATAGATCCTGTTAAGATCTGTGATCTCGTACTCACCACGGGCAGACGGTTTCAAACCCTTGGCATATTCAACTACTTTATTGTCATAGAAATAAAGACCGGTAACACAATAATTGCTCTTGGGCTTTGCGGGCTTCTCTTCGATGGAGACAGCGCGACCGTCCTTATCGAATTCAACGATACCAAATCTCTCGGGATCGTCTACATAATATCCGAATACCGTAGCGCCCTTCCCTGTCTCAGCATTATTAACAGCTTCCTTGAGCCTCTTTGTAATACCGTGACCAGCAAATATATTATCGCCGAGAACCATGGCAACAGTATCGTCGCCAATAAACTCCTCGCCGATAACAAATGCCTGCGCAAGTCCGTCGGGGGATGGCTGTTCCTTATAAGAGAGTGATATACCGAACTGTGATCCGTCTCCAAATAAATCCTTGAACCTCGGAAGGTCTTGAGGAGTAGAGATGATCAAGATATCCCTGATTCCGGCCTTCATGAGGACCGACAAGGGATAATATATCATAGGCTTGTCATATACCGGAAGAAGCTGCTTACTTGTTACCATAGTAAGCGGATAAAGACGTGTTCCGGAACCACCTGCGAGAATAATACCTTTCATAAGAATACTCCTAGCTATCAATATACCAACGTATATTATATCGAATATTTTCTAGCACTTAAACTCTAAGTTCACCATCGTGTTCTAAGCAGTTTATAGATTTTATATTTTCTATTGATTGTAATGAACTGATTAGCTTATCAGAAGATTTAGTTCTCAATTCATATATAAGTTCTTTGTCTGTCCCTCTCACGATTACCGATTTTTGTTTAAAATACGAGCTATTACCTTTGATTGAAGACAAGATTTCCGCACTGTCAGAATCAGATTTAGTGTGCACAATCAGCAGAAGAGGAGCCTTGTTATTGGGAATCTTACCAAGAATAAACAACAAGATCGTAGTCATGACACACAGAAGGATTCCGAGTCCGTATAGTCCGACGCCACAGATAATACCTTCACTGATTGTCCAAAATAAATATAGAAGATCAATCGGGCTCTTAATCGCTGTTCTAAATCTTACTATCGATAACGCGCCGACCATACCAAGTGATACGATTAGATTGGATTGCATGGCAATCATTATTGCAGCTACAACAACAGGCATTCCAGCTATAGTAATATTTAAATCCTTAGAGTAAAACTCAGATTTACAGAAATTCTTATAAACTATATAAATATATATACCTACTGCACATGCTATAAGAAGCATGGTTAACATCTGCCAAAATGATACTTCAGACCCCAATGACAGATTGTCGAATAAGTCTTTTGCTCCGTTGTTAAAGCGCATATTCCCCTCCGGTATTAACTTCTCTGCAACAGCAATACTTTGAAAATGACGTTTGCCACATGGAATTCTGTTCCAGCACCTGCAATAGATAATCAGGAATAAATTCATCATACTTTACTTCTAACACATAATCGCCATCTACAAGTCTATCATAAATCACGTTCGGTTGCCCAAATAACTCAATTTGGTCGCTCGCCCGAACATTGCAATCAAATGTAATCCTAGTATTGCCATCCTCACAAATAAATGCCTCTCTCTCGTATGTTACTATCACACGCGGACGTAAGCCTCTAGTTAAGATTGCCTCATTAAATTGTGTTTTTGGATGAGTGCGAGTATCTCCCCATTCAACCGTTTCACCCGAGAGCAAACGATTAAATTCATCCCGAGTTATCGAACATGATTCCTTTGAAATCCTACTATACAACTTAGTTTTTACTTCAAGCTTAATGGTTTCAAAAGAGTCATTGTACAATCTTATACGATATTTTTTTCGAACAGGATTGCCTGCAACAGTCTCCAGATAATTGGAATCGTAGAGATCATCAAAATATAGACTACTGATTTTGTAACCACCATTTACAGAAAAATGATCTGTTGGAATGATAGAACTAATACGCTCTCGTAACTCATAAAAATCCGCTTTAGGAATTATGTATTTATCTTCAACTCTCAACATAACCTATCCCTCAACAGTTTTCACAAGATGATTTTTCTTTTTTCTACACTTATCAAACACCATAATCGAAGAAACCACAATAACACCAGCGAAAGATATCATTGCTCCCTCCTTAAGATAAGGAAGCGCATATCTTGCCTCCACCACATGTTCTCCGGATCCGAGGCCGATTCCATAGAATCCATAATCGCATTTGAAGTTTTCTGCTTTCTTTCCATCTACGTAGATACTCCAGCCGTCCTGATACGGGATAGCGATCATAAGGATACCTGTTCCGTCACATCGATAAACACCCAGCATATGAGTCTGATCTATCAGGGTCATTGGTTGTGTTTCTTCGCAAGTACCAGCTAAGATCACAGGTGAGGTGATATCAGTAATTGCAGTGGAATTGAGAACATCAGCCTTTTGTTCATCATCCATCAAGGCAAAATCGCTTTCCGAAATGGTATTTGTATACCACTTTGCAATAGAATCAGAATCCTGATTTCTGTATACGATAACTTCGTTAAATCGATTGATTTCAGTCCAGTTGCTACTGTTTATCTCGCGCTTACTCAGAAGATACTTCGTATGAAGGATGTCATTGGCTTCTTCGGCGAGATTAGTTGACAGATCAAATATCTTTATAAAGTAATCACCCGTCATAGCTGAGGGATATGCCGTTTCGTAGAAACTTATAACATTAGTATTAGGAGTAGAATTGTACCACACACCAGTAGAATACTGCTCCATAAAGGAATCCGATACGTCGTACCACTCCGAATAAGTTTTGGATACCCTGTAGAATGACGTGTCTTGACTACGCAACCAATCAAGAGCTGTAGCAGTAGAACCATCCATTTCATTGGCCTTCCAGGTTATGGCATAATCACCAGCTGTAACATATTGTCTACGAGTAGATGTAATCCTTGCATCTGCAATTGAAACACTCACCATTAGTACAAGAAGAACTACACACAAGCAGTGCTTGTATTTTTGCAGATTACTTAAGATCAATATGATTGTTCCTAAGACCAAAACGAAACCTAAAAAAACGACATAATCCTTTACTTCGGCGCTACAATGGCTATAGGCATAATCCCAAGAAAGCCAACTGCCAAGGCAGCCAAGTATTATTCCGTATGGATTAATTTTGCCGTCTTTCTCCAGACATTCTAAAACCGAAGCTATGCAGGCAGCTACAAAAGGAATTGAAAGGAATACACATCTAAATGAAACATAGGAAAAACCATTAAAAAGGTAGCCACTTGCATTGTTTAGCATTAGCAGACCTACCAGTATCACAGTGCTCAAAGTGATGAATATTTGCTTTATCGAACGAGTGTTTTTCATTTTATCAGTGAACCACTGTCCAATAAAGAAAAAGGACAAAACGTTAACAAAATACTGCGGAGCCTCGAATGCATTAGCAAATGCACTGTTACCGCCTCGCATAACAGCTATCGAATTATTCGATATCATTCTGCTTAATCTTTCAAGTGTCATTCCCTGATCGTATTGGAATAAATTCAAACAAAACCGCGTAAACTTATCAGCATCTTCAGGATTCATTCTATCAGCGGATATTGTAACCATGTAATAACAGGCTGGAAGAAAAACAACGCATGAAAGCATCATTCCAAGGGTTACCGATAATGCGATTCGTCCACAATCAATCAGTGCCTTCCTCGATCTTATGCGGTTAGCCATAATGTAACGAACAATAAAATAGATAGCAGCTACGATCAGTATCATATAACCAAAGTAATAACTAAAGATCAGGGTTGCCGCAACTGATAACACAAGGTAAAGATTTATAGTATGCTTGCTATCCTGCAATGCCTTTTCAACAGCTAATAACATTAGAATCAGATATACCATTGCCGTTCCCATGAACGGATGCTGTCCCCAGAGCATTACGTATCCGTTGAGGGCAAGGAAATATGCCGCGATATCTGACGGTGCTGTGTTGAAACCTAATATTTTGAAGTATTTTCTTCCAAGAATATAAATAGTGATGATCTTTAGAATCTGGCTCCAGATGAGCATGTGATGTACCGATCCGGGACCGAAGATCACTCCGACAAGTACTATGAAGATCCCAAACGGATCCATTGTCCAGGCATTCATGTTAAGGATACAGGTTCCAAGACCATAATCCCAGTTCCATACAGAGAATGAGCCGTCCCGTATGCTGAGCACCTCATTTACATAGTACGGATAGTATTGCTTGACTGTATCGCTTCCGACATCAGAATACATATAATATGCATCGCCGACTATAAAGTCCTTGAATATTATAAGGAGTGATACTCCCAGAAGTCCTGCGAAGAAGATATCCTTCTTCCTGTCAGACGTCTTACCGTTACCATATGCCCAGGCAACAGCGGTGATGATTGCTGAAATGATGAATATCTTGATCAGATTCGTATAGTGGATCGAATAGGCCTGAGAAGACAATTCCTTCATGGACACCATATCAAAGGATACGCCTTCCAGATCGGTGATGTCGATCCTCAGGAATTCCGCATTCTCCGCATCGATATCGATCACATTACTGCCTTCCCTGAATACATAGGGATAAGAATACTTCTCTTCGAACTGATCTGGCTGCATTGCATAGTAGATCTGACCATACTGTTCCTGATCGTCCTTAAAATCGAGATCGAGGATAAGGGCATCGCTCGGGGTGTAGGAAACTGTAATACTAGGGTCTGAGTTTATGGATAGATATGAATTATTGTCTGATTCGTATCCGGAGATTCCATAGACGTTTACCTCATACACGTCATTATACTTACGTATCTTGAGGGCTTCGCTGCCGGACATATATACCGCAAACAACAGAGAGACAATTATGAATACACTTACGAAGAGCGTAATTATCTTTATCAGCTTATCCTTGTTCATGTATTCTCCGTTACTGGCTGAATGCCGAAATCACAATTCCTGCTACAATGAGGACGAGTGATATGATCTTACCCTTGTTGATCTTCTCATGGAATATCTTTACACCAAAGAATGTGACATATATATAGCTCGTTGCTTCAAGTACCGGACCCATTGACAAAGGTATTCCCTTATATGCGATGATTCCGAGAAACGTAGTACCGACAAAGAGCGTATATGCAATTATTACCAGAGGATTAAGGTATTCCCTGATCTTTGACTCGTACTTTTTAAGTGCCGCTTTCTTGAGCATGACCTGAGAGATCGCACTTATGAATACTCCGGCAAGGAGGAAAAGAGCATAAAGTAATGCGGTCTTATCGAGCATCGGCCTCTTCCTCCTTTGTATCCGAATACGAATAAAGGACGACACCGCCTACAACGAGGAGCGCTCCGATCACTTTGCCTATCGTTATCGATTCGTGAAAGAATACCAATCCCCAGACGATTCCCCATACAACAGTGACTGCCTTGTTCGCAAAAGCTGTAGTAAGAGGAAGTCTCTTTATTATCTGCTGCCATCCGATGGCATAGAATCCCAGAAGTGCTATGACAGTACCGTAAAAGAGGCAGAACTTAAAACTTAAGAACTGCTCCCCTGCTGCCTTCTTGCTACATATTCCGCTCATCGAATAGAGCATGAGCATTATATGCAGGACAAATAATGTCTTCAGTTTGCTCTTGTCCAAATTTAGTCCTCGAGTTCCTTCGGAAGATATCTCTCGAGTTCCTCCTGATCCTTAGTGGTCAGCATATAATATCCGAATCGAGTCGAACTGTCACTGACTTCGCCTGTTATCTCGTGCATCTCTGATGAGACGACATATTCGGGATGCTCGTTGCAGAGCTCATTATATACGGTGATATCCTGCTCGTCGAATATAAATCTTACACCTGCATATCCGGGTTCATTGACAGGTGTGAGATCAGGCTCTACACCTGTTGCTACCTGGACTACCGCTCTTACAAAGTCGATGCCTGACGACAGTCTTACAAGATCGCTACCAATGAAGTCACCGCCCATGCGGCCCCCAATCTCAATGATCCTGATAACACCTTCATCGGAGATCTTAAGCTCTGAGTGAGATGCACTGTCTGTTATACCAAGTGAATCAAGAGCATGGCGAACAACTGCCTTTACTCTGTTAAGTGTATCTTCATCTACGGGGGCAGGTTCCATATGTCCTGTCTCGATAAAATGAGGTGCTCCCGTAGTATATTTCTTAGTCATGGCGAGGAAGTGATGTTCTCCGTGATAAGAGATGAACTCCACGCTGTATTCCTGACCTGTCGCAAATTCTTCGACAAGAGCGGTCTTCTCAAATCCCTGCTCTTTAGCAGCTTCGATAGCGGCATCGAGATTATCACGTCTCATTACCTTGGTGATACCGCGGCTGCCGGAACGGTCGAGAGGCGTTACGATAACGGGGAATGAAA
>JAEEGL011357544.1_pt1 | contig 12637 bp, 10 predicted proteins | sample 9134231 | NCBI WGS metagenome assembly JAEEGL01 (sample SAMN16246548, study PRJNA631951) | gut metagenome | biome: gut microbiome; feature: rumen; material: fiber-attached | host: Bos | place: Iran: Karaj | collected 2018-10
AAAATATAAATTATTTAAATCTTTAGTTTCAAATTCATTAAATTCTTTATCTACTAAAGTTCTAGTTATTTCTCTTGCCCTATCTGGTCTAAAGTTAAAAAATATTACTGAATCATTGCTTTCGATTGTAGCTAGTGGCTTATCACCATTGCATATTACAGTTGGTTCAACAAATTCATCAAAAACTTCTTTTTGGTATGAAGCTTCTATTGCCATTTCTGCAGAACTCATCTTTATTCCTTCACCATTTACCATTGCATCATAAGCTTTTTTAATTCTTTCCCATCTTTTGTCTCTATCCATCGCATAGAATCTTCCTTCGATTGTAGCAATTCTGCCTATTCCTTTTTCTTTTATCTTTTCTTCAAGTTTTAATAAATAATTCTCTGCAGAAGCTGGTGGTGTATCTCTTCCATCTAAGAAACAGTGAATAAATACATCTTCAAAACCTTTTCTTTTTGCAAGTTCTAATATAGCAAACATATGACGCATATGACTATGAACTCCACCATCAGATAAAAGACCCATTATATGTAATTTAGAATTATTCTTTTTGCAGTGTTCAATTGCTTCACAAAGTTCAGTTATGCTAAAGAAATCTCCATCTTCTATTGATTTTGTAATTCTAGTTAATTCTTGGTATACTATTCTTCCAGCGCCAATATTTGTATGTCCTACTTCTGAATTTCCCATTTGTCCATCTGGAAGTCCTACTTTTAGACCACTTGTATAAATTTGAGTGGTTGGATTAGTTTTCATTAGTTCATCTATATTAGGTGTTTTGGCAAGCTTTACTGCATTTCCTTCTTCATTAGGATTTATTCCAAAACCATCTAATATCATTAGCATTGTTAGTTTTTGATTCATGTTGTTTTTACCTCTTTTCTTTTATTACACTTGTTTGTCGAAATTTACTATTTTAGAGAATTCATCTGCTTTTAAGCTTGCTCCTCCTACTAGTCCTCCATCAATGTCAGACATTTCAAATAATTCTTTTGCGTTTGATGATTTAACACTTCCGCCATATTGAATTATGATCTCATCTGCTACATCTTTACCATATATTTTTTCTACTTCATTTCTTATTTCTTTTATTGAATTATTAGCATCTTCAGCAGTTGCTGTTTTTCCTGTTCCTATTGCCCATATTGGTTCATAAGCAATTATTGTATTTTTAACTTGTTCATTAGTTAATCCTTCTAATGCTAAACGTGTTTGAGAAGTAATTCTCTCTGCTGTAATTCCAGCTTCTCTTTCTTCCAAAGTTTCTCCAACACATACTATTGGTTTTAAATCATTTGCAAATGCTGCTTTTAATTTTTTATTTACAGTTTCATCTGTTTCGTTATAATATTGTCTTCTTTCTGAATGTCCTATTATAACATATTCTACTCCAATAGCTTTTAGCATTCCTGGAGCAACTTCTCCTGTAAATGCACCACTTTCTTCCCAATGCATATTTTGTGCACCTATTTTAATATTAGTATCTTGTGCAAAATTTAATGCATAAAATAAATCTGTATAAGGAACACATAAAACGACTTCGTTTTCTGTATGTTTTATAAGTGGTTCAAATGCTTGTAAAAAGCTTATAGCTTCACCTGGAAGCATATTCATTTTCCAGTTTCCTGCAATTACTTTTCTTCTCATAAATTTTCCTCCTTATTTATTTTCTAAACATTCTATACCTGGTAGTTTCTTTCCTTCTAAGAATTCTAGTGATGCTCCTCCACCAGTAGATATATGTGTGAATTTTTCTGCTAATCCAGCTTTTTCAACAGCTGCTGCAGAATCTCCACCACCGATTATTTTAACTGCATCTATATCTGCTAATGCTCTTGCAATTGAATTTGTTCCAACTGCAAATTTATCAAATTCAAATAATCCAACAGGTCCGTTCCATACGACTGTTTTAGCTTTCTTTAATTCTTCTGAATATAGTTTTATTGTTTCATCTCCTATATCAAATCCTTCCCAACCTTCTGGGATTTCTGTGCATTTTACAACTTTACATTCTGTATTAGGATCAAATTCTTTTCCTATTCTTGTATCTACAGGAAGCATGAATTTTACACCTTTTGCTTCAGCTTTTGCCATTAATTCTTTTGCTAAATCTAATTTATCTAATTCACATATTGAATTTCCAACTTCATATCCCATAGATTTAAAGAATGTGTAAGCCATAGCTCCACCAATCATTAATGTATCTACTTTTTCTATTAAACTTTCTATTACACCAATTTTATCAGATACTTTTCTTCCACCTAATATTGCCATAAATGGTCTTTCTGGATTATCTAAAGCATCTCCCATAAAATTCAATTCTTTTTCAATTAAAAATCCTGATACTGCAGGTAAATAATCTGCTACGCCTGCTGTTGAAGCATGTGCTCTATGTGCTGTTCCAAATGCATCATTAACAAATATTTCTGCAAATGAAGCAAGTTTTTTAGCGAATTCTGGATCATTATCTGTTTCTTCTCTATGAAATCTTACATTTTCTAAAAGAATAGCTTGTCCTTCTTCTAATCCATCTACTAATTCTTTAGCACTATCTCCTATTACATCTTTTGCAAGTTTAACTTCCATTCCTAATAATTTTGTAAGTTCTTCTGCAATTGGTTTTAATGAGAATTCTTCTTTAAATTCTCCCTTTGGTCTTCCTAAATGAGAACATAAGATTACTTTTGCTCCATTTTCTAATAAATATTTTATAGTTGGTAATGCTGATACTATTCTTCTATTATCAGTAATGTTTCCATTTTCATCTTGTGGAACATTAAAATCGCATCTTACCAATACTTTTTTTCCTTTTACATCAATGTCTCTAACTGTTTTTTTGTTCATAAAATTTCTCCTCCGATTTTCTTTTTTAAAAGGGCACTTATATCGTGCCCTTTTTTTGTATTAAAATTAATTTGTAACTAAGTTTATAAATAACATCTTAATTTTATGTTCTCATGGGTCGCCTTAGGGCATCGGCCCCTGCACACACTCTTTAATGTTATTCTATCCTAATTCTGCAAAGTATTTAATAGTTCTAACCATTTGACTTGTGTATGAATTTTCATTGTCATACCAAGAAACAACTTGTACTTGATATAAATCTTCATCTACTTTTGTTACCATTGTTTGAGTACTATCAAATAATGATCCATAAGTAATTCCTATAATATCTGAAGAAACAAGTTCTTCTTCTGTATAGCCAAATGAGCTACTTGCTTGAGATTTCATTGCAGCATTAATGCTTTCTTTTGTTATATCTTTTCCTTTAACAACAGCAACTAATAATGTAGTTGATCCTGTTGGTACTGGAACTCTTTGTGCAGATCCTATTAATTTTCCATTTAATTCTGGTATTACTAATCCTATTGCTTTTGCTGCTCCCGTAGAGTTTGGAACTATATTTATAGCTCCTGCTCTTGCTCTTCTTAAATCACCTTTTCTATGTGGTCCATCAAGTAACATTTGATCTCCAGTATATGCATGTACTGTAGTCATTATTCCTGATTGAATTGGTGCATAATCATTTAATGCTTTTGCCATAGGTGCTAAACAGTTTGTAGTACAAGAAGCTGCTGATATTATTTTATCATCTGGTGTTAATGTATTTTCATTTACGCCAAAAACTATTGTTGGTAAATCATTTCCAGCTGGTGCTGATATAACTACCTTTTTAGCACCTGCATTTATATGAGCTTGGGCTTTTTCTTTAGATGTATAGAAACCTGTACATTCAAGTACAACGTCTACTTTGTTTGCTACCCATGGACAGTTAGCTGCATCTTTTTCAGCGTAGATTTTGATATCTTTTCCGTCTACGATGATTGAATCATCTGTAGCAGAAACAGTGTGTTTTCCTTCACCAATTTTTCCGCAGAATCCACCCTGTGCTGTATCATATTTAAGAAGGTGTGCAAGCATTTTTGGGCTTGTCAAATCGTTGATTGCAACTACTTCATATCCTTTTGCGTCAAACATCTGACGGAAAGCCAAACGACCAATACGGCCAAAACCATTAATAGCAACTCTTACATCTGCCATTGTATATCTCCTAAAAAATTAGATTAAATTTTATATCTATAAAATAATGAATTTTGGTGAAATAGTCTATATGTTTATTTTTTATCAAATCCGGCCAGACTGTCCACCCATTTCTATTCTCCCTGTTACTGCACAAAAAGTTATAAAAAAATACACAAAAATTAATTGAGTTACGGTATTTTTGGTCTAAAGTTTACTTGTATGAAAAATTCAGGAATATACCTTATTAAACACTTAATTTTCTTTACCATGACAAGTTTTTTACTTGCTTCATGTGCCACCAAAGGAGAAGAAGCCATGAGCTTAAGCAGAAATTTATGGAAGGGCATTAACAATTCAAACCCTATTTCGCCAAACGTCTTTTGTGCAGACCCGACCTCTGTCGAATACCAGGGACGCATCTATGTTTATGGAACAAATGACCATGAACAATACTTAAAGGCCCAGAAAAACACCTATGATAAAATCAAATCACTCGTTTGTTTTTCTACAGATGATATGGTCAACTGGACTTATCACGGAGAAATCAACGTAGGCAAAATTGCCCCATGGATTTACAACAGCTGGGCCCCTTCAATCTGTTCCCGCGTAGAAGAAGACGGTCTTACCCATTTTTACCTTTACTTTTCAAACAATGGAACCGGAGTCGGTGTCATTACAGCGACATCTCCTCTTGGACCATGGAGCGATCCATTAAAGAAGCCTCTTATAAAACAGGGAATGAAGGGCCTCGAAAACTGTCCAAATCCTTTTGATCCGGGAGTCTGCATTGATGACAAGGGAGACGGCTGGCTGGTATTCGGAGCCGGAATCGGTAAAAACGGCGGAACAAAAGCCATGCCGGGCAGTGCAAATATTGTAAAACTTGGCAAAGACATGATTTCTTTTGCAAGCGACTTTGTACAGATAAAAGCTCCTTACAGTTTTGAAGCAAACGAAATTGATTTTATGAACGGTACCTATGTTTATACCTACAATACCAGCTGGGATGAGCGTTCCGAATGGCCATTTAAAGATATAGAAAAAGCCCCAACCTGCTCTATGTGTTACATGACTTCAAAAACTCCTCTGGATGCAGATTCCTGGGTTTATCAAAAGCATTATTTTAAGAATCCCGGAGAAATGGGCTTAAACTATTCAAACAATCATACTCACTTACAAAAGTTTCATGATAAATGGTATCTTCTCTACCACACCCTTACATTACAGGAAAAAGCTCCTACCAGCGGCGGCTTCAGAAGCATGTGTGTAGACGAAATTCAGATAGATGAAAAAGTTCCGGATATTAAAGAAACTACAGGAAGCCGCAAAGGTCTTTCAGCCATAAAAAATCTTAATCCTTTTGAAAAAGTTGCAGGTACAACAATGCTTACTTCCGCAGATATCTGGTATTCTGATATAGAAAACCCTGAAAAGATTGCGGCTAGAGCAGAAAGTAACGGAGCCTGGATTTTCGTAAAAAATGTTGATTTTGGTCAGGGAGCTGATGTTATTGAAGCAAAGGTTAAGGGAAGCGGTAGCATTCAGATTCGCATAAACAAGGCATCAGAGACTCTTGCCGTAATAAAACCAAAAGCTACCTCTATAAAAGAAGGCTTTACTTCTGTAAATGCTGAATTCAATCAGAAAATAACCGGTTGTCAGGATATCTGGATTGTATTTACCAATAAGGGTGATGAACTTCTTGAATGGAGTGTAAAATAAAATAAAAAAGAAAGAATTATTCCTTTCCGGAGTGTTCTTTCTTTCTGGTATCAAAGTATCCGCCGTCTTCAAGATAACGGCGGCGGGTCATAATCAGACTAATCAATTCCTGGTACATATTAAAGTCTACTTCCAGTGCCATTGGCAGTAAGAAATATTCGGTTTCATCACAATAGCGTTCTATAAAAGCAGGATCTGTAACATAACCAAGAGAAATCATATTAGAAATACGGTCAGCACATTTTAAGATTTTTGCTTTCTGACTGCCTTCATCAAGAATTCTGCACAGGAACTGTTTCTTACTTTCATCTTCACTGCGGGTAACTTCGTGTACAAGTTTCAGGACTTCCGGACCGTCATCATCTGCAGTTGTAATTAAAGAAGGAATAAAACCCGGTATATCTTCTATAGTATCATGTATGATTGATGCCTTTAAAAGAACCGGGTCAATGTAGCCATAGTCCAGAAGGATAGCAAAAGTATCCATCTGGTGGCGGAACATATTTCCACCTGCATGGCGTGCCTTGCCTATAAGACCAGTAGCCAGCTGTATATATGGAGCAAAATGAATACTGCTAAGCTGCTTCATCTGCTGCTCATTCATATTCTGAGGCTTATCTGTTTTCATCTCATAGTGAATCTTTGACATGGCACCCCTATTTTAAATCTGCAAGATATCCTTCCAGAGTCTTAATCTTACGCTGACTTTCTGCAAGCCTTTCCTTTTCTTCTTCTACAAGATTTGCAGGAGCGTGCTTTGCAAAATTTCCATTAAGTTTATTCTCGCTCATTCTTGCGTATCCAGTTTCTTTTTCAATAGATTTCTGGAAACGGGCAATAAGTTGTTCCTTATTTATATTCTCGTCAACAATTATAAAAGACTCAAATCCTTTTCCTACAGTTCCAATAGAAGATGCAGGTTTTGCTTCAACAAAGTCAACTTTTGCAACTCCGGCTAGCAGCTGAATCATTTCAACTTTTTCTCGGGCAACTTCTGCAGCAGAAGCTTTTTCTACCAGAATGGCAATGTTGATTTTTTCTGCAGGATCAATTCCACATTCTGTACGAAGGGCGCGGGTTTTACTTATAAGCTCTTTTAGAGTTTCAAAGCGAACTGAAATTTCTTCGTTATCGCGCTCAGAAGCAGTTTCAGGATATGGAGCATTAATAAGCATTCCAACGTAATCACTGTTAGAAGCAATTTTCTGACTGCCGGCAGCTTTGCGGTTAGCAGCAATTTCTGCAAGCGGAAGTTTTCCATAAATCTCTTCTGTAACAAAAGGAATATATGGATGAAGAAGTCTAAGATTTTCTTCCAGGATATTCATAAGAACTGAAGCCTGGCGGTCTTTTTCTTTGTCATCACCATTTTTAAAGTTGATTTTTGTAGCTTCTACATACCAGTCGCAGAACTCGTTCCAGAAGTATTCCATAAGAGCAGAAGCGGCGTCGTTGTAGCGGTAAGAATCAAGAGCTTCGCGGGCAGTCTTAACAGCATGATTAAGGCGGCCGTAAATCCACTTGTCAAGTTCTGTAAGGTCTGCATCTGTTACAGGAACAAGGTTGCGTCCTTCAAGGTTACCAAGAAGATAGCGTGATGCGTTCCAGACTTTATTACAGAAGCGGGAACCAAGCTTAAATGAATCCTTATCAATCAAAACGTCCTGTCCCTGAGCACACATAAAGGCCAGTGTAAACTTAAGGGCATCAGAACCGTAAACATCAATAACATCAAGAGGGTCAATACCGTTTCCAAGAGACTTAGACATTTTGCGGCCCTGCTTGTCGCGAACAAGTCCGTGAATGTAAATATCATGGAAAGGAGCTTTTCCTGTAAACTCAAGACCAGCCATAATCATACGTGCAACCCAGAAGAAGATGATATCGTATGCAGTTACCAGGGCTGTTGTAGGATAGAATTTAGCAAGATCATCTGTATTCTGAGGCCATCCTAAAGTTGAGAAAGGCCAGAGCCATGAAGAGAACCAGGTATCGAGTACGTCTTCATCCTGTTTAAGGTCCTGGGCTCCGCAGCCACATTTTGGACACTTTTCTGGATCTGTGCGGCTTACAATAACTTCACCACACTTCTGACAGTACCATACTGGAATACGGTGACCCCACCAGATCTGGCGGCTTACACACCAGTCGCGGATATTAACAAGCCACTGCTCGTATGTATTTTCCCATTTCTGAGGGAAGAACTGAATTTCTCCATTTTTCCATGCGGCAAGAGCCTTGTCTGCCATTGGCTTCATTTTTACAAACCACTGGTCGCTCAAATATGGCTCAACTACAGTTTTACAGCGGTAGCAGTGACCTACAGAGTGAACCATTTTTTCTTGGCCCTTAAAGAGGCCTGCAGCAGTTAAATCTTCTATTACAATAGCACGAGCCTGTTCCGGTTTAAGTCCACGGTATTTTTCAGGAACATTTTCGTTCATGCGTCCGTCAGGAGTAAGAAGATTGATTACTTCAAGATTATGTCTCTTACCAACTTCCCAGTCGTTAGGGTCGTGGGCTGGAGTAATCTTTACCATACCGGTTCCAAATTCCATATCAACATAATCATCTGCAATGATTGGAATTTCTTTTCCTGTAAGAGGAAGCTTAAGCATTTTTCCTACGATTGCCTTGTAGCGTTCATCCTTGGGATTTACGGCAACGGCAGTATCACCAAAGAAGGTTTCAGGACGAGTTGTAGCAACTTCAATCTTTCCGCTTCCATCAGCATATTCATAGTAAAGATGATACATTGCACCCTGAGTATCTTCGTGGTCAACTTCATCATCTGCAAGAGCAGTACCACAACGAGGACACCAGTTTACAAGGCGCTTACCACGGTACATAAGTCCGCGTTCATACAAAGTTACGAATACATCTCGAACTGCAGCAGACAGACCTTCGTCATAAGTAAAACGCTCGCGGTCCCAGTCTGTTGAGTTACCAAGTTTTCTCTGCTGTTTTACGATTGTATTGTGATGGTCTTCTTTTACCTGCCAGGTACGTTCAAGGAACTTCTCGCGGCCAAGGTCGTTACGGGTAAGACCTTCTTTTTTAAGCTGGCGTTCAACAACGTTCTGAGTTGCAATTCCGGCATGGTCAGTACCAGTTACCCAGAGAGTATTATCACCCTTCATACGATGATAGCGAACAACGATATCCTGAAGAGTGTTGTTAAGACCGTGTCCCATGTGAAGAACACCAGTTACGTTAGGAGGAGGAATGACGACAGAATATGTATTTGTTTTCTTATTGCAGTCTTCACACTGACACATATACTGCTTGTGTACAGGAGACGCTTCATCAGACGCAGGTTTAAAATATCCCTTGCTGTCCCATTCATTGTAGATTCTGTCTTCAAAAGATTTAGGCTCGTATGCCTTTTCAAGTTCAATTGCTTTCATCTAGTCATTCCTCGTTAAAATATTGAACAAAATTATAGTGCATATTCCGATTTTTGTCATTAGACCATAAGGTCTTCATAATCCATGCGGATTTTCTTCTTTATGAAACTGTCCAGAGTACCAATAGAAACCTTAAGTTTTCGCGAGATACAGGCTTTTGACACCCCCATGGCAAGCATCTCCATTATTATATCTTCGCTTCCGGAAAGCTTTAATTTTTCAGCCTTACCGCGGGGGCGCCCAAGTTTTACCCCTTCAGCCTTTTTTCTTTGCAGAGCCTCTTTTGTGCGCTGAGAAATAAGAGAACGTTCAATTTCTGCAGAAATACTAAAAGCAAAGGCAAGCACCTTAGAGGTCAAATCTTCCCCCAGCCTGTAGCCCTCTTTTACAGTACAAACCACAACCCCTTTTTCCATTAAAAGATTCAAAATTGACATAATCATAAACATACTCCTGCCTAGCCTCGAAAGTTCCGAGCAGATAATCACATCACTTTTATTAACCTTATTAAGCAATTTTCCAAGGTGTCTTTTTTCAGGGACAACAGTCCCGCTGATAGTTTCTTCAATCCACTGATCAATGTGAATATTCCGAACCCTGGCATAATTTTCAATTTCAAACCTTTGATTTTCAACCGTCTGTTTATCTGTACTAACTCTTATATAACCGTAAATCATAATAAGACAAATATCGGCTGAATCATTTCAAAGTTAAAACCTTTCAATTAAAAGGGAGGATTTTTTTAATATGAAAAAAATCGTAGCAGGCTTGGCAGCATTAGCAATGGCAGCAAGCGTATTCGCAGTAGATGTAGCTTCAATGATCCAGATTGATGGAGATTTGATGAACTATGGTTCAAAAACTTTTAAATTCTTAATGGCTAAAGAATATGATCCATCTGGAGATTCAGATTATCTTTGGAAATTAAGTGCTTCTGGAGACAAATCAGGTGCAGAAATCTGGTCATGGGATATCGGCAGTGCAGTTTCTTCAAAGAAAGTATGGTTCAAACCAGCTGACTGGTTAAAAATAACAGTTGGTAATGTTGGTGATCAGTCAGTTGCTAACCCACAGTTCGGATGGTGGGCACAGTCTTGTAACAACTATGCTTATGGTTATCAGGCTGACTTAACATTCGGTGCTTTCTCTTCAACAATCGCTCTTGAACCAGGTGCTGCAAACTATTTCTTTAATTCAAGTGCAACAGGATTTGCTAAAATTGGTAATTTCTGGATTGATGCAGTATATGATATCGGTGGTATGGCTGGTAAAGTTCAGTTTGTTATTGCAAAAGGTTCTGCAATGGGAGCTCATGGTGTTACAGGATGGAAAAAAGCTGACGGTTTAGCTTTAGGTCTTGCTTGGACAGATATGGGTTACAACCAGACTGGTGCTTATGCTGATGCATTCGTTTCTTTCAAAGCAGATGGTTCAGGCCTTGCTTTTGGAGGATTTGATTCTCAGATTGGTGGACAGTGGATGTCTAACGGAATCGCACTCCGCTTAACTAACGTTCTTGGCTATTGGGATTCTTTCAAATATGGATTCGAATTCAAAGGATCTTATGCTCTTGATTCAGGATGGACACCATATGTTCAGATCGTTGGATATGATATCATGAGCAAGAAAATGGAAGCTGATCTTGGTATCAGTGGTAGCGTAGGTTCATGCACAGTTACAGCATGGCTCGCACTTCCATTCACATTTGATTCTTCATACAGCTTCAGCTTCTCTGTTCCATTACAGTTCACTTTGAACCTGTAGTCTGTTAGGATTCAGATAAAAGAAAAGCACACTTCGTAAAGGAGTGTGCTTTTTTTTTGCTTATATTATGCTGTTATTTCAATTAGAGTTTCATTTCTACGAAGAATGGAACAGAAATTGATTTGAATTTTCCAGCTTCGAAATCTACATTTACAGCAATTTCGTATGTCATTGCACCAAATGTAGCATCCCATGCAGGAATAATTGTGAATGTCTTATCCTGAACATCTCTTAAGTTTCCGCGTAAAGAAACTGTTCCTGCATCAAGTGCGTATGAAACTTTAAATTCTGGAGTAGCGCGGAATCCTTTTGCTTTTGTAGGACCAGAACCCCAATCTGGACCCCATGCTTCTGTAGCATAAGTTAAGTAAGAGAATGCTTCAAGTTTAAGAGCTCCAAAGTATAACTGACCACCAATGTTTCCACCGATTGTCTGAACTTTCCATGAATCATCTAATACTAAGCAAACATCTGCATAGTAACCATTCTGCTGCCATGGCATGTGAGCCCAGGCAAGACCTACAGCAAAATTTGGTTTCCAAGAGTAAGATGTTGCAACGTTTGCAATTGTAAGACCTTTACCTGCATATAACTGGATTGTTCCTGCAGAAGTTGTATAACGAGCATCGAACCAGAAAGGATTAATTGCATCCCAGAATTTTGTTCCTTTTGCAATTGAGAACCATGAAGTATCAGCTCCAGGTCCTAAAATACATGTTAATGCAAACGCATCTTTTGTAAAGTCAACTTTTGCACCATAAGGAGCAAATGCTGCATAAGCATTCCAGTCTGCAAAGTTAGGGAATGCGATATTTTTTGTATCAACATTTCCGAAAGTTACTTTTAATGAATCTACCGGTTTAAACCAGAGAGAATATCCTGCTAACTGTGTATCTACAGTTGCTAAACCGAATGTTGCACCTACTGTATCTGTTGATGCAGAAAGTGTGATAGCTCTGTGGTTACCAGAGTTATCTGCATTCCAAGTTTTTAACTGCAATGCACTGAATGTTTTAGTTGATTGAGTCCAAGTTGCGATATCACCTTCGAGATACATATCTGCGGCGATGTCTACTGCGAATACGCTTGCTGCCATTGCTAATGCTGCCAAGCCTGCTACGATTTTTTTCATATTAAAAAAATCCTCCTTTTTTTTTATAAGATTTCACGGCACAACGTGCTTGTTGTGAAATCCCTTAATTTCATAATAACATGGAATGGGTAGTTGTCAAGAAAAAAAATAATAATTTGTTTAGGGTGTAACTTTTTAGTTCTGCAGTGTTTTTGAAAGTTCAAGAATTTGTTCCAGAGGAAGAGAAACAGCCTGGGCAATCTGTTCGGGTGTACCAAGATTCATTTTCAGGAGGTTACTAGCGTCTTCTATGGCTTTTTGTGAAAGACCTTTTTCAAGTCCCTGGGCAAGGCCTTTTTCCCTGCCTGCTTCAAAATCATAAACTCTTTGTCTTTCCCATTCCATATACTGCCTCTTCCACTGCAAATTGTGTTTTGCGTCTTCTGCAAGTTTTTCTATCTGTTTTGTAAAACTGTCTGTTCCCTTATTATTGATGATTAACTGCAGAAAAGCCTTCTGTTCTTCATTCAATATTTTATCACTATTTTTTGCTATGAAAAAGTCCATATTATCCTCCGTCCTTTAAAGAGATTTACTTAAAAATGCGCGAGCAGGGTTCGGCTTTTGCGGAGCGTTGAAGAGTATA
>JAEEGL011376479.1_pt1 | contig 12637 bp, 6 predicted proteins | sample 9134231 | NCBI WGS metagenome assembly JAEEGL01 (sample SAMN16246548, study PRJNA631951) | gut metagenome | biome: gut microbiome; feature: rumen; material: fiber-attached | host: Bos | place: Iran: Karaj | collected 2018-10
ACACTCACACATCCCGCACCTTGTTCTGTTTACGATATTTATTCGCCCCACCGGAACCTTGTACGAAAAACGCAGTGCAATGCAGGTTGGGACTGGGGCATCTGCCTTATGGTATGCGGTGTCTACAAACCGATAAAACTTATTCAGACTGCGACAGGATTTCTTGACTACGTGCAGACGACGACTGTTCCAGCACCAAAAGGCAAAGACTGGCAAGTCAACATAAAAGCAATTTATACAAGTTTAAAATCAATAAAAACGCGTTTTTCGTTTGCTGTTTCCGGGGATTCTGAGGTGGCGACCTCGCCTAAAAACCCAAAAGCCGCGGACGGCGGACATGGCGCGTATGGCGAACACGTAAGCGCAGACGGCGGACATGAGAACGTCACAGCGAGCGCAGACGGCAACTCCGTTTTGTGCGAAAAATCAGTTGATGTTCAGCTTATTCCCGGCGAAAACATCATAGAAACAACGCTCACTGTCAAAAATCCTGAAATGTGGTGGCCAGCGGGGTGCAGTCCGGCAGATGAGAAAAACATCACGAAAACAGGCGAGCCGCTTTTTCACGAAAACACGCTTTACACGCTCACTGCAAAAGCTGCCGGTTCCATAAAAAAACAAAACCTGGCGTTCAGAACGCTTGAAGCAGTTTCTGAAAAAGATGAGCAAGGACGCTCGCTTTACTTCAAAGTGAACGGGAAACCTGTCTATGCAAAAGGCTCCAACTGGATTCCGTGCGACGCGCTCCCAGAGCGGCAGACACCGCAAAAATACGAAAACTTGCTCTCTGCCCTCGTTGCAGCGAACCAGAACTGCATCCGCGTTTGGGGCGGCGGACGTTACGAAAAAGACGTTTTCTATGATCTTTGCGACCGAAAAGGAATACTCATTTGGCACGACTGTATGTTTGCATGCTCAACATACCCCGCAGACGCAGATTTTCTTGATAACGTGCGTCTTGAAGTGCGCCACCAAATCCGCCGCCTGAGCCACCATCCTTCTATTGCGCTTTGGTGCGGCAACAACGAGAACCTTGGCGCAATCACTTGGTACGAAGAATCGCGCAAAAACCGTGACCTTTATGTCGTTGACTACGACCGCCTCAACGAGGGGACAGTCGGCGACGAGGTTCGCAAAAACGATCCTTCACGCCGCTGGTGGTCAAGCTCCCCTTGCTCCGGCAACGACGACTTTGCCGACAACTGGCATTCTGACGGCTGCGGCGACATGCACTACTGGAGTGTTTGGCACGAAAAAAAGCCGTTCGAAGCTTATTATGACATTACGCCGCGCTTCGTCTCTGAATTCGGCTACCAATCTTTGCCGTCGCTTTCGGAAACAAAAACTTTCGCTGACGAAAAAATAGACTTCAATATCACAAGTCCTGTCTTTGAATTTCACCAGCGGTCACCGGGCGGAAACTCCATCATCTTTGAAAACTTCGCTCGCTATTTCCGCGTTCCGTCAACTTTCGCCGATATGCTTTATTTGAGCCAGGTTCAGCAAGCCCTCGCTATAAAAACTGCTGTAAATTACTGGCGGTCGCTACGACCTGTATGTATGGGCGCAATTATTTGGCAGCTAAACGATCTGTGGCCAGTTTCCTCATGGTCATCAATTGAGTATTCAGGAAAATGGAAGCTATTGCACTATGCCGCAAAACAGTTTTTTGAACCAATCGGGCTTTCTCTCTACAAAAAAGACGGAAAAACTAAATGCTTCGTCGTAAATGATACATCACTTTCCGTAATTCCGGCATTGCGCATATCATACATCGATTTCAACGGAAACCTTTTGCATCAAGAAGAGATTACCGACAAAGAGGTTCCCGGAAATTGCAGCACTTGCTTTTTTAATACTGATGTAAACTCAACTGGCTTCCCGGAAGACTCTTTCTTTGTTTATGCGGAACTTTCTTACGGAGACACAACTACCTCCGACGCACTTTTTTGCACACAACCAAAAAAATGTGAACTTATGGAGCCAAAAATAAAGTATTCAGTGCATGAGAATAAAGACGGCTCTTATAAAATCACACTGAAAGCGGAAAAACCTGCATTTTATGTCTTGCTTGATGCTAATAGCATTTCTGGGGTTTTCAGCAGGAATTTACTTACGATTATTCCAGGGAAGCCGGAAACTGTTACGTTCCGCACTAATAAGAACGGCAGAAAGCTTTCGGAAAAGGCGTTCCAAAAAAAGCTCGTTGTAACGACTCTACGCGATATATACTAAAGGTATCGCGAAAAAAAACTTACTTCTATGACTTTTTCGCGGTTGTGCCAGTTAATTCCGAATGGTTGAACCAATTCGACGGAACAGCCGGCACCTCTTGATGTATGCAGTCTTCATCATGAATCAACACCCCGACATAAGCACCGGGGTTTGTTGATTCATGCCGTGATTTTATTTTACGCTTATAGTGTATTTGAAAGTCGCCATACCTTTTGAATTACTTGACTCAAAACGCCAGTTTCGCGAGATATATTGCTGAATATCCGTTGTCACGTCCGACCATTGGAGCGGTGGAGATATCTTTATGCTTTCTATAGGGATATCTCCGGCTTCATTGACAGTAAACGAAATAGTCAAACTAAGGTTGCTTTCGATTTTGAGTTTGCTCGCATCTGAAAGCTGGATATCCGCTATAGCTGGTTTTATGAGTTTACGAGACTTTCCTTCAGTCCAGTCAATAACGCCATCCATGCCGCCGTTTCCAGTATCAGAGTCTTTTTGCGTTGATTGCGAGTTGCCACCGGAACCGGTTCCGCCCCCAGAACCTGCATTTTGCGCCAAATTGTCAAGGCGACCGCTAAGATCGCTTGATCCGGTAGAATTATCAGTTTTTCTGCCACCGCCAGTATAACTTGTGCTTTGTGAACTTTGTGTACCCTGATTTGATGAATTTCCGCCCGACGAAGCTGAGCCAGAAAGTCCGCTGCCTGCAGAAGAAGTTGCTTGTTGCCTAGATGCGTTGGAATTTCCTGATGATGTAGTTCCGGCAAAATCGTCCCCCATAAGCATAGCCCACATTTCTTCTTCAGTAGGCTGGCGAGGCGTCGGTTTTGTCGCAACAGCAGGAGTCGTTTGCTGTGCCGTACTCTGCGCCTGTGCCGCTGCAGAGGTCTGTGTCTGCTGAGTTTGCGCCGGAGCCGTTTGCTGCGGAGAAGGCTGAGCTTGAGATTGCGTGGCAGGTTGTGCCGCCGTTTGCACTGTTGGTTGTGCAGTAGTTGCAGTTGATGTTTGCGCAGGCTGCACTTGCTGTGGCTGTGTGTTCGTCTGCACAGGTTGCGGCTGAGTCGTCTGTGTTTGCGACGACTGTGCGACCTGCTGTTGCGCAGTTGGCTGAACTACAGGCGCAGAAACAGGAGTTTCTACAGTCGGAGTCTGTTTTACAGGCTCTGGCAAAGCAGGAGTCGGTGTAACAGGCGTTACCGGAGCTGGTTCCGTTTTTTTGGGTGAAACTGCTGTTGTCGGTTGCTCCGGTATCGGCGCAACAACGGGTTTAGTATCTATTGGTGCAGAAGCAACTTCTGAAGTCGGAGTAACGACAGGCGTTGTCTCGGACAGTTTTTGAGTCGTCGATGGCTGCTGAACCGGGGCTGTATCTTGCGCCGGTTTTACTGCTGATGCTTGCGCAGGCTGCACTTGCTGTGTTTGTGTATTCGTCTGTGCCGGCTTCGTAGGCTGTGGTTCAACTGGCTTTACCGGCTGTGACGACGGCACAGGATTCTGCGCAGGATTTGCTGTCGATGCTTGCGCAGGCTGTACTTGCTGTGTTTGTGTATTCGTCTGTACAGGCTTTGTAGGCTGTGGTTCAACCGGTTTCACTGTTTGCTGGGCAGGAATCTGCTGTTGCTGTGCCTGTGAAACAGGTGTCGATGAAGAAGTTTGCGGAACTGACTGCTGTTGTGCCACAGAAGCCTGCGTTTGTGCAGCAGCCTGTGACACTGCCGTAGAAGATGGCGCAGCTTGAGATGCCGAAGATGCAGCTGAAACATTCTGCGGTGTGGTTTGCTGAGTCTGCGGTGTTGCTACGACTGACTGAGTTTGCACAGGTTGAGAAGGTTCCGCCGTAGCTGCAGTTGGCAAGTTTGTCGTCTGTGACGTTGACTGCTGAGCCTGCGATGTAGATTCAACCGGAGTTTCATTTTGCTTAGTAGATGATTGAGGTTCAATAAGCTGAGGCTCTGGCGGCGCAATCTCTGGAACTATCTCTTCAATTTCTGGCTCACCAGTCTCAAGAAGCGGAAAATCTGAAAGATTTATACTTATCTCTATATACTCCGGCTCTGTTTCCAATTTCAACGGCTTTATCAAAGCAAAGCAAAGAACCATCACTGCCCAGAGAATAATTGTAACTATCAAACTTCCAATAACGCTGCCGGAATCCGAAGAACTTCTTATCCGCATTTATCTACTCCGAGTCTTTCGTCCTTAAATTAAGAGCCGCAAAGCCGTTTTTTCTGAGAATATCGAAAACATGAACAATCGCACCATTCGTTACGAGCTCATCCGCCTCCAATTGAACCGGATAATCCCTGCGCTCTGCGTATTCTACCTCATCAAACAAAGAAAGCCGCTCGTTAAGCTCATCGTAAGAAGCCATTTCATCTGAATTAAGCCAGATTGAGCCGTCTGTTTCCAGCGTTATTGTAATTTGCCCTATGGAAACAGATTCCGAAGTTTGTGATGATGGCAGTTTTAACGTAATAGCAGGAAGCATTGCGAATGTTGTCGATACCAGGAAAAACAAGATGAGCTGAAAAACGATGTCTATCATCGGGATAAGATCAACTTGTGCTCCAGGTCTTCGCTGGTGTCTGCTGCCTCTCATCTTATACTCACCTCTTTGCTTTCACCATGTCGAATTTTCAACATCATGTCGGAAACCGTGTTTTCTGCTTCAGTCATGATTCTATCAGCTTTGACAACAAAAAAATTGTGCGCAATAACGGACGGAATCGCAATTATAAGACCTGCTGCTGTCGTTACAAGAGCTTCCGAAATTGAACCGGCAAGAATAGCAGGGTTTCCCATAGTTCCGCCATCGCCAAGAACGCCAAAAGCCTTTATGTTTCCTGTTACAGTACCAAGCAACCCCAGAAGAGTCGCAACATTTGAAATAATTCCAAGCGCGGTTAAAAATCTTTCAAGCCGTGGATACTGGCGCGCTGTTTCCGTTTCGACAGCATGGTTTAATTCCTCGGAAGAATAATCCAAACTGTCCAAAGCACGCCCAATAACCATTGAAGTCGGAGTTGCAGCTGCCCTGCACTCAATCGATGCGCCAACATAATCTTTTTCACTTATCATCGGAACAATCTTCGCCATAAGACTTCGATTGCTTTTTCCAAGCCCGATAAAATAGAAAATTCTCTCTATAATTATGAACGTAGCAACAACTCCGCAGATCAAGATTGGAATCATGATGATTCCGCCGTTCTTTATCATTTCAAACATATATACCTCCAATATCGCAACAAACTTCGAACAGAAAACTTCAAAATTATTTAGAAAAACATCTTCACATACAGAGCTGCATAGCCGCCTTTCTGCACGTAGTCACAATAATCACCGCTATAGCGACGTTCACTACCGGTAACAAGTTTTATAAAATCTGCCAGCTTCAGTTCAAGGCGCATAGATTTTGTAAGCTCCCAGAACGCGGAAATTCCCAAATCAGGAGCTTCGCCCTTAAATGATATATCGATATTCGTTTCCGCGCCCCAACTGCCGTTCACATGAGCAACACCAAGTTTTACAGATAGCAGATGGCTTTCTTCAAGTATATCCCTGTCAAACCAGCAACCTTTCCATCCTGTAAAAAAGTTGATGTCACATACTTCACCAGCCAGGAATGACACAGCCGCACCACATGACGTATCAAAGATAAGCCTGTCCACAACATCTACTGTCATAAGCCCGGTAGTATTATCCGAAGTAAACTTAGCAAGTGATTTGTTGCCGAACGCAGTCGTTCCAAAATCAATAGCCACAGAAGGCTCAAGCTTAGTCACAGAAAACGCCTTTTCCTCTGTTTCGCCACTTGAAAACTCAACAGGGAAAGACATATCCACATTTGCAAACCATAAAGATTCTTCAAACGGCTTAACACTCATGAACATATAAGGTATTTTTTCCTGCAGAACGGAAAGATTCGCCGCCGAAGATTTTAATCCGCCCGAAACAGAGCCAATGAACGGAATAGAGTTTCCTGTCTTAAATCCGATTTGGAACGGAACGACAACAGAAGATGCCATGTTTTTTGTCCAGACTACATCTACAGAAGTGTCCACAGTACCGTACTCACCGATAAGATAATTTACGGCAAAACCGCCAGAGATTCTGTTTTGCTGGGTTCCGCCATCGTAACCGACGCGCGTCTGAATTGTAAACTTATTTCCGTTCTCGAACGGAATGGCATATTCAAACACGACACGAGGCTGAATCATAAAATAAAATGATGAATCAGACACACCATCCTGTAATGCTCCGGTATATCCTGCAAACTGATTATTGAACACGACTCCTAAATCAGACAGAAGTTTCGCATTATCATTGATGCTCCAAAGAAAATCTGCCTTGCCGGATATTTTCTGATTGGAAAGCATATAAAACAACGGGCTTTTACCCTGAAGTCCGTCTGCTTTTGTGGAATAAACGCCCTCAAGGTCCAGGACGAGCGAGTCGGTGAACGCAAAACGCTTCTGTCCAGAGAGTGTCGTAGAACTTGTGGTGAATCCTTCTGAAACAGTGTGTCCACCATATCCGTTTTCAGTCAGATGGGAGAATTTTAGGCTGAAAGGCTCCGCGCCTTCGTTCCGATAAACTGTAAAATCACCGGAGAAAAGACTAGGAAAACCGCCGCCAACAGCACCCTCAATAAATACATCACTGACGACCGATTCCGTACCATCATTTATTTCTGCCGCATAATCAGTTTTAGGCGGAATAAACGTATCTGGAGCAAGCCCAGTATCCGCAATATCAGGAAGTTCTATACCCGATTCCGGTAAAAGCAGCCTGAAATCAGGAACTGCTTCCGATTCCACAGGAATGCCATTATCAGGCTTAAGAATCGTCGTGCTGATATCCGGAAGCAATATCTCATCGTCATCCGCACTTACGTGAAAACAGACAGCAGCGAACATGAGCAAAACCGCGGTCTTTTTTAATCCGTTCAGCATAATTCTTTTTTTCCAAGCAGATTTCATTCTATCAGATTTCATTCAATCCTCTCTAAACTCACTAAAAACCGATAACAAGAGCAGCTGCCTTTTCAGCCCACTGCGAACCAGAATCCATAGAAACAAGAGTCCTGTACACGGCTTCCGCATCGGAACGTCTGGCCGATGACACAAAAATATCTATTGCGTTATACAAAACTTCTGCCGCTTTTCCTTTGTCTACAGAAGCAAAACATTCTGCAGCAGAAAGGTAACACTCTGTAGCATCATCGTCCCTGTCGAGCTGTCTGTAATACAAGCCAAGAAGCTCATAAGACTCGCCAATTATAAAGCGGTCATCAGCAGCGAGCCCCGTTTCAGAAGCGGCTCCCACTATATCGAGCAAGATATTCTCTCCCTTCCCTCTGTCAGAAACTGTGTTCATATATTCGAGAGCGAGAGTGAATCCGTTTTTGCGACCTGCCGGTGTCGAGCTGCGTCCAGATTCTTCGTATTTTGTCTTAAGGGCGGCAATCGTCTCATCAGTGCCTTCTACCATCTGACGGAGATTCTGAACTGTCGTTACTATTCCGGAAAATTTACTTTCCTCCGGGTACTCAGAAAGGGCGCGCTCCGCAACCGTAAGAGCCATGTCATAGTTCATGCTGTTCCGATAAAGCTCGATAAGCTGTCGTAACGCAGGGAAACCGAACGTGTCGTTGTATTTATCGTAAGAGGCGCATTTCTCAAACAGAAGGATAGCTTCTTTTTCACGCCCGATGTTCTTTAGGCTCAGCGCATTGTAGAACAAAGCCTGCACAAAGAAAGAACTTTCCGGGTATTGATTTCTGAACTGCTCATAATAATCAGCTGCTTTAGTGTACTCAGCAGAAGAATAATACAGCTCTGCCCTTCTGTAAGCTGCTTCTTCCGCGGCTTCACGCGTCTCAGGGTTTGTCTTAAAATACATCTCTGTTTTTGAAAGCAATGAGTCTGCTTTTCTCAAAAGAGTCTCGTATGTAGCAGTTTCGTTGTTACGTTTTGCAAGCGAAGCATGTGAAGAATAAACCTGAGAAAGAAGAAGATTCAATGAAACCGATTCAGATGAAGGCGCATATACTTCAAGGAGTTTTTCTGCTTCCTCATAATTCTTCATTGCGGTCTTATAATCATTCTTGACAACATCATAATTATTGAAATCATTGTATATGCTCGCGCAAAGAACGGAAGCCTCCATTCTTTGGTCAGGAAGCACAGACTTATCTACTGCAAGCTTTGCGAATTTAAGAGCATTGTCACCCTCACCATTCTGAAGCGCGCAGACGGCTGCGTAGAAACAAGCATTACGCGCCATGCGGTGATACATATTCTCATTGTAGAATTTCGCAAACAGAGGATATGCTTCATCAGTCCGGCTTTGGCGGTAAAGAGCGTAAGCAGTGTAATACAGACCGTAAGGCTTATCCGTACCGAGCAAAGTTTCTGCTGTTTTCCAAACACCGCAGCCTGTTGCGGCAAGCCCCATAAGATAAAGATATTCATCATCCGCATCAGAGGATCGGACATTACCGCCCAGCTTATATGCGTCTTCATATTTTCCTGTCAAAAGCAACGCTTTGGTCCTGTCGGCTACAGAAATAATACCCGTCTCGGTCTGGGACATTGCTTCAAAAATATCCATCGCCTTTGCGACAGCAAGATCGCTACCGTCGGCAAGCAAAAGTGATTCCGCAAAAAGAACGCTCTGCGGATAATCGTACACCTGCGTAACCTGGTAACGATTGCGACACGCTGTAAGCACACTCTTCCAATCTTTTTTCTCTGCAGCCGAATAAGCCTGATAAAAATATGCCTCGCCTGCAAGTTGTTTTGTTGAATCCGGGATATCAACAAGAACAGTGTTGCTCATCGTTTTTTCAAGTTTTTCAACAGCATTCTGCGCATATGTTCCGCAAAGGTCGCTGCGACCAGTCAAAGCTGAATAACGGGCAAGCTGCACCATATACTCCGGGTAGCGGACACCCGAAGGATCAGCACGCTCCTGAAGAAACTCCACAGCCCGATTTTTTTCGCCATGAGTAAACCAATATTCCGCCTCATAAAGACCGGCAAGCTCCAGATATTCTTGAATCTTTGAAATATCAGTACGTATAATACCTGTCAGACTGTCGATATTTTCCAACGCTTTTGCACAACTGTCCTCTGCTTGCACAAAACAGCGCATAGCATCTTCTTCATTTCCACCGTTCCATTTACTTACTGCAAGCTTCATCCACAAGTCACACAGCTGGATATCGCCTTCTGGAAAATACTGAGCCGCGTTCTCAAGCACAGAATATGCGCTGTAGTTTGCCGCGCCAACCGCACTGTTCGCTCCCAAGCCAGAAGCAACCGCAAAGTCTTCACTTGTCGTTATAAGGTATGAATTCTGTAATGCCGCTGCTTGATATGGCTTTTCATCGCATTTGATAAGCTTGTCGAAAATATTCAGAGCCTGAACTAAATCGCCTGTCTCAGAAAAAGCATCAGCCATATAGTATAGCATCGCGTGGCTCCACTCTTTCGGGAAACACTCAATGACTCCGTTTATCTGGTTGTAGAGCCATGTAAGACGCTTTTTGTTCGCTGTGTTTTTATATATTGAAAAAAGTAACTGAACAGCCGGCTGGAAATCTTCTTCCATATTGAAGTTTATGAGCGTATATTCCAGCAACGATGCCGCCTCTTCCTTTTTTCCGCAATTGTCAGCGGTAAAAGCTGAATATACAAGCAGGCTTCGCTTGGAGAACTCATGGTCCGCAACGATATCTGCGGACATCTCACTGCTTTCACTGTTCAAAATCTTTAACGCAAGATAAAACGAATTATATGCAGATTCGAAATTTTGCAGGCGGTAGTAAGCCATTCCCTGCCAATATGCGGCATCCGCATTAGAATCGGCTACAAGATCGAATTCTTTGGCAGCCTCAACATAGCGCGAAAGGCGGAAATAACTTTTACCACGAATAAAATGAACCCTTGGAGTAAACTGCGAGTATGGAAAACTGGCAAGAAATTCCTCAGAGACTGTCAGTACGGCAGGATAATACCCAGAATCATACGCTGATGTAAGGCGGGTATAAAGCTGAGATTCTGTCTCAGCCGCACTAAGAGGTAATACAAGGCTTATTATAAATAAAAATGATAATACAATCCGTTTCATAGTAAACCAATAATCAACGAACCTCAACGCAAGCTTCGGTACGAATTACCGCGGGAAAAACTGCTCAGAAGCCTGAATTCTTACAAGCTGCACGAAGTCACCGTCATAGTCTTCTGTAAAATCTTCAATCTTAATCTCTTCGCCATCCATGAACACTGCGACAGAAAACTTTCCATTCTTATCAAAAGCAGGGAAAAAAGCCGCACATTCATTATACACCACAAATTCCGCCCCGTCATTCACTGTATGACGAATTGCTCCCAAATAGAACCGACCTGGCTCCGTAGCTGCCAGATAGTAGAAAATCGGCTTCAGCATTGAGATTTTGAAACCATTGCTTTCATAATACGCATCATTGAACGGCACGGAATTCAACTGAACACCGGATGTCTCATACGTATAATCTCTACCTGAATATATAGACACCATTGCAGCCGCAAGGTTACGAGTCCAATCAAGAGCAAGAGTCGTATCGTATTTTTTTGCCATTGTGTCAGAAAGACTACCTGACTTAAAAACTTCCGTCTTTTTTATAAGCGGCTCTCTAAGAATACCGCTGCCGGAAAGCGGTCGTACAAGTCCGTCAACAATCCATTTTACAAAACCCGGACTGCTTACATAAAGCGGATCTTCATTTGAACCTGCAGCAGCAAGAAAAATTCCATCTTTTATAGTCACAAGGTTTCCAGCTTCATCGTATGCGGCATCCTCAAGGAAATGGAATCGCGGCAAATTATCGCGGATAACACCTGTCATCTGCAGGATATCGTTGTAAAGGCTCGAATAGAACGGCTGACTTGCCCACGGAACAACATAACGCAAAAGAGACAACACATCATCACAACTCATGTCATAAAAATATTCCAGAGGAATGCCCACAGGAACGTTTTTCGCAGCATACTCGCCAAAAACCATGACATCCGCAAGTGATTTTTCTGCCGGAATGCTGCCGCTTCTTCTGAATTGGATGAAAATCTCAGTGTTTACAGTGAAATAATACCGGACGCAAGTGGGCTCACCAGTCTTGGAATTCCTGAAAAGAATCCATGAACCGGGTGATTCTGCCTTATACATTTTCCGTTGGATATACTCAACGCCTGAATCTGTATAAAGCTCGACTTTCTCTGTCTTTGCGGGTGCGACAATAATCATACTGTCATTCCCGTACTCCTCAAAATGAACTTGAAAAGAATAACCATCGACACTTTCCAACTCCTCATCCTCATATGTTCTCAGAATTGGAATAGGCTGTTCTAACCATGTATCGACAATACGGCTTCGAACCTCACTTGACTCAGGGATATCAATGACATCTTGCGCTTCGGCAGCAAAAATGACAAACAGCGACAAAAAAACTGATATGAAAAAACTTCTATATTTCCTTTTTCTTTCAAGTCTCATCCGGGTGTTTTCCTAACGGAGCATTAGCCAACAGGAGCTTAAGTCTGTTAAGCTGATTAACTTCACTAGAGCCTGGGTCATAATCTATTGCAGATATATTGGCCCCTGGGTATCTTCGCCTAAGTTCCTTTATCATGCCTTTACCGGTAACATGGTTAGGCAGACAAGCGAACGGCTGCACACATGCAATTGACGGAACTCCCTCATTGATGAGCTCCACCATCTCTGCTGTAAGAAACCATCCTTCGCCCGTAATGTTACCAAGTTGGACAATATCATTTACACCTTTCATCAAATCATAGATTGATGACGGTGGTTCAAAACGACGGCTCTTGCGCAGACACTTCTTGATATACCGGCGGTAAAGCTCCAACCCCCATACAAGAAGCCGCGCATTACGCTCAGTTTTTTTCGGGAACGCAAGCTTTTCGTGCCGGAAAATACCTGTGGAGAACGTGTAGAAAAGGAAGTCCGCAAGATCCGGAACAACGCATTCTGCGCCTTCTCGCTCAATAGTGCCAAAAATGTCGTTGTTCGCAGTTGGGTGGAACTTAACAAGAATCTCCCCGACAACACCGACGCGCGGCTTTTTCACCGGCAAAAGCGGCATACTGTCAAAATCTTTTACAATACCGCGGATAAGGCGGTGGTATGTACCAAGAGTAGGATGCTTCAGTTTTGTCTGGATGCGTCCGTTCCACTTTTCGTAAAGCGCGTTCGCCTCGCCGGGATTTGCCTCGTAAGGGCGCGTGCGGTACAACACACGCATAAGAAGGTCGCCGAGCATAACAGCCATAAGAGCGCGGTTAAGCAGCGGCAAAGTAATCTTAAAGCCAGGGTTCTTTTCAAGTCCCAACGCAGAAAG
>JAEEGL013063725.1_pt1 | contig 12637 bp, 4 predicted proteins | sample 9134231 | NCBI WGS metagenome assembly JAEEGL01 (sample SAMN16246548, study PRJNA631951) | gut metagenome | biome: gut microbiome; feature: rumen; material: fiber-attached | host: Bos | place: Iran: Karaj | collected 2018-10
GCAGCCGTCAAAGACATTATTACCTCCAAGAAAGCCCCTGGTACAAAAACCGTCCGCGGCTGTATGATCCTCGTTTGAATTGTTCACGGAGACGCAGTTTTTTATTAGATTGTCATGAGGAAGGTCGTCTTTTTCTTTTTGGAAGAGGGAGCCTCTTATCATAATGCCGGTCCCGCCGTTTGAGAAGGCTCTTACATCAGTGAAGAAATTGTTGCTTCCCGTGATAAGAAGACCCGTCACATCCGAAGCCGTATTTGTGATGTCTATTCCGCTGACAAGCCAATAGTCGCCTGCAAACTCTATCCCTGCGGTCTCTTCTTTGTCGGAAGAACCAAAATCAAGTACGGCTCTGCCGTTTTCTGTCGTAAGAGATATCGGAGAGTCACTGCTTCCATCGATACCGGAATATATAGTGACCTTTCTGGTCAGATTCTTTTTTCCTGTCTTGTCATACATCAAAGCACCCTTTGACATATCATAGGTTCCCCCAAGGAGTACTACATTCTGTCCGGGAGAGGGAAGGGTCAGAGCCGTGAAGATATCAAGGGGGGAATCCTTTGTCCCTTTCCCGGTCGCATTTCCGTTCGGTGCAGCATAGATCGATCCCGAAAGACTGTTAAATGAAACCGTAAACGATCCGCTTATCTCTTCATAGCTTTCAAGAAAAGCTTTTTCATCTCCGCGGGGATGAAAGTCCTTATCCGGTACAGCCGAATATGAAAAGCGGTTTTCACCCTCTTTGAGCTGAAGAGAAAACGAGATGTCAGAGTATTCCTCGACCTTCTTATCCTTCGCCAGAACAGTTCCGTCTTCGTTTTCGATATTGACGGTTCCGGAAGGGTTTGACCTGAAGGAAAGGACATAGTCGCTTTTTACCGAATAGGGAGAAGAGTCTGGCTCGAAAACAGGTGTGACAAAGGTTGCCCCCTCTACGAAGCCATTGATCTTTTTGGAAACAGGGTCTGAGAATTCAACAGAAGCTCCTCTTTTGACAGATACGTAGAAATCATAATCTCCCGTCGTAAGGTTTTTGAGAGTCGCTGACAAAAGGGTGTCCTTATCTTCTTCAGAGCTGTCTTTCACTTCTGGCTTGATGACGGCGGTATCTGATTCAGGCTCCGTATAGACTGTATATTCCTCACAGTTTGGCACCGGATGGAACGAGACAACGGCCTCTCCCTTTTTTTCGTTTGTGACAGACTCTATTACAGGTTTTTCAAGATAAACCGTAAAATCGGAAGTGCTGCTGCTCCCGACCTTGTCCTCCTCGCCTTCCCGGGAGAGGATGGGAGTGAAGGAAAAAGTTCCACTGGTCTTTGGTGAAAAAGAAAGGGTCTGCTCTGTTCCCTCGCGGAATGAATCCTTTGATGAAAGTGCATCTCCGTTCTGATCTTTCATGACGACGGTAACAAAGTCTCCGCCGTCAGGCCCTACTACGGAGGAGATCACAACCATGAGTTTCGCCGGATCATTACTGTTTGGCGTGATGCTTTTGATCGTGGGAGAGGGAACGCTTGACCAGGGGGCGCGCGAAGCGCTTTCTTCCCCATCTGCCCCTGCCGCATTTGCGTAAAAAGGGAAACAGGAAAGGACAGCAAAGGAAGCTATCAGAAGAGAAAGAAATAATGCTTTTATCGTTTTCAAAAACCGTACGCCGCTCATGGTATTTTCCTTTCGTATTTTGAACTCCTGCCTTATCATACAGTAACTTCCGGAGAAAAGAAACGGCGAAGAAGCACAAAGGGAAAAGCTTCTTCGCCGTATGAACTATATCGCGACGGTCTCATATGAAAGCGAAGCATGACCACTCCGCATACGAGTGACGCACTGATTGAAAGATGAATTGCCGCACGTCATTCCGGAACGAGTTTTAAGGAGCAGTCATGCGTAGCAGTTTATTCTACGTCCTGCAGCGCGGCGAAGTCTTCTTCTCCGGTGCGGACCTTGACTACGCGGCTCACGTTGTAGACAAAGATCTTTCCGTCTCCGATGTGTCCGGTATAGAGAGCCTTCTTCGTGGTCTCGATGAGGTCGTCCACGGACACCTTCGCGACTACGTCCTTCACCTTGACCTTCGGAAGCAGCGTCGAATCGATGATGGCACCACGATAGCGGTCGGTCGAACCCTTCTGGATACCGCAGCCCATGACCTGGCTCATTGTCATTCCAGTTACACCAAGCTCGTTCAGGGCTTTCTTCAGTGCATCGAATTTCGCAAGCTTGCAGACAATAGTGACCTTGTGCATGCCGGAATCGAATTCCTTTGCAAGGGCAGGCTCTTTCACTACCTTGACTGCAGCGTCTCTCATGGTCTGTGAAGCTTCCTCGTAAGCATCTACTCCAAGATCCGTGTTCTCGTTTGCGTCTACGTTCAGAGTATTAGAAACATCCATTATAGCAAAGCCTGAATATGCACTCGGAAGTCCGTGCTCCGTGCTGTCGAGACCCTTGATCTCTTCTTCCTCCGATACACGAAGACCGATAGTCTTCTTTATAAGAAGGAATGCTATGGTTATTGTTACAGCAGTCCAACCAACAGTTGCAAGGAGGCCGATCGCCTGTATTCCGAGAAGCTCTGCGCCGCCGCCGTAGAAGAGACCGACAAGCTCTTCTCCGGAACCGTTTGCGATGCTGTAGCCGGGAACGGTATTGGTTGAGAAAAGTCCTACCGCTAAAGTTCCCCATACTCCGTTCATGAAGTGTACGGCAACAGCGCCGACAGGGTCATCAACATGGATCACATTGTCGCAGAACCAAACTCCGAATACTACCAGAAGTCCCGCAACCGCGCCAATTATTATGGAGCCGAAAGCGTCAACAGAATCGCAGGGGGCTGTGATCGCCACAAGTCCTGCAAGGGATGCATTCAAACACATTGATACATCCGGTTTCTTGTACTTCACCCAGGTGAAGACCATACATACAACTGTTGCTACAGCGGGAGCTATTGTAGTCGTTACGAATACCGAACCAAGCTGTTCCACTGAGGTTGCTGCGGCACCGTTGAAGCCGTACCAGCCGAGCCAGAGGATGAATACTCCGAGAGCGCCGATCGGGAGGTTGTGTCCGGGGAAGGCGTTAACGGATGTGATCTTTCCGCTCTTGTCCTTGCCGAATTTTCCGATACGGGGACCAAGGAAAGCTGCACCGATCAGGGCACAGAGTCCGCCGACCATATGTATGCAGTTTGAACCGGCGAAATCGTGGAAGCCTAAATCGGCAAGCCAGCCACCGCCCCAGGTCCAGTGCGCTTCTATAGGATAAATCACTGCGGAGATTATTGCTGAATAAACGCAGTAAGAAAGGAACTTCGTTCTCTCAGCCATGGCTCCGGAAACGATGGTCGCCGTCGTCGCACAGAAGACCAGGTTGAATACAAAGCTTGACCAGTCAAAGGTGCTGTAATTGCTGAAAATATCTAAGGTCGGAAGCCCGAGAAAACCACCGAGGGCATTTTCTCCAAGCAGCAGTCCGAAGCCTACAAGAATGAAGACCACCGTTCCTATACAGAAATCCATGAGGTTCTTCATGATGATGTTGCCGGCGTTCTTCGCTCTCGTGAAGCCTGCCTCCACCATCGCGAAGCCAGCCTGCATCCAGAATACCAGCGCGGCGCCTATAAGGAACCACACCCCGAATACCTTTCCGTCAACCATTGACAATACATCTTCCATAAAATGAGTCCTCCTTCCGTTGTCTTAAAACAAAAAAGCTTTTTCAAAACACGAGTTGGATTATAAGGGTGTTTAATTTATAAATAAAATACTTATAACTTTCGTGTTATAATACCTTGAGGGTATGATTCGAAAACGCTAATGTGCTATAATACCGAAGGCGCTCTCTTTCGTAGTGCCTATAGGAAGGATAATGATGGACACATTTCAAGCTCTTCTTTTGATGCAATATATAACGATCGCGGCGATGGCAGTCGCGCTCGTGCTCATATTTTCGAACTGGAAGAACAAGTCTCACGGGGCACTGTTCCTTTACTGTGCCTGTGTTCTCGTAAACGATGTCGGCTATACGGGAGTCATGATCGCGGGAACCGAGAGCGCGGCTCTTTTCGGCCAGAAGTTTTCATATCTCGGAAGATCTTTCATTCCTTTTGCACTTCTTTTGTTTATCCTTTACTTTTGCGGGAAGATGACAAAGAAAGTGAAGATAATGATGTACGTTCTTTTTTTGCTTCATGTCTTCATCTATGTCGCAGTACTTACGTCGGGACTTCACGAGATTTATTATCGTGACATAGGCTTTACAAGATCCGGGTTATTCCCGCACCTTGTGTACAAATACGGGCCCGTCCATATTATCTATAATGTTGTCATCATCATCTATGTAATCGTCGGCATAACCTTTCTTTTTATGAAATTCCTTAAGGAAAAAGGAATAAGAAAAAGGTGGGGAACCTTTTTTGTTATCATCTCCATATTGGCGCTCGTCCTCTTTTTCATACTGGAGATTGCAGGGATCGGGGAAGCATATGACATGACGATCCCGGGCTACGCTGTATCCGCTCTGTTCCTTCTCATTGCTCTCCTTCGCTACGACCTTTTAGATACAAGGCGTCTTGCCGAGGATTTTGTTCTTGACAAGCTTTCCGAAGCGATCATCGCAGTGGGAAAGGACGGTGAAACAGGCTTTTATAACGAGCCTGCGCAGATGCTTTTCCCCGGGCTTTCAGACAAAAGAGATGAAACGCTCCTTGAAATAGATGCGTTGGCAGTGAGCGGTGAGATATATATTTCCGGAGACAGGAAATATGTACCCGAAAAAAATGCCCTCCTTCGAAACGGGAAGGAAGTGGGAAGAGTTTATGTCTTTTCGGATGACACCGAGCATCTGAGGTACTTAGAGGAGCTTAAGGAGCAAAAGGCAATCGCGGATTCCGCCAATCGTGCGAAATCAACCTTCCTTGCAAATATGTCACATGACATAAGAACGCCGCTTAATGCTGTTCTCGGGATGGATGAGATGATACTTCGTGAGAGTCGGGAAAAGGATACCCTTTCCTATGCGGCGGATATCCAGTCGGCGGGAAATACATTATTATCGCTCATCAACGATATCCTTGACATTTCAAAGGTCGAGGAAGGAAAGCTTGAAATAATACCTGTCCGCTACGAGCTCTCATCCCTTATATTTGACCTTGTGAATATGATAAGGGACAGGGCGGCAAAGAAGGGGATAGCCTTTCATCTTAAGGTGAATGAGAACATTCCTCATCTTCTTTTTGGGGATGAGATCCGCATAAGACAGTGCGTGATGAACCTTCTTACAAACGCGGTGAAATATACCATGGAAGGCTCGGTCGCTCTTGAGGTTGATTTTGCTGAGCTTTCGGAAGGACCTGCCGGAAAGAGGATAAATCTAAGCTTCAAGGTGACAGATACCGGGATCGGCATCAAGGAAGAGGATATGGAAGCTCTCTTTACCCCGTTCCAGAGGCTCGAGGAAAAGAGAAACAGAAATATCGAAGGTACCGGTCTTGGCATGAGTATAGTGCAGGAACTTCTTTCATTGATGGGGACGAAGCTTTCCGTCATAAGCGAGTATGGCAAAGGCTCGACCTTCGGCTTTTCGGTCGAGCAGGGTGTGATAGGGGAAGAGAGTGTTGGAGACATCACGGCGAGGATCGAGGGCAGCCGAGAGATCACTTCCTATCAGGAGAGCTTTACCGCGCCTGACGCAAGGATACTGGTGGTGGACGATACCGAGGTTAACCTTACCGTCATCAAGAATCTGCTGAAAAAGAACCTTCTTCAGATCGATACCGCGCTGTCCGGAAGGGAGGCACTCTCACTTTCCGAGGTCAATTCCTATGATGCCATCTTCCTTGACCATATGATGCCGGACATGGATGGGATAGAGACCCTGCATGAAATGGAAAAGCGCCCAGAGAGCGAGAATATAAAGTTCATCGCCCTTACTGCAAACGCTCTTTCGGGAGACAGGGAAAAATACATAAAAGAAGGCTTCTTTGAGTTCCTTTCAAAGCCAGTGGATCCGGAGCGGCTTGAAAAACTTCTGCTTCGGATACTTCCTAAGGAAAAGATAATGCCGCCAAATGAGCCCGGAAAGGAAGAAGAAAAGTCCTGTGACACAGTTCTTCTTATCGATGACGATGAGACGGTCCACGATCTTGTAAAGGAGATCCTGAAGGATAAGTACGAACTCCTCTTTGCGCTGGACGGAACGGAAGGGATCAGGAAGGCTGAAGAAAATGATGTAGCGCTCATACTTCTTGATGTGCGGCTCAAAGGAGAGAACGGCTTTGATGTATTATCCTCATTAAAGAAAAAGCCGTCGACTATGGATATCCCTGTGATCCTTGTCACGAGTGAAGGGGACTCGGAATCGGAAGCAAAGGGCTTTTATAGCGGTGCCGAAGACTATCTGAGAAAGCCCTCTGCACCGGAAACGTTGAGCGCACGCGTAAAGAGGATATTAAATACACATCGCCATGTGGGCGACCTCAGGGAAGAGGCTGATACCCAGGCGAACCGCGCGAACCGGCTTACGAGGGAGATGATGATGGCGCTCTCGAAGGCCGTCGATATGAAGGATCATTACACAAACGGTCATTCAAGGAGAGTCGCCGCCTATTCCGCCGAGATCGCACGCAGGATGGGAAAGACAAAAGAGGAGCAGGAGGAGATCTATGAGATAGGCCTCATGCACGATATCGGAAAGATAGGGATACACGAGGATATCATCACAAAGGACTCAAAGCTCACGGATGACGAGTTCGCGGAGATAAAGGAGCATACGATAATGGGGTATGAGATCCTTCGGAATATCACCGACTATCCTTCCCTTTCAGAGGGCGCGCGGTCTCATCACGAGAGATTTAGCGGAGGTGGGTATCCTGACGGCCTTAAGGGTGAGGAGATACCTGAAAATGCAAGGATAGTCTGTGTTGCGGACTGCTATGACGCGATGACATCCACCCGGACCTACTCAAAGCCAAAATCCCGTGAAGAGGTCCGGGCCGAGATAGAGCGCTGCTCAGGCATCATATTTGATCCGGTGCCTGCGAAAGCGATGCTCCTTATGATAGATGAGGATACGGAGTTTAAGATGAACGAAAACTCCGACGGAAGCGATATCTGGCAGGGCTTCAAGGATCTTTGGGACTTTGAGAAAAAGGACGGTGAAGAGGTAAAGGAGCACAGTATCTTTCAAAGGCTTAAAGTGATCCCGGTTCTTGATGTCGACAAGGGCATATTAAACTGCGGCTCGGAAGAGAGCCTGATCTCCGTGGTGAGGGTCTTCTGCGATACTGCTTCCTCAAAGGCTGATGAGATCGCTGAGTATTATGTATCAGAGGATTATGAGAATTACACCGTAAAGGTTCATGCCTTAAAGAGCGCGGCAAGGATAATCGGAGCGGACAGGCTCTCCGAGCTTTCCCTGAAGCTTGAGGAGGCGGGGAAGAGCGGGGATATTGATTTTATAAGGGAGAATACCACACCCCTGCTTGACCAGTACAGGGATCTTCATGAAAGGCTTGAGGACGCGTTGAATGAAAAGGAGAAAGGTCCGGCGGCTTCAAAGGCGCAGCTTGAAGAAGCAAGAAAGAGGCTTTTAGATGCCTGTGATATGATGGATTACGGTGAGGCTGAGACCGTTTTGAAGGAACTTTCAGGCCTTACATTGGAGGAGAAGGATCAGAAATTCTTTGATTCCATAAAAGAGCATCTTTTGATGCTTGACTGGGATTCTATTGAGGAAACGTTAAAGGCTGAAACATAACAGGAGGAGCAGTTTTGGGAAACGATCTCGGAAAGATAATAATAATCGGCCGAAGTGAAGGCTTTCTTACCGGAGGCCTCATATCAAAGCTCAAAGATATGGTGATCGATTCGGAGGCTGTCGGGTGCGATATCAAAAAGATAGAGAAATTGCGTGACGAGACTGAGCTTTTTGTGGTCTTCGCAGATGAAGGAGCGGAGGACGATACGGAATGTCTTGTGTATTTAAAGGATGTCGCTGCAGATACGGACAGGAGGATAATCGTAGTAGGAAATGCCGAATCGATAGCGCAGGTGAAAAAGACCATTCCCCAAACGCTGATACTTCAAGAGTTCCTTCGACCGCTTGAAATGGATGAGCTTTTGAAGACCATAAAGCATTATCTCGAAACACAAGGCGGGGAGAACAGGAAAAAGAGTATCCTGATAGTTGATGATGATATTACCTATATGAGGCTGATATATGACTGGCTGAGCCCTTCCTATCACGTGGGGATGGTGGCGTCGGGGATACAGGCGATCAAGTATCTTGCGAAGAACAAGGTGGATCTAGTCCTCCTTGATTATGAGATGCCGGTTGCAAACGGACCGCAGGTCCTTGAAATGCTGCGCAGCGAATCCGACTCAGGCACGATCCCGGTAATGTTTTTAACGGGAAAGAACGACCGCGACAGCGTGATGTCCGTTATCGACTTAAAGCCCGTGGATTATCTTCTGAAGACAATAGACAAGAAGTCGCTTTTAGAGAAGCTGGAGGCGTTCTTTAAGGGCGTCTGAACAGCGCGGAATGGGAACTCTGCCTTGAAATAGGTATGTAAATGTAATACTATGTTGGCGGAAATGGTTACAAATCCTGGAGGAAAATCGAGTATGAAAAAACTGATCTGCTTCATTTCAGTCTTATGTCTTGTCTTAGTACTTTCGGCCTGTGGGAGCAAGCCCGTACAAGAAAAGGCCAAAGTGTTCTCTCCGTCTCTTGATACAAACAGAAGCTGCAGCATCACCGTTGTCGGCAGTTATGATAACTTTGAGGCTTTGGAGGCTGAATTTGACAGGTTTAACGAGTTCTATCCGAATGTCCAGTTAAAATATCAGAAGCTTGATGATTACAAGAACATATTGGGCGCGGCGCTGCAGGGCAATGATAAGCCGAATGTGTTCTTTTCCTATCCGTGGATGATCGGTAACAATAAATACGAATCGATCGTTACGCACATGGAGGATCTTTCGGACCCAGCGCTTAACATTGACCTCGGCTGTATCCGTTCCGGTCTCATCAACCGTGACAGCGAGGGCCATGTGTTGATAGTGCCTGTTTTCTCAAGAAGCTATGGCATGCTGGTGAACAATGATCTCTTCGAAAAGGAAGGCCTGAAGGTTCCGACAACATGGACAGAACTTATAAACGTATGCAACGCATTCCGTGAGAAGGGCTACGCAAGCCCCATGATGGGATACAGTCTTAAATCATCCAGCTGCTTCATGTATACGGTTGCTTATCCTATGTTTGCTGCTGATCTTGCGAAGGATGAAAAGGCGCTCAAGCTTGCCAATGATATGGATCCTTCAGCCGGGGAATACATGCGCCCCGCACTGGAAAAGGTGGAGCAGCTGATCCGGAACAAATGCATCGACCTTGCCGAGTGCGATAAGATCGAGGACAATTATACTCAGGTGATCCTTCGTTTCTTTGAAGGAGATGTACCGATGATGATCTGCGCCGGGGATACCGTATCCGGCACAAAGAAGAGGGAGAGCCAGTCCGAAGCATTCTCCAAGTCACCTTTCAAGTACACCTTTTCGCCAATCCCCGTAACGGAGGAGGGCGGATACTTTTTAGACAGTCCCTCTATAGAATTCTCCGTTAACAAGGACTGCGATGATCTCGATATGACAAATGAGTTTATGCGTTTCCTGATCACAAACAAGGAACTGGACCAGATGGCCTCCGTGAAGCGCCTGGTCACGCCTACGGCTGATCTTTCCTTTGACGCACTCTACGCCCCCTTCGGACAGGTGCCTTCAGAGCGCACGATGTCCCCGGAGGTGATCGGCATCACGGATCCTCTGACGGTACAGATCAGGGTTGCGGCATATGAGGTCGGAAGAGGGAATCTTTCCGTGGATCAAGCCGTCAAAAAGTATGGGACCTTTGAGTGAGGATGTCTCGTGAAGAAAGCACTGGTCATTATTCCAAATGTTCTGATAATCGGATTCATCTTGGTTTTTATCGTTCAATATGCGAATACCAGGATGGAAGAAAGCAATCAGCGCGAAATAGAAGAGTTTGAAAAGATGACTGTCACGGTGACGCAGATCGTCACCAACTATCTTGCGGATGAACAGCATCTGTGCGATATCTGGGCAAATTATATCAACCGGTCTGCTGAGGCGGGCACTCCCATGACCGCCGAGGAGGCCATTTCCTATATCAGAAAGGCCAAGATCTCACCGGAAATATCCGGTCATCTCATCTTTCTGGACGATCCAAATCTTTCCGGTATCTCAACCACGGAGAATCCCGTCAAACCCGGCGATTATTCGGTCTCTTACAAAAACGTCCCCATTTTTGAAACTCTCGACAGTGTGAGCGATGTTGACGGGGTAGTCAGTCTTACCAGAGCTTACACTGATCCCTTAAATGGAGTACAGTCCATTGCCTTCATGAATTTTGTTCAGGTGCTCGATCCGGACACAGGGAATCTGAAGGCCGGTCTTTTGATGAGGGTGGTGCCTTTAAGCCTCCTCGAGCAGAAACTGGTATTTTTGAGCGGAGAGTATGAGAACGTTGAGATCAGCTTTATCGATAAGGACGGCAACTATATCATCCACGGCAAATCCTTAAAGAACAGCAATTTCTTTGAGTATTACAGATCATACAATGATGTGACCAATGAGGAATTCGAGCATGTGAAGAGTGAGGTGATCAGCCAGGCGGGCTCGATGGTCATCAAAAACTCGAAGGGCGAGGAATGCCTGTTGGCCTATTCGTCGCTGGAATCCCTGAAGGCCTGGTATCTTCTTGCATACATCCCGATGTATGAGCTTACGGAGAACCGCGTGGTCGACTGGGTTCTGCTCGGCACCGTTTCGCTGGGTCTGATCATTCTGCTATTATTCAATTTTGTGATATTGATGACCTACAATCGAAGAGCGGCGGAGGCGGCGGCTGAGGCAGATCAGGCCAATAAAGCCAAATCGGCCTTTCTTTCCACTATGTCGCATGACATACGTACGCCCATGAATGCAATCTTGGGGCTAAACGAAATGGTGATGCGGGACAGTAAGGACGAAGCGATCCTGGGCTATGCCGAGAACATCCGGACGGCGGGAAATACGCTTCTCGGGATCATCAATGACATTTTGGACTTTTCCAAGATCGAAGCCGGCAGAATGGATATCATCAATGTCGATTACAGCTTTGTATCCGTGCTGAACGATCTTGTGAACATGGTGCAGAATAAGGCAGAGGATAAGGGCCTTGCCTTCAATATTGATGTAGACAGAGAGATCCCCTCGATCCTTCACGGTGATGAGATCAGGATCAAGCAGGTCATCACAAACATCCTCTCAAATGCCGTGAAGTATACCAAGGAAGGCTCCATAACGTTTTCCGTGGGATATGAAAAGAAAACGGACAAGGACGATGTGATCATTTTGAAGATCAGTGTTTCCGATACCGGCATCGGCATCAAGCCAGAAGATATGGAACGGCTGTTTAAGGCCTTCGAGCGCATAGAGGAAAAGAGAAACCGCAGCATCGAAGGCACGGGTCTTGGCATGACCATCGCGCAGAGCTTCCTTACCATGATGGGCAGCCGCCTTCAGGTTGAGAGTAAATACGGGGAGGGCTCGGTCTTCTCCTTTGACCTCGAACAGAAGGTGGTCAAATGGGATCCTGTCGGCAATTATGAGGATGCCTTCAAGCTCTCGCTCAGCGAAAGACAAGGTTATCGCGAGAAATTCACCGCACCCCACGCAAAGGTGCTGGTTGTCGATGACACTCCGGTCAACCTTACTGTCTTTACAAATCTGTTGAGCCGTACGAAGATGCAGATCGATACGGCGGAGAGCGGTGATGAAGCCATTCCGATGTACAAAAACAAGCATTATGATGCTATTTTCTTAGATCACATGATGCCGGATAAGGACGGTATTGAGACATTAGCGGAAATGCGCGGTCTTAAAGGGACACCCAACGACGAGACGCCGATCATCTGCCTTACCGCGAACGCGATATCCGGCATGAGGGAGATGTACATTAATGCCGGCTTTGATGATTATATCACCAAACCCATCGATCCCGACAGGCTGGAGAGCATGTTGCTTACCTATCTTCCGAAGGGCAAGATCGCTCCGCCGGAGGATGAGGCCGAAGAAGAGGATGTCCTTATCCCGGATTTTGTCTTCACGATCCCGGAGCTGGATGTAAATTCCGGCTTAGGGCATTGCGGATCTAAGCGTTCGTATATGACAACGCTCAAGATGTACCTCGATACGGCTGTTGATAATGCGGATGAGCTGGAGAAGCTCTGGAACGCAAGGGACCTAAAAAACACAACTATCCGAGTGCATGCTTTGAAGAGTACGTCACGGGTCATCGGCGCCCTTTCCCTCGGAGATCATGCCGCCGAACTGGAAAAAGCCGGCGACTTGGAGGATGTAAAAAAGCTTGAAAAGGAAATGCCCGTGCTGCTTGAGGAGTACAGAAAGCTTGCAGTTGATCTGGAACCCCTTCATGCAGAAGAAAAGCAGGATGCCGGGGAAGATACAAGGCCGCTCATATCCGATGATTATCTCAATGAAGCATATACGGCACTTTCTCAGTTCTGTGCCTCCTATGATTTTGATTCCGTGACGCATGTTGTGGAATCACTGAGCGC
>JAEEGL013380047.1_pt1 | contig 12637 bp, 8 predicted proteins | sample 9134231 | NCBI WGS metagenome assembly JAEEGL01 (sample SAMN16246548, study PRJNA631951) | gut metagenome | biome: gut microbiome; feature: rumen; material: fiber-attached | host: Bos | place: Iran: Karaj | collected 2018-10
ATGCGGTCAGCCTCGGCGGCATCCTGGATGTGAACCTGCTTGAGCAGACGGTTCTCTGGATTCATGGTGGTGTCCCAGAGCTGCTCGGGATTCATCTCACCCAGACCTTTATATCGCTGTGTGATGATATTTGACTCCAGACCTGCACCGTACTGGTCAATGAAACGCTGGCGCTGTACGTCATCGTAGCAATACTCTTTGACCTTGCCTTTTGTGCAGAGGTAGAGAGGCGGGGTTGCTATGTACAGGTGTCCGTTTTCTATGAGTTCCGGCATGTAGCGGAAGAACAGGGTCATGATAAGGGTGTCGATGTGCGAGCCGTCGACATCGGCATCAGTCATAATAATCACCTTATAATAACGGAGCTTGTCATAGTTTGCGGCTTTTGAATCATCCGGGTTCAGTCCGAAACGAACGCCTAAAGCCTGTATGATGTTGTTCACCTCCTCATGATCAAATGCCTTGTGCCACATTACGCGTTCCACGTTGAATATCTTACCGCGGATGGGAAGGATTGCCTGGGTATGGCGGTCGCGGCCCTGCTTGGCGCTGCCGCCTGCAGAATCTCCCTCTACTATGAAGAGCTCGCAGTTGGCGGGATCCTTGTCGGAACAGTCGGCCAGCTTGCCGGGAAGTCCGCGGCCTGAGAGCGGGCTCTTGCGCTGTACGCTCTCACGTGCCTTACGGGCTGCTACACGTGCCTGGGCGGCCAGTATGACCTTGTCGACAATCAGCTTGGCCTCCTTGGGGTGCTCCTCAAGGTAGTTGGTGAGAGCCTCGCCTACAGCCTGCTGAACGGCTCCTGCAACCTCTGAGTTGCCAAGTTTGGTCTTGGTCTGACCTTCAAACTGAGGTTCGGCAACCTTTACGGAAATAACTGCGGTCAAACCCTCGCGGAAATCCTCACCCTCAATCTCTACCTTTGCTTTCTCAAGGAACTTGTTGTCATCGGCATATTTCTTAAGAGTGCGGGTCAGGGCGGTGCGGAAGCCTACCAGGTGTGTGCCGCCTTCTATAGTGTTGATGTTGTTTACGAATGAACGGATGGTCTCCTTGTATTCCGTATTGTAAAGGATAGCCACCTCAATTGGTACGCCCTGCTTTTCCGTATTCAGGTAGATGGGCTCCTGGATAAGGTGTACGCGATTCTCGTCAATGTAGGCTACGAATTCCTTAAGGCCTTCGTTTGAGAAGTATACGTCTTTCTTGGGCTGTCCTTCTTCCATTACGCGGTAGTCTGTAAGGGATATCTTAAGGCCGGCGTTCAGGAAGGCCAGCTCATGCAGACGTGCGGCGAGTATGTCATACTTGTACTCTGTGGTTGTGAAAATGGAACCGTCTGGCCAGAATGTCTGGCGGGTACCGTTGATATCGGTTGTTCCGACGCATTCTACGGCAGTTACGGGCTTACCGCAGGAGTATTCCTGACGGTATACCTTACCTTCACGGAACACCTCGGTTACCATCTTGGTGGAGAGGGCGTTTACACACGATACGCCTACGCCGTGCAGACCGCCGGAAACCTTGTATGAGCCTTTGTCGAACTTACCGCCGGCATGAAGAACGGTCATTACTACCTCAAGTGCCGATTTATGCTCTTTGGGGTGCATATCCACCGGTATACCGCGTCCGTTATCCTGTACGGTGATTGAGCCATCCTTGTTTATGGCCACTTCGATATGGGTGCAATAGCCGGCCATTGACTCATCTATAGAGTTGTCTACCACCTCATAGACCAGATGATGAAGGCCCTTTTCACTGATATCTCCTATATACATGGCAGGACGCTTGCGTACTGCCTCCAAACCCTCCAGGACCTGTATGTTCTGTGCTGAATAATTGGCCTGACCGTTGAGTATTTCTTCGCTCATTTTCTGTTTTAATATGTCACACAAAGATAGATAAAAAAGTGACACCACATTATTTAAAAATTGTATTTTTCAATATAAATGTCCTTATATACGTATTTGTTATGTCTTTTTTGTATTTTTGCGGCAAAATGTATAATTAACCTGTATATTAATACAAAATATATGAAAAGCAAAGTACAGGTCGGAAAGAAAATCCGCTCCCTGAGAGAATCAAAACAGATGGAGATTGAGGTGCTGGCAGAACGTGCCCAGTTACCATTGGAACAGGTTAAAGCTATTGAGAACGACGGACCTCTGCCGGGCCTGGCACCCCTTATTAAGATAGCCCGTGTGCTGGGCGTCAGGCTTGGCACATTTCTGGATGACCAGCAGAGCGTGGGTGCTGTGGTAAGCCGCCATGAAGAAGAGCGTGAAAGCGTCCGTTTCTCAAACCATGGTTCTGAAGGTCATGAGAATATGATATACCATTCTCTGTCCGAGGGTAAGGATAACCGTCATCTGGAACCTTTTGTGATTGACATCCTTCCGGCCGAGGATCCCAAGTTTGATCTGTCCACACATGAAGGTGAGGAGTTTATCTACGTTCTTGAAGGATATGTCGAGATAAACTACGGTAAGAACACCTATGTTTTGGAGAAAGGCGACAGCATATACTACGATTCAATCGTAAAACATCATGTACACGGCTACAACGGCCAGAAAGCACGTATCCTTGCCGTAGTTTATACACCAATCTGACATTATGCCTGAACTTTCGGAAAAGACTCTGGGCGATTATCTTGAGCATTGGGCCGAGGTTTCGCCTGACAGGGAATATATCGTTTATTCGGACCGTGACCTGCGTTTTACCTGGAAGCAGTTCAATGAGAGGGTCGACGACATGGCCAGGGGTCTGATAGCCATCGGCGTGACAAAGGGAACCCATGTGGGTCTATGGGCCCAGAATGTGCCCGACTGGCTTACTTTTCTCTATGCATGCGCCAAGATCGGCGCCGTGTGCATAACGGTAAATACCAATTACAAACAGAATGAGCTGGAGTATCTGTGCAAGGACTCCGATATGCACACACTCTGCCTTACCGACGGCACATGGGAGAGCAGTTATGTAGACATGGCGTATACCATGCTGCCGGAGCTTCGCGAATGTCAGCGCGGACATCTGGAGAGCAAGCGTTTCCCAAAACTTAAGAATGTGGTTTATATAGGTCAGGAAAAGTACCGCGGTATGTACAATACCGCCGAGATACTCCTTCTGGGTGAGAATACCGATGATGATGAGTTCCTGCGCCTGCGCAGGTCCGTAACCTGTCATGACGTTGTCAACATGCAATACACATCCGGTACCACAGGCTTTCCAAAGGGCGTAATGCTTACTCACTATAATATCGCCAATGACGGCTTCCTGACCGGTGAGCACATGAAATTCACGCAGGATGACAAGCTTTGCGTCTGTGTACCTCTGTTCCACTGTTTCGGAGTGGTGCTGGCAACAATGAACTGCCTGACCCATGGCTGTACCGAGGTTGTGGTGGAGCGTTTTGACCCGTTGGTGACGTTGGCCTCAGTGCATAAGGAGCGCTGTACCGCCCTGTACGGAGTGCCCACCATGTTTATAGCCGAACTGAACCACCCCATGTTCGATATGTTTGACCTTACATGCCTGCGTACCGGTATCATGGCCGGATCTCTTTGTCCTATTGAGCTGATGCGTAAGGTTGAGGATAAGATGCACTTGCGCGTGACCAGCGTATACGGCCTTACCGAGTCATCTCCGGGAATGAGTCAGACACGTATAGACGATCCCGACGAGGTGCGCTATACCACAGTGGGCCGTGACTACGAGTTCGTGGATGTCAAGGTGCTGGACCCTGAGACAAATAAGGAGGTTCCCGCAGGAGTGCAGGGGGAGATGTGCTGCAAGGGATTCAATGTGATGAAAGGTTATTACAAGAATCCCAAGGCCACTGCCGAGGTAATAGACAGCAACGGCTACCTGCATTCAGGTGACCTGGGTATAATGGATGAGAACGGCAACTACCGTATAACCGGCCGTATCAAGGATATGATCATACGCGGTGGTGAGAATATATATCCGCGTGAGATAGAGGAGTTTCTTTATCATCTGCCCGGCGTGCGTGACGTCCAGGTGGCCGGAGTACCTTCCAAAAAATACGGAGAGGAGGTAGGCGCATTCATAATTGCCGAAGAAGGGGCCGCTCTGACAGAGGACGTGGTGCGTGATTACTGCCGCGGCAAGATAGCCCGCTACAAGATACCGAAATATGTATTCTTTGTAAAGGAATATCCCCTTACCGGCAGTGGAAAGATTCAGAAATTCAAGCTTCGCGAGCTTAGCCTCAAGCTTTGTGAAGAGCAGGGAATAGAAGTGATTTGATATGGAAATAAACGAACAAATAAAACAGATGGCCATGCGCCTGCGCGGACTCCGCGAGGATTTGGACATGACCGTAGAGGAGGTGGCATCCAAGTGTGGAATCACCCCGGATGAACTGAAATGCTACGAGTCAGGGGAATCGGATATCCCCATGAATTTCCTATGCAATGCTGCCGCAGTGCTGGGGGTTGAGCCTCTTGAGCTGTTTGCCGGCGACTCACCCAACATGACAAGCTACTGGCTGGTCCGCAAGGGTAAAGGTCCGGTAATTGAACGTCAGAAAGCCTATAAGTATCAGGCGCTTGCCATGGGATTCAAACACGCCAAGGCATCTCCGTTCATTGTGACCGTTGACCCTAAGATGGAGGAGCATATGCATCTCAATTCACATGAAGGTCAGGAATTCAACTTGGTGCTTAAGGGAACCCTGCTGTTGAGCATCGGCGGCAAGGAGTTGGTCCTGAACCCCGGGGACAGCATTTATTTTGATGCCACCCAACCTCACGGAATGAAAGCGCTTAACGGAGAACCTGCCCGTTTCTTTGCAATTATAGTTTGATTTTTATGCTTGAAAAATACTTACGGAAAGTAGAGTTTGACTCACTTGAGGATTTCCTTGACAATTTTGAGATAATAGTACCTGAGAATTTCAACTTCGGCTATGACGTGGTTGACGAATGGGCCCGCACCGATCCGGATAAGCTGGCATTGCTGTGGACTAATGACGAAGGTGAGGAACACCGCTATACTTTTGCCGACATAAAACGCAAATCGGATCAGGTGGCCTCATTCTATCAGTCATTGGGAATAGGCCGTGGGGACTGCGTCATGATGATGCTCAAACGCCGTGCCGAGTTCTGGTTTTCGATAGTTGCCTTGCATAAACTGGGCGCAGTGGCTATTCCGGCCACACATCTTCTAACACCCAAAGACCTTATTTACAGAGCCAACTCGGCACAGATCAAGATGATTGTATCTGCCGATGAGCCTATCATGATACAACATGTCAACGACTGCCTTAAGGATGCACCATCGGTCAAGGTCCTGGTGGCTACCGGGTCATACAACAAGGATGGCTGGCACAGCATGGATGAGGGCATTAGGAATGCGCCTGAGTTTGTACGTCCTGCCCATGTCAATGACAATCATGACATATCGTTGCTCTACTTTACTTCCGGCTCAAGCGGTAACCCCAAGATGGTAGCCCACAATTTCTTATACCCGTTGGGGCACATCGTGACTGCCAGGTACTGGCATAACGTCAATGAAAACAGCTTGCATCTTACTGTGGCCGATACCGGCTGGGGCAAGGCTGTCTGGGGTAAACTTTACGGACAATGGCTGTCCGGCGCGGCCGTATTCGTTTACGACCATGAAAAGTTTACGCCGGCCAATATCCTGGCGGCAATGTCCAAGTATAAGGTTACATCATTCTGCGCTCCTCCCACAATCTACCGTTATCTTATTCGTGAAGACTTGAGCCAGTATGACCTGAGCGCCCTGAAATACTGCACGACTGCAGGCGAACCGCTGAATCCCAGCGTGTTTGAATTCTGGAAGGAGCATACAGGACTTGATATCCATGAAGGATTCGGACAGACAGAAACGGCCATGACAATAGGTACATTCCCATGGATGAAACCCAAACCCGGATCTCTGGGCGTTCCCAATCCGGCATATGACATGGACCTGCTTACAAATGACGGACGTTCGGCCGAGGACGGTGAGAGCGGTGAGATTATCCTGCATACCGACAAGCGCATTCCGCTTGGCCTGTTCGAGGAGTACTACCATAATCCGGAACTGACCAGGACCGTCCACAATAACGGAATTTATCATACAGGTGATGTGGCTTGGCGTGACAGTGACGGCTACTACTGGTTTGTGGGCCGTACTGATGACGTAATCAAGAGTTCGGGTTACCGTATAGGACCGTTTGAGGTGGAGAGCGCCCTGATGACACATCCTGCAGTTGTGGAGTGTGCCGTAACCGGTGTTCCGGACGAGGTCCGCGGCCAGGTGGTCAAGGCCACTATCATACTGTCCAAGGAGTATCGTGACTATCCTGACAAGGAGGCTCTGGTCAAGGAGATACAGAATCATGTCAAAAAAGTATCGGCTCCGTACAAGTACCCGCGTGTGGTGGAATTCGTGGATGAGTTGCCCAAAACAATAAGCGGCAAAATCCGACGGGTGGAAATCCGCGACAGGGATGCACAGAAAAACGCTTGAATAGGCGTTTTTTTTATATGTTTTTATTATAATATTAATTAATTAAGTTATCTTTGCGCCTTGAAAGTTGCATAGGCTTTATGCCGAATTGCGGTTTCCGACATTGTAACAAATGTTAATCCAATTAAATATTAATCTCAAAGCAATGAAAAAAAGGCTTTTATGTAGTTTTTTAATTGCCATTTCCGTGACGGGTTTGGCATTGGTGAGTTCTTGCAAGGACTATGATGATTATTCTGACTTGAGGACTCAGAGTAAGATTGACCACACTCAGATGTGGAATGCAATCAACGGAAACACAAAATCAATCGACAGTTTGCGCGCCAGACTTGATACTCTCAAGATGTGCGAAGTGAATTGCGACTCTCTCAAAAAAGTAATTGACACATTGACAAATGATGTCAGGAATCTGATTGACACCATCGCCGGTGATTCAAATTCAGTTCTCGGAAGATTCAATCTCCTGAGCCAGAAGGTAAATGCAGTTAAGGGTACTGCCGATTCTGCAAAACAGTACAATGACTCAATCGACACCGTCATAACCAGAATGAGGCATGAACTTGACAGCATCATGAAGATTGCCGATTATGACACTGTTCCTCTGTTTGATTCAGTAAAGGTTCTCAAGAAGAGCATTCACGAGGTGGATTCAGTTCTGCACGTCTACATTGACTCAATCCGTTACAACTCCCGCAGAATCGATACAGTCAACTGGCGTGTCGACACTCTCGAGATGAGAATCGATACACTCAAGCGTCGTATTGACACTCTCGAGTGGCGCGTTGATACTCTGGAGTGGCGCGTTGATACTCTGGAGCAGAGGGTTGACAGCCTGATGGATGCAGAGAGAAGGCGTATCACCAGCCTCTATGTTCAGGGTACGGTTAATCCCACATTCGGTTCATTCGCACTTCCTATGGGTATCCGCTCAAATATCCTGAGCTGCTACTATGGTGAGGCCCTGAACAATGTTACATTCCCCGCAACAGCCAATGACGCAGACCTGAGCGCAGTGCTCGATCCCGGTATGGAGTTGTCAGCAGCAGAACTTGCAGTTATCGGTACACCTACCCAGACTTCAATCTCACAGGGTAACACCATCATCAGCGATTCTGCCAACAACGCAGGCCGCATATTCCTGACAATCAACCCCAATGAGGTTCAGATTGACTCGACCTACAAGTTCTATTTCGTAAACAGCCTTGGCGATTCAACACCTGTTGTATTTGATACTCTCAAGCCTTCACAGGAGAAACTCACATTCGGATTGAGCAACCGCGCAGCCGCAAATACCGGTTTCTATGAGGCTGGAATCAAGATTGAGGAGAGCGCAGCAAGCCAGCTTGCACCTAACTTCTCAGTAACCAAGGATCAGCTCAAGAATATCGCAAAGGATATTATCGATTACAAGGACGGATTCAATCTGTCAGGTATAGCAGGTGCAGTGTTCAAACTTGCCGAGACATCACTTGATGCCAATGCAGTAAGGGTAGAGTGGACAGACAGCATGGGCGACCACAGCGTAACATCACAGTATGATGTAGCTGTAACAGCCATCCAGCCTCTGTCATATTCAGCCGGCCAGGGCATCGGTACTTCACGCAGACTTCCCACAATCAGTCCGCTGACCGAACTGTCAATATCCAAGCCTTCATTCACTCCTATCAATCTGAATGATATTACATTTACCATTGACGGAACACCTGCTCACATTACTTTCGGTGCTGTGAACATCACACCTTCGGGTGCTGTTACCGTGGATATCCATATGCCTGAAAGCGTTACAGGTACAACTATCAACTACTCAGCAACACCTACCTCTTACACTGTTACAAACCTGGATGTACTCATTGATGATGTAGAGAATGCATTAAATAACCAGTCTGTTGTTTGGCAGAATGATGTTAACGCTGCAATAGACAACATCATGAACCAGATCAAGACTCAGGTGGAAAATCTTGTAAAGGTTCAGATTGCCGGTAAGCTCAATACTGAGATAGACGGTATGCTTGAGAGTGTCAAGAATTCAATCAACAACTCACTGAGCGGATACAACAGCTACTTCAGCAAAATGAATTCACTCATCAGCCGCATCAACGCAGTTACCAGCCGTATCAACAGCAAGCTTGACCTGGATGTAAATGCAATTCTGCAGCCTGTTATCCTGTATGAGGCCAGTGACGGTTCATTCCACCCAATGAGTAATGATCCCGCTCATCCTTCAACATTCACAGCTGCAGGTGGCGGTATAGTTCTCTACCCCACTTCTTACACAGGTGAGCTTCTGGCTCCTGCATATCAGAAGTTCATTGCAGTTGTTGATGGTCCTGGTGTAGCTGTTTCCAACATCAACAGTGGTGAGTACTACAATACTCCTATAGACGGTAAGCGTTATGCTATCCCGTTTGCTCCTACAACAACTGGTACATACACAATCTACTACAGTGCTGTTGACTACTCAGGTGTGGTTACCGCACAGAGATTCTATGTTACAGTTGAGTGATTTCAGGAACCTAAAATGATTATTGGACAATGAAAAGATTTAGAATACTAACTACGGCGTTACTGCTTTCAGTATGTGCCGTGTTGCCAGCTCAGGAGAATGAGGAGCAGGAGTATGATTATACATTCAATCCCCACTTCTTTATTCAGGGCAATATTGGCGGACAGTATACTCTTGGCGAGATTCCCTTCTTTGACCTGACTTATTTCAATGCTCAGTTGGGATTCGGCTATGAGTTCACACCTTCTGTTGCTTTACGTCTGTCTGTAAACGGATGGAAGAGTTTTGGTGGTATAGATGAGAACTTTACTCCCGACGGTAACAGATATTCATGGAGCTGGAACTATGTTTCTCCTTCTCTGGATTTGATGTTTGACCTTACCAACATGATTGGCGGCTTTAACCCTGAGCGCAAACTCAGTGCCGGTCTGCTGGCTGGTATCGGTGCAAACTTCGTGTTCAGCAATGAGGAGGCAGAGAACGCCAAGCAGGACCTTATCGCTGCATACAATACAACCGTAGATATCAGCGGTGATGTAATGGAGTACGTTGAAAACAGGCGCACTCTCTACTGGCCGTTCCGTTTCGGAGGTTTCGTTGATTATCATATCAATGACAATTGGGCCGTAGGTCTTGAGTTGCAGGCCAACACACTGTCAGACCAGTACAACTCCAAGAAGACCTGGAATACAGACTGGTATTTCAATGGCCTGATTGGTGTCAAGTACTGCTTCGGTCCTACTCACAGCAAGACCCCGAAGGAGAAGATGATTCCTGCATCACAGGCTCCTGAGTGTCCTGAGGTTGAGCCCGAGGTTATCAAGGAGATAGTCGAGAAGCCTGTTGAGGTTGAAAAGACTACCGTATATGAGGAGATCTACTATGATATCAACAAGGATGAGGTTAGTCGTGCCGAGATGTACAAGATCCGTCGCATTGTTGAGTTCATGAAGGCAAATCCTGATGCCAAGATTGAGGTTTCTTCACATGCTGATGCTGCTACAGGTACTGCCGAGTACAATCAGAAGATTTCTGAGCGCCGTGCCAACAATGTGGTTAAGCTGTTGAAGGACAACGGTATCGATGAGTCCCGTATCACCTACTCCGCACATGGTTCAAGCGAGAATATGTATAAGGGCGAGGATATGAACCTTAACCGTGTATCTATCTGCACTGTTAAATAAACAAAGCGGATATCAATAATGAACTTGCCTGTTGTCTGCCTTTTCCTGACAGGCAACGGGCAAGTTCTTTTTATAATTAAATAATGTAACTGATGAAAAGGCTTATTCTTTCAATATTTGCAGGGTTGTTGTCACTACACATCTGTTCTCAGATAACAGGTGACGGCTATTATAGGGTTTCGAACTATAAAACGGGCCGTTATGCATATGTAACAGACAATACCGGTTCAATCAATGTTCAGGCCACCACTGCCGAGATGGGCGCCATACAGCTTTGGACAGACCATTCAAGGACCTACAGCGATCCTGCTTCGGTCATATATATTGAAAAGAAAGGCAGTAATTCCGGAGGTGATTACTATGACCTCCAGTCACAAGGTACGAGTACCTATTCTATCATCGGTTATTATCTCTACGCCCATTTTTCGGGAGGATTCTATCAGGTTTATGCCGAAGGAAAATATCTTTCGGATGACAACTATGGCACAGGCCCCCAGGGCTCAATGGGAACCAAACGCACCGGTGACTACAGGAGATGGATAGTATCCAGGATTGACAATCAGGACGAGTTTTTCGGCATAACTCCGTCTATTGAGACAGGCGGACGTAAGTTCCACCCGTTCTATGCCGATTTCGGTTTCAGTTGTCTGTCGGATGGTATGAAAGTGTGGTATATATCCGAGGTGGACAGTGACGGTGTAGTAATCAAGGAGTTTACTGGCGATACTGTACCGGCACGTACACCGGTTATTATTGAATGTTCATCCTCCGATCCGTCACTGAACCGTATAGATCTGATCAAGGATTATACCGCAGGTCCGGCTGACAATAAGCTTAAGGGTGTATACTTCAATAATCCCAAAAGGACCAAGTCACAGGATGCCAGGACGGTTTTTGATCCTGCCACAATGAGGGTTCTTGGTGTTATGGCCAACGGTTCTCTGGGCTATGTCCTGTCCGATGTCCAGCCCGATGCCGATACACACAAGCAGTCCCTGCTGGCCAACCAGTCTTATCTGCCTGTGGGTGAAGGTATTCCGAACTCAGTCCCAATTATTACAGAAGCAGAGTATCAGGCTTTGCTTGCCCGACGTGCCGATTCTATCGCAGCCATCGTTGCTTCGGTAAATGTGGCAGTTTCCGCCAAGCCCCTTAATAAGGTATATCAGATTTCCGGCAGGTTTGTAGGTGAGCTTACAGCCGAGGAGATTGAGATGCTGCCTGCAGGCGTATATATAATCGGTAAACGTAAGGTCGTTATAGACCGTTGACAGGACTACTATTACCGGTATAACCTGTACGATATGCTCAGGTTCAGCAAGGGGAATACCTTGAACTTGTTTGATAAGTCTATGTATTTACCCACCTGGCCGTTAATGTTATTCAGCTTTGTTATTTCTGTTTCTTTATCTGTGCCTGGTTGGGCATAGACTCTTGGCGAACCTCCCCAAAGCATGATGCCGCAGTCTGCGGTAAACTTAAGACGGTCATTATTCTTGTCAATCAACCCGTTGTACCCGGCGCCAAGATAAGGCTTGAATGAGTTTACTTTCATTTCGGCCTTGACCATGTTGTCCTGATCCGGCTCCATCATGTAGGGAGTACCGTCAGGAAAGTCACCCACATGCATACCCATTCTTCCGGAATTGAGGATTTTCTCATTGACGGCAGGCGGCAGTTCCAATCCCATAAATACGCCATTCAGTTCACACTCATCATTGTTTTCTATTTCATATACTTTGTCATAGATGTTGTTGTACATGGCAACAGACATGAGAGTGGTCATATCTTCGGTGCGGTTGTAAGCTCGTCCTATTACAGACGGTCCGGCGTAAAATCCGGCAGTGAAATGCCAGTTCCCGTTCCTGAACGGAAACACGTCGACAAGCAGTTTGAAATTATGGAAGTGTGGTTCTCCTATCATGTCCACCTGCTGATCTATCTTGAATCCTGTCATCTCTTCAAGGTAGCCTGCCATACGGTCAAACCTGGAGTGTCCCTCTGAGTCATATCCCGGGTCTCCGTCGTCACCAACCTGTATGCTGAAATGCATCGGGAACTCAAAATGGGGCATGAAATCAAAACCTGTCCTTACTGCCACATAACGGTTTATACGTGATCCGAGTGTCATACCTGTACCTGTGGTTCCGGCATTAAAACCCAACCAGAAATCAGGATCAATATCAAAAGTTTTGGCAGTCATACTGCCTATAGACAATACGGCTGCCAAAACTGTTGCTGTAAAGCGGCGTCTCATAAGGAGATACTGTGATTACTGTTTTTACTTTACCAGCTCCATGCCGGCCTTGATGGCCTTCTCATTCAGGGGCAGGTATTTCCAGTTGCGCTCCGATACGGAGTGCTTGATACCCTCCATAACGTACTCCACATCCAGGATGGGGCGAATCTTCATGAACGCTCCAAGCAGGAACATGTTGGCTACCTTGGTGGC
>JAEEGL015604663.1_pt1 | contig 12637 bp, 5 predicted proteins | sample 9134231 | NCBI WGS metagenome assembly JAEEGL01 (sample SAMN16246548, study PRJNA631951) | gut metagenome | biome: gut microbiome; feature: rumen; material: fiber-attached | host: Bos | place: Iran: Karaj | collected 2018-10
TCACTTTCATTTATTTTATTTTTTAAATTTTGATTTTCTTGATATAATCTTTTTTCATTTGTTTTCATTTGTCTAATTATATTTTTATATTTTTTTTCTAAACCTTCATTTTTTGCATTTTCTTTAAATAAATTTTGTTCCATATTAGAATATTTTTCAGTAATAAAATTTTTCATTTTTCTTAATGATTCAGTAGCAACAAATAAACTTTCAGTTAATTCAATTTTTTCTGCTTCTAATTCAGCTTTTTCTTTCATAAGATTACTAATTTTTTTTTCATATTCATTAAATACATCTTCTTTATTATTAACATGTAAATTAATTTCATTTTCTTTATCATTAAGAGAATTTCCTAATTCTTCAATTTGTTTTTTTAATTGTTCAATTAATGCATCTTTATTAGATAAATTTATTTTATATTGTGAAGATTCAAAATTTAAAATTTCCAAATCATGATTTTGATTTAATATTTGTCCTTGTGTTTCAGTTAATTTTTCTTTATGTGCATTTAATTCATTTTGTAAATTTGAATTATCTATTTTTAAACTATTAATTTGATTTTCATAATCAATTGATTTTGTTTTTATTATTGATTCTAATTCTGGAATTTTTTTTTCATATTCATTTATTAAATCTTTATTTTTTTGATTTTCTTTTTCTATTTTTTTAATTTCTGACTCATGTTCAAAATCTTTATCTTCAATTTGACTTTGTAATCCTTCAATTAATAATTTTTGATTTGATAATTCAAATTTTAATTTTTCATTTTCAACTCTAAATTCATCTAATTTTTTATTTAATTCTGTAATTTCATCATTTAAAGTATTTTTCATTTTATTTTCTCTATCTTTAAATTTTTGAGTTAATTCTTTTTCTTTATTTGAAAAATCATTTTGAATATCATTAAAATGTTCTTTAAACATTTCTTCATTTTTTAAATTACTTTCATTTTTACCTGATTTTAATTTAACATCATTCATTTCAGTTTCAACATTATTTAATTGATTTCTTAAATTATCATTTTCATTTCTTAATGAATTATTAGTTTCTTCATATTTATTAAATTTCTCTTTACTCATTTTAACTAAACTTTGAAACTCACATATTATATTATTTTTAACTTCTAAATCTTCTTGAAATTTATCTAAAGTATTTTTTAACATTGCATTTTCATTTTCTAAATTTTTACATAATTGCATTAATTCTGTTATTTTAAGTGAACATTTAGGATCAATATAATTATTATTTTGATTATTTTTATCATTATTTGAAAAATTAACATTTTGATAATTTTCATTTATTAAATTTGTATTTATTTGATTTATATTTTCTGAATTTATAACTGGATTTGGATTAATTTTTTGATTATTATTTGAAAATGAAGTAGGTACATATTTTGGATCATCAATATCAGAATCTGTTAAATCACCTTCATCTTTAATTGGAAATTTATTTTTTGTAAAATTCATTTTTAATTCTTCATCTGGATTATATGATTCTAATGGTGTTGATATATTATTGTCTTGCATATTTGATTTTTTTTATATTTAATTTTATTTATTTTTATTTAAAATCATTTTTAAAAAATCTATTTTATTTATTTGAATAATATAAATTTTTTAAATCAAAAAATAATAGATTCTTTAATTTTAAAACTATTATATAATATTTTATACCCTAAAATATCCAAATTTTTTACAAAAATATACTTTTATTATTAAGAACAATAAAAATAATTTATATAAAAACATTATATAAAATATTCAAAAATCCAAAAAAAAAATATTAGAATTTTTTTTTAAAAATCTTTCATCAATTCATTTGATTTTGAACTAGAAAATAAATTACTTTCTCCTTGTAAAAGTAATTCATTTTCAATATAAGTTTTCAAAGGTAAAGTAACATTATTAAAATCAACATCAACATCTTTAATATCTAATTTAAAAGGAGAAGACAATCTTTTTTTAATTAAATCATCAAAATTAATATTTTTAAACAAATCCAATTTTTTAACATCATTTAAACAATGAACTCTCTTCTCAGGATTTTTACATAAAACACTTTGAAAAAAAATATCAATATTACTATGTTTAACATCACTAGGAAGCATTAATTTATAATTTTTAATCTCATCATAAATTTTTATTTGTTCATTTGAGCCTTTACCAAAAGGAAGATAACCAAAAAAAAATTTATATAATAATACTCCAATAGACCAATAATCAGTAGCAAAAGAATAACCATTTCCTTCAATCATTTCAGGACTAATATAATGATTTGTTCCTAAAATTGTTTTTGTAAAATCTTTTCCTGTAATATCTTTTGCAATTCCAAAATCAATTAATATTATATAACCTTCTAAATTTATTATACAATTTGATGGTTTTATATTTCTATGTATTACTCTCATTGTATGTAAGTAATTTACTATTGAAAATAAACATGATCCTATAAAAACCATTTCATTTATATTTCTTATAAAATCTTTTGGACGTAATCTACAATATGATGATATTGTTAATCCATTTATGTATTCTAATATAAAATATAAATGATGATTTGTTTTAAATGTATTTATTAATTTTGATATGAAAGGATGATTTAATGAGAGTAATATATTTTTTTCTTCTATGTAATATTTTAATAATTTTTGTTGACGTGCATTTTTTATTATTATTGTCTTTGCTGCATAAATATTTTTTTTATCATGAACTAAACAAACTTTACTTTTATCTAATTCTCTAACAAAGTATAAATCATCTAAATTAAATGAAGAATTAATTCCTTTAATAACTTCAAATGCTTTATCAATTAAAGTTTTATCTTTATAATGAATTATTTGTTCATAAATTTCTTTTTCAATATAATAACATTCACTTTTACCATTTGAAATGAAAACTTGAATTTTATTTGGAGCAATTAATTCTTCATTTGATGTTATATCACCAAAACAATCTCCTTTTTTTAAATCTTGAACAAAATCTCCCATAATTGCTTTTACATTTCCTTCTTTAATTATATATAATTTATCTGACTTTGGTCCATTTTTTATTATTTTTTTATTATCATTAAATGTTTTTAATTTAATTGAATCTGCTAATTGAAAAATTTTCCATTCATTTAAATGTTCAAATAATTTACAAGTTCTTAATATTTTCATCATATTATAAAAATTTATTTTTTCTTTATTATCACCTAAACTTATTTGAAGAGTATTTATTATAATATTCCAATTACATTCAAAAATTAATGATTCATATTCACTTAAAATTTCTGTTGATTGTTCATATTTATTTTTAATTAAAAGAGAAATAAATAAATCTCCTGAATTTGCAACTACACTTTTAGTTTCTGCTAATATTAATCTTCCTGAAAGAACTAAAATTACTTTTTTTTCTTTATCTGGAACAACTGTATTATTATTATAATACATTAATTTAAATAAATCAAATAATCTTGAAAAATTTTGAATTGATAAAAGTCGATTAAACATTTCACTTCTCTTAATTGTTGCAATATATAATTTATTTATTAATTCAATCATATATTTATCTCCTATTACTTTTTTAACATCTTTAAAAGATAATTGATATAAAATTGATTTACTTATAATATCATATGAATATAATTTTAATTGTTTATTTAAAAATAATCCTATTTCACCTATTGATGTTAATGGATTTATTTTTTTTACTATTTTATTATCTCTTAAACAATTAACACATCCTTTAATTAAAAAATAACAATATTCATCTAATTTAAATTCAAATTTTGAATATTTTCCTAAACTTAATTTTAACATTTTATTTGAAATTTTATCCAATTTTGAAATTTCTAAATTTGAAAATAAAGGAATTTGAAGTAAAATTTTTATCTTTTCATCTTTATTCTTTGATATAAAATCAAATTTATTAAAAAGATGTTGCATTTCTTTATTTATAATAATAGAAAATAATTTAGTTTTTGAAATTGTTTTTACATAACAATCAATTTTACTATTTTTTTCTAAAATTTCAGTAAAAAAACAATCACCTTGAGAAAAATTATCTTCAATATCATCAATCATATAATTTACAGTACCAATTTCAATTAAAATTAAAAATTGTTTTTCTTCTCCTTTTTTATATAAATATTTATTTGAATCAAAAAAATGTTTCAAAAATAAAGATTTTAATTCATTATTCTTTAAAAAATTTTCTTTTTCATTTATTATTTTATTTTCAAATAATTTATTTATAATATATTCATATTCTTTATCAGTTATTTTTTTACTAATATTAGGAAAATCTATTCTCGCAGTTATTTTTGTTGATGAAATAGTTAAATTATCTTTTGCAGATTCTTCAATATTTTCATTTTTTTCTGGAAAAGAAACAAATTCTTCATATTCTTCAACAATTTCTTTAACCATATCAATTATTTTTTTTGGATTTCTTATTGTTATTTTTCTTTTTGGATGATTTTTTTTTGGTTCATTTTGTTCTAATAATCTTCTTATTATTAAATCATATAAAGTTTCTTTTTTTGATCTTTGAGTTGATAATTTATTATTATCTTCATTTGATTGAAAATATAATTTTAATTTTGTGAATTCATTTGTTTCATTTTCTATTTGTTTATTATTATTTATATCTATTGATACCTCTTTTTTGAGTAATGGAATAAAATCAATATTACAATTACATATAACACCCATATATTATTAATTAAAATTTTTGAATCAAAATCAATAAAAAAATATTAATTTTTAAAATATTTTTATTATTATATTATAATTTGTGAATGAAAAAAATTATATAATTAGTATTTTCAATATAAAATCAATTTATAAATAAGGATAATATATTTTTATTATTTCTTTAAATTATTAGATTATATAATATAAATAAATTAATAAAAATAAAATAAAAATAATACTGAAAATGTTTTTCATTTAAATTTTTTAATTTATTTTAATTATTGTTATTATTGTTAAAAAAAAAAATAAAAAACATTAAAAAAAAAATAATTAAAATAAATAAATAAATCAAAATTAATAATCTTCCCCAATCTTATTTATATAAAAAAACGTAAATAAAAAATTATAAATAAAAAAAATGAAAAAAGTTAATATAAACTTCTTTGGTGAAAAAGTTGAAATAAACATGCCAACAAGTCTTCAATCATTGAAGCAATCAATATCAGATCAATTCTTATTTTCTCCATCAGATGCAGCAGAATTAATGATAGGATACATGAAAAATCTTGGAAAAAAAATAATTGAAACTGAACAAGATTTCCAAAACTTTTTAAAAGAAAAAATTGCTCAAATTGATTTAGATATAAATGAAAATAGTAGAATTTATCAAGAAAATTTAATTGAAATTGAAAATGAAAATGAAAAAAACAAAAAAGAATTAGAAACTTTAGTAAACAATAGAAAAAAATTAATTGAAGATAATGAAAAAGAATTAAAAGAATCAAAAGAACAAATTTCTCAATTACAAAAACAAATAATGGAAATTCATAGAAAAATTCATACTCAAAGAATGGAATTAAGGAAAAAATATTTTGATAATTTAAAAAAAGTTGAAGAAGAAGATAAAAAAATAAATGATTTAAGACAAAAATTAAATTTACCACCTGAGCCAAAAAGAGTACAAAAAATAAATTTTAATAATCATCATCCAATTAAACATAAATTCTTTGGTAAAAGAATTCCAGTTATTAAACATTGTAGAATTCAAAATCAAAATCAAAATAAAAATCAAAAAGAAAATAATCAACAAAAAGAAAATAATCAAAATCAAAAACAAAATGAAATTAATCAATTTAATTTAGAAAAATTTAATGAAATTAAAGAAAAAACAATAAGATTTTATGAAGAATTTAAAAAAAAATTTATAAATCCAAATGTAAAAAAAGATGAAATTATTCATAGAAATATTATTTGTGATGGTTGTGGAATGCATCCTTTAGTTGGAATAAGATATAAATGTTCAGTTTGTCATGATTTTGATTATTGTGAAAAATGTGAAGAAAAATTTAAAAATGAACATAAACATCCTTTTATTAAAATTTATAATCCTTCTCAAAGATTAGGTTTTATTAAATGCTGTATTGATGAAAAATTTCCTGAATTTAAAAAACATTAAATAGTTATTTTTTATATATTTTTTGATTCTTAACTTTTTTTTTTTTTTTAGTTTATTTTCTTTTTAAAAAAATCTTTTTTTGGGTTTCAATTTTTTTTTTATTTTTTTTAATATATTTTTTTAATATATTTTTTTTTATTATTTTTTTTTATTGTTATTGTTAATATATTAGTCATTTTTAAATAATTATTACATAAATTTATCATTCAGATTTATAAATTAATATATTATCATAATTTATTTATTAGTAGAACAAATAACCAATAATCATAAACATAATAAAAATTAAAAACAAATAATAGAATCAAACATTTACAAAAAACTATGTTAATATCTTATATCATCTATTTTAACATCATTTTTTTCTTTGTTACAATTTTCTTTTTCTAAATCCCTTTTAATAAAATCTTTTTTATTTAATCTCTTTAAACATTCTTGAACATGACAATATTTAATTTTGGGATTTTTAATTTTAGAAAAATTTTTATTACAAATAGGACAACAGATATAAATATCAGTTTCTCTTAAAGTTAATTTATTATATTTTCTATAAATTTCATATCTTATTTTATCTTCTTCTCCAAAACCATCTAAACATTTATTAATATGAATATCAATTCTTTTTAAATTCATATTTTTTGGAAAAATCCATCCACATTTAGGACAATTTAACATTTTTTTATTTTTTTCTATTAAATTCTCATCTTCAATTTTTTGAAGAAATTCATTTTTTTCATTATTTTTATTATCAATTTGTGTTGAATAAGTTACAATATGAAAACTATTTTTTCTTTTATTCATTATGAAATTTTTAATTTCATTACATTTAGTTTCTTCTGGATATTTTATAATAGTTTCTTTTTTTTTTAAAATTGGATTTTTTTTTAATGGATTTTTTTTGATTATCAATTTCTTTGTAGAAATTGGTTCTTTACTTACATAAATATAATTGTAATCGACTATGTGAAAATATATTTTTTTTAAATAAAATTATTATTACTTTGTGGTAGTACTTTTGAATAATAATCATCAAAATTATTATGATTTTGAAAAGAAGAAAATTTTCGAATTTTTTCATCCAAAAAGGAAGATGTATCGATTTCCATTAAAAATGATAATTTATTAATTCCTATTAAAGAAATATTTAGAAATTCTCTTTTTGTATAAGTTGTTAAAAATTTAATTTTTACTTTTTTATTAGTAATAAAAAAGTATTATTTATCTATTAAATTTTATAATTTTTGTTATTTGAGATCAAGATTGATTTTAATGAAAGATTTAATATATGATAATATATCTTTTATTTAAATAGCCGTTTTTAATTTTATAATTTGGTTTTATTTAGTTTATGGAACCATTTTATAGGTAATTATTTTTTTTATTCTCAAAAAAAATTGATTTATTTAAAAGAATATTTTGAATTTTAAGGAATTTTAAGTTTAAAAAATGTTCTTCTTTTTCAAGAAACCAAGATATATTAAAAGATTAATATATTTTTTAAAATATTTTAAAATTATTTTTTTATTATATTATTATTTATTATATTATTAATAATCTAATTAATAATATTATTTCAATTCAATATAAAATACAAAAAACTTATATTTTTTTTCTAAATGTATTTAAAAGTTTTATGAATAAAATATAATAAAACATCCAATATAGTGAAGTAAATCTTTCAAAAATATTATTATACAAGTTTTATATTAAAAATGTTAAATAAAAAAATTGTATAATATAAAGAAATAAAAATAAATAAAAAAGAAAAAAAATAAATGAAAAAAGATGATAAAAAAATAAAAAACCCAAAAAAAAACGAAGATAAAGTAAAAAATAAAAGTCCAAACAAAGAAGATAAAAAAGAAAGTCCAAAAAAAAATGAAGATAAAATAAAAAATAAAAGTCCAAAAAAAGACGATAAAAAATTAAGCCCAAAAAAAGAAGATAAAAAAGAAAATAAAAAAAAAGATGATAAAAAAGAAAATAAAAACAAAGAAGATAAAAAAGAAAATAAAAACAAAGAAGATAAAAAAGAAAATAAAAACAAAGAAGATAAAAAAGAAAAACCAAAAAAAGAAGATGAATTAATCCCAGACAGACCAGAATTAGAAAGAATAAAATCTCAAAAAATAAATTTATTTTGTCCTCCTGAAACTTTACCATCATATCCAAGAACATTATTTTTTTTATATAATCCAAATTTAAATGAAAATTATCCAATAAGAACAAAAGGAAAAATAACACCATATGAAATAATATCAAAAAAATATATGATGGTATATAAAACTTTTAGTGACTCTTCAATTTGTTTAAAAGAAGTAATGAGACATAATAATTTAATAAGATCAAAATTATTTGAAGATACTAATTTAATATGGAAAATTGTTGTTGTTAATGAAATGATTCCATTAATTAAAACTTTAAATAAATATCAAAGATATAATCATTTTCCTTTTACTTGGGAAATAAGTAGAAAAGATTATTTATATACTCATTATAAAATTATGCAAAGTAAATTTCCAAAAGATTTTAATTATATTCCTCAAAGTTTTATTTTACCAAGAGATAAAGAATTAGTTACTTTATTATTTAAAGATTATGAATTTGAAGCTGATAAATTATTTTTAATTAGACCTTTTGGTTCTTCAAAAGGAAAAGAAGTTAAATTTTTTACAAATATTGAAAATTTACCTAAAAGTTGTATAATTACTCATTATATTAGTAATCCACATTTAATTGATAATACAAAATATAATTTAAGATTTTATGTTCTTGTTACTGGATTTTGCCCTTTAAAAATATATCTTTATAAAGAAGGTTTTGCAAATTTTGCTTCTCAAAAATATAATTTTGATATAAATGAAAAAGGTTTAAATAATAAAAATATTCATATAACAAAACATTTAGATAATATTAATCAAAAAGATGAAGAAAATGATTCATCTTCTTCTTCTTCTTCTTCATCAAATTCTGAATCAAAATATTCAAAAAATGAAGATAATGAATTTGGAAAAGTTATTTGTCTTTCAGAATTAAAAAAATGGTTTAAAGAAAGAAAATTACATTTTAGTAAAATTAAAAGAAAAATAAGAGATATAATAATAAAGACTTTTATATCAATTGCAGATAAAGGAATTCAACAAATAAAAGAAATAAATATTAATTCAGGAAATTTATTTGAATTATTTGGTGTTGATATAATATTAGATAATAAATTACGTCCTTGGTTATTAGAAATAAATTTAAATCCAAATTTAAATTGTTCTTCATTTATAGAAGATAAAATTAAATCTAAATTAATAACTGATACTTTAAATATAATTGGATTAATTCCTTATTCTCATGATGGAAAATATAGAATTTATGATAAAGAAGTTAAATATAAAGATAATATTGAAGAAGCAATTAATGAAACTTTACATGAATTTGAAAGACCTTGTGGTGATTTTAAAAGAATTTTTCCTTTAATTGAAAATATTGATGTTTATTCTAAATATATAGAAAATCCTGGTGAAGAAAATTTAGCTTTATGGGATAATATACAAAAAAAAAATAAATAAAGTTATAATTTTTATATAGTAAATTTTATTTATTTTTATAAATTATTATAAGACATTTTTATATTTTATGAAATTTGAATTTAATAAAATGAAAATAAATTAATATTAAAAATAACAATAAAAAATTTTAAATAAATATATGGATGTTAATTTAAAGAATAAAAAACAAAATTCTAAATGTGAAAATAGTAAAAATAATTTTATGAAAGATAAAACTGGATTTGAAATTAAAAAAAATAATATTATAAATGAAAATATAGATATTGATAAATTATCAGAAGAAAAAGATAAAAAATTAAAAGAACTTCAAGAAAAATATGAAAAAGAACATGAAGAAAGATATCAAATTGAACTTAAATTAATGAATTTAAAAAATAATTTTGAAAAAGAAAAAATTGATAATCAATTTCAGAGAAAAAAAAATTTTTTAGAAAAATGTGAAGTAATAGAAAAATGGGAAAAATTTGCATTAAATGATATTACAGAAAATTTTGTTGATTTTTCTCCAATTGAAATATTTCATTTAATTTCAAATTTATTTTATCTTTGTAAAGAATTATTAAATAATATATTAATGGAAAAATATAATCAATTATTAAATTGTTTTAATGTACCTTCAAATTCAAAAAGTTTAGAATCAATACAAATAAGATTAAAACCTTTTATTTTAGATAATATGTCTGATATTATTTTTAATGAAAAAGAAAGTATGATTTTTTTAGAAAGATTAAAAAAAGATTTTAAAAATATTTCAATTGATATTATTAAAAATAAAGAAAGTGAATTTAATGATTTAATAAATGATAAATCTTTTAAAACAAAGATAAAATGTATCAAAAATTTAATTTTATTTGCAATGTTTAATGAACAAATTTTAAATTTTAATATAGAAAAAAATTATAAATATAGAAAAATAGAAAAAGTTAAAATAAATAAAAATAATAAAGATAACTTTATAATAATAAATGAACCAGGAATTAATAATTTTGAAGCAATAATAATTTTAAATCCTCCTGTAACAAAATCAGGAAATGAAATTGCAGAATTAAATGATTTAAAAAAAATAATAATTAAATATGAAGAAAGTAATAATTATTATCAAAATGATAATAAAAATATGAATAATATATTAAATGTAAATGAATATGATAATAACAAAATAATTAAAAATTCAACTATTTTTTCAGGAGAAATATCAATAAAAAAGAAATTTTTTTATGAACAATTAGAAAGACCAATTTTAAGTCAATATGAAAGAATGCGTCTTGAATTTAGAAATAAAACTTTTCAAAAAAATATTGAAAAAACTAATCAAGATTCATATTCTATTAATTATTCTAATCAACTTTCACATAGAGTGAATAAATCATATAATCAAAATGTAATGAATAGAAAACAATATATTGATGGTTTAAGTAAAGAATATGAATATATTCAAACTGATTTAAATGAAGAGAATAATAATAATGATTTAATTTATGAACATAATTCTTATCAAATAAAAGGAAAAAATGATTTTGAAAAAATTACTAATGTTAAAAGAAACTTTAAAAAAATGTCTTTAAATGAAAATGATTATAAACATGTATTAAAAAATGCTTTAAGTAATGATTTTTTTCTTAATAATAATGTAAATAATAATAATAATAATAATAATATAAATAATGTGAATAATAGTCTATTTCAAATTTTCCAAAAAAGAAATAAGACACAAAAACATTTACAAAATAATAAAAAAGGGAAAATTTGTCATAAAAAATTTATAACAAAAAAACCATTAACCAATAAAAATATAAATAAAAACAAAAGTAATAATAATAGTCCTCAAAGAAAGGAAAAATCTAATGAAAAAAACAATATGTCAAATCAAAAATATATAAAATCAAATATAAATCATACAAATAAAAACTTAAATAAAGAAAATAAAAAAGAAAATGAAAATATTTTAAAAAATAAAAATAAAAATTTAAATAATTATGATGGAATTTATTCATCACCTGGAAAAGAAAAAAACATAATTAAAAATATTGAAATACCTTCTACAGGAACTACAAAAAGTTCAACATATTTTAATATTGATACAGATAGTTCTATTCCAAAAAAAGATATTAGGTCTCAAAATTTTAATATAATTAGTTTAAATCAAACTAATAGAGTTATTAGTCAAGTTGGTTTTTATAAAAATTTTAATTCACCAAAATTTTTTTATGTTAATCAATTAGATAATAATTCTAATAATTTAATTGAAAAAAATGAAATAAGTAATTCTAATAAAAGATTTATAGTTAAAGTTAATAAAAACTCTTCAAAAAAAATAATAATGAATAAAGAAAATATTTTTAATAAAAATAAAAATGATAAAAATATATGTTTAATTAATACAATTAGGAATTCTTCTTTATTAAAATTAAAAAAAATTGTAAAAAATGAAAATAAAAGAACAAAAAGTCCAAATATTTTTATTCAAAGAGGAAACTTTAATTATACTTTACATCAATCAAAAAGAAGTTTTCAATAAATATAAAGTCATTTTATTTAATTTTCAAAATATAATATATACATTTTATTTTGAAAAATAAATTGTATAAATATATTTAATTGAAAAATAAAGTTTTTTCTATTTGTATTTTAATAAAACTTAATATATTATTTGAATAATTATGGTTTTTCAGTATTTTAAATAAATACATTTAATTATATAAATTTTTTTTTCTATTAATTAAAAAATATATTTAATGAATAAAATAAATAACAAAAAATAATAAAAAAACAAAATAAATTAAATTTAAATAATAATTATTTAAATTCAAAAAATTTACTTAAAAAAATGTCAAAAAACCAAATTTTACTTATATTTATTTCAATTATAAATATAACAATTCAAATATCAATATTATCAAAATCTCAAATAGAAAAATGTCCATCATCCTCAACATGTAAAAA
>JAEEGL017277497.1_pt1 | contig 12637 bp, 7 predicted proteins | sample 9134231 | NCBI WGS metagenome assembly JAEEGL01 (sample SAMN16246548, study PRJNA631951) | gut metagenome | biome: gut microbiome; feature: rumen; material: fiber-attached | host: Bos | place: Iran: Karaj | collected 2018-10
AGGGTCCACATACGTGATGTGTCTTTATATGACCCAATTTTCTTATGATCTTTCCATTCGTTTGAACGGATCTCAAGGAAATGGTTGTATACAAAACGGCATGAGCCGAATATACTGTTTATATATTCTTCCTGGACATTGTTTGGGTATATACGATACTTGTATCCTTTGGTTATCAGCATGTATATATTATAGCAAACAATCGTTCTTTTTACAAGCTTTTGAGCGATTCATCTCACCGCCTATGGAGGCGGGAGTATTCTCGCTGGATTTTAGATAAAAAAATATTTCCTGATATATGAATAAAACAGCAGTCACAAAAGATATAATTCATTTCAGCAGCCTGGATTCAACCAACGAATGGCTGAAAAGAGAAGATGTGCCTGCAGGGACCATAGTCCGTGCAGACATGCAGACCCATGGACGGGGCAGAGGAGATCACAGCTTTGCATCGCCCGAGGGAGGCCTCTATTTCTCATGCCTTCTTAAGGGGCTCAGCGATGAAGTATCCATGCTCCTCACCCCAAAGGCAGCTGCCTCCGTATGTATGGCTCTGGAAGAAGAATGCGGACTTAAGCCCTCTATCAAATGGGTCAACGATATACTGATCGACGGCAAAAAGGTCTGCGGTATACTCTGCGAACATGTCGGCGATAAATACATAGTCGGTATCGGCATCAATACATCAACAGAGCTTCTTCCGGAAGAACTGAAAAACACAGCCGGAGGAATTGGAAATGTTTCAAAAGACGCTCTGATCGAAAAGATAGCGGATATTCTTTTCTCCCCCATGGCAAAGGATGTACTCCTTGCAGAATACTCAAGAAGGCTCGGCACCTTGGGGAAAAAAGTCTCATTCCTATATGAAGGAACGGAAATGACAGGTACAGTAAAAGGTATCAACGAGTACTGCAATCTGATAATAGAAACAGATGATGCTTTTGTAACACTCTCGAGCGGTGAGATAAGGGTAATTTAAGATCCCCATGCCAGAAGGCCGGGGATCTTCGTTTCTTTTATGATGAAGCCTTTGACCAACTGTCAGGCTTCGCTGCAGTACTCTCCGTACTCACAGCCTGTATTTTCGCAGTATACTTCGTCGACCAGTTTTCCCATATGGTAAAGCTTGACGGTCCCCTTTCCGTTTCCTCCGTTCCAGAGTCTGTTGTGGAGTTTTTTGCCGTTGGGAGCTTCATAATTCACGAGAAGCATATCTTTCTTCTCGCAGTAAATATCCGTGACCATACGATTCAGCCAGGTCCTCTGCTCCACATGCCATAGTATCCGGTCTTCTGTTTCCCTGCTTTCAAACTTCGTCCTTGTAAAGGTCCAGAATTTTGAGAAATTGAACTCATAGGGCTTCCCTTCATACCAAAAAGCGGACAGAAGCTTTCCCTTAAGCCTTATGGGCCCCACCTTCGGAGCCCCTCCCCCTATATCGAACACGCTGTTTTCCAGTCTTTTTCCCGTGACGTTGCTCACCAGCTTGTTAGATGAAAGCCACAGCCATGGAGAAGTGAAATCACTGCCCCAGTTCTTATCTGCATAGCCGTAGCAGTCTTCAGGAGACACCCTGTATTTAACTCCGTCGCATATGACCTCGCCCTCGAAAAAGGACTTCATACCTTCTGCATGCCAGAACATTTCGAAGAGCTGACTGGTGCGGAACAGTTTTCCGGCTCCGTAGCCCACGTTATATGCCACATCCTTCTTTATCTTAAGGTCCCAGCTCATGCTGCCGGAGGAGCACATATATTCGGGATGGTCCAAAGACTCTTTTTCGCTCACGCATACGCTGCCGCGTATGACGTTCTCACTGACAAAACAGTCTCCGGCTTCAACGCTGAAGGGAACTCCGAAATCTGCTGATACACTGTCCCATCCGAAGAACCTGTGTATCTGAAAAGCTCCAGCGCCCCAGGCTCCGGCCTTGACCATGAGATAGGACGGTTTTATCCCCTTTTCCCTGTTTACGGGCAGTTGTCCGAAAACAGGATCCGGTCCTCCGAGGCCCGGATTACACACGAAGAATTCTATAAAAAAGGGCTTCGCCTCTCCGGTATCCTCTCTGTATCCAGTAAAGGAATGCCACCACCAGTCGTAGCCCTGAGCTGCCTGCCTGCCGAAAAGCTGGCATGCATCTCTATCAATGTCGTGTTTATTGAATCCTTTGTTCATTACAAATACTTCTTTCTTTTTTTCGTATTATACCACATCCCAGAATATACAGATCTGTACTGTCTTAAGACAGTACAGATCTGTATTTTGCTATTCGCACATTTTCCTGAAGGTATCTTCGTCTATGATGGGCACGCCAAGGTCCTGAGCCTTAGTGAGCTTTGAACCTGCAGCTTCTCCTGCCAGCACGTAGTCAGTCTTCTTCGATACGCTGGAAGAAGTCTTGCCTCCGAAGCTCTCTATAACTGCCGAAGCCTCGTCTCTTGTCATGGACGGAAGAGTCCCCGTAAGGACGAAGGTCTTGCCTGCAAACCTGTCGTCTACCTTCTTTGACGCGGCTTTTGACTTCATATTGACGCCTGCCTCGGCAAGCCTTCTTATACACTCCCTGTTCTTCTCATCTTTGAAGAATCCTACTATATCCGATGCCACTACGGATCCGAAATCAGGCAGCGTCATAAGCTCTTCTTCGCCTGCATCCATAAGAGCGTATATGTCGGGATATTTCCCCGCCAGCACCTTAGCTGACTGCTTTCCGACATTCCTTATGCCAAGGCCTGTGATGAGCCTGTCTATGTCGTTATCCTTCGACTTTTCTATGGCTGCGAGCATGTTGTCAACGCTCTTTTCCTTACCCACGGTTCCGTCCTCGATGAGCTTTTCTCTGTGATCTTTCAACTCATATATATCGGCAATGCTCCTTATGTACCCTTCTGAGATGAGAGCCTCTATGGCCGACGGGCCGAAGCCTTCCATATTCATGGCATCCTTTGAGATGAAGTAGGCCATGGACCTTGAATCCTTGGCAAGGCATGAAGTTCCGGTGCAGCGCATATGAGGACCGTCCTGCTCGTGTTCCACGGGGGCCCCGCATACGGGGCAGCGTTCAGGCATTTCAAATACTTTCTCTCCGAGATGCCTGGATACTTCCACCACCTCAGGGATGATATCCCCTGCCTTTCTCACTATGACTCTGTCGCCGATGCTTATTCCCTTTTCCTTTATGAAGTCTCCGTTGTGGAGTGTGGCTCTGCTGACTGTAGTCTCTGCAAGGCGTATGGGACTGAGCACTGCAAGTGGAGTAAGTCTGCCGGTCCTTCCAACCTGCACGACTATATCCTCGACCTCCGTTTCCTTCTCTTCAGGAGGATACTTGTATGCGACCGCCCATCTGGGGACTTTGGATGTCATGCCAAGTTCCCTTCTTCTTGAGAGGCTGTCGACTTTGACCACGGCGCCGTCAAGGCCGTAGTCCAGTTTGTAACGAATGTCACCTATGTGCTCTATGCCCTTCCATATCTCTTCAGGAGTCCTCGCGAGTATAGGCTCCTCAAGAACATGGAAACCCAAAGAAGCAAGCCACTGCAGTGTCTCGTAATGTGAGCTGAACTCCCGTCCTTCGCAAAGTTCCAGGTTGAAGATGAATATATCCAGGCCCCTTTCCTTCACTACAGCGGGATCGAGCTGCCTTAAGGTACCTGCAGCAAAATTCCTTCTGTTCTGATAGACCTTGCCTCCGCTCTCCTCCTGCTTTTTGTTTGCCGCTTCGAAATGGGCACTGTCCATGTAGCACTCGCCTCTTACCTCCAGATAGGGCAGATCTATGGGAAGGCTCTTGGGTATGGCGTCTATTACCAGAGCATTTTCGTAAACGCTCTCCCCTATACTCCCGTCACCTCTGGTTATGGCATCCTCCAGCTTTCCGTTTCTGTATCTCAGCACAAGGGTTAGCCCGTCTATCTTCTTTTCAACGGTGAAAACCGTATCGGGATAACGTGAAAGGATACCCTCGGCAAAGGATATCACCTCTTCTTTGCTGAAGACGTCCTGAAGGGATATGACAGGAACGTCGTGCTGTACTTTTCTGAATTCTCTCTTAGCCGTACCACCGACTTTCTTCGTTACCAGTGAGTCGTCTCTGGCGAACATGGGATAATCTTTTTCGAGCTGCCGGAGCTCTCTTGTCAGAGCGTCATACTCGAAATCAGAGATCTCCGGATCGTCATCGTTATAGTAGCGGTTGCTGTGATACTCGATAAGAGCGTATAGCTCTTCCATTCTTTTTTTCGGATCTTCCATTTTTTATACCAACCTGATCGAATATATATTTAGGCTTATCAGATCTTCCTGAGAGGTGCCAGGTCCTTTGCAAGCTTTTTCGTACCTACGCTCTCGAAGATCACTGTCACCACATTGCCTGAAGACCTGATGACCGTACCTTCACCGAATTTATCGTGCTCCACCTTATCTCCAGGGAAAAGCTCCACACCGGCAAGGGTCGCTTTCTTAGATATCTCCCTGCTCTTTTCCCTCACCGCAGTAGCTGACGCTATGGGCGATACATAGGGTCCGTAGGAGTAGCTGCTTTCCGTATCGTATCTGTCATAAGAGGAATACCTGCTCTTTTTCTCGTAGAAAGCATCGCCTGTGAGATACTTTTTATCTATTTCTTTGAGGAACTTTGACTCCACAGCATAATCAAGCTTTCCGTAGAGCATCCTCATCTCGGCAGATGTGAGGAACAGCCTGTCCTTTGCCCTGGTCATGCCCACATAGCAGAGCCTCCGCTCTTCCTCAAGGTCGTCACCTTTATCTATGGTCCTGTAGGAAGGGAAAAGACCGGTCTCCATACCCGGCATGAAGACGACCGGGAACTCAAGGCCCTTAGCCGAATGAAGGGTCATCATGACCACCGCATCCTGATCCGGGTCGTGGTTGTCAACATCGGACACGAGGGTAAGGCTTTCCATGAAATTATCAAGGGTAAGACTTTCTCCCTCAAGAAGTTCCTTTTCTTTTTCCGCTATGACAGATTTGAACTCCAGAAGGTTCTCTATCCTGCCGTCCGCTTCCACCGTACGCATCTCCTCAAGAGCTGGAAGATAACCGGTCTTGACCAGAAGCTCATCGTACATATCGGCGACGCTCATGTTGTCTTTTTCCAGATGAAGTGCATTCAAGACTTCGTAAAGCTCCTTTGCAGCCCTTGCGGCTTTTACCGGCAGGCCGCCAAGGACATCGGGATCTGCCAGAGCTTCGAGGAATGATATACCCATGACGGAAGCATAGGATCTTATCTTTTTGACAGAACTGTCTCCTATACCTCTTTTGGGCTCGTTTATTACCCTGTCAAGAGATACGTCGTCTCTGGGGTCTGCCACCAGTCTCATATATGAGATCATATCCTTGATCTCTTTTCTGTCGTAGTACCTCATGCCGGAAAGGACCTGATACGGTATCCCCGAGGCTGTAAAACTTTCCTCAAAACGCCTCGACTGGACGTTGGTCCTGTAGAGTACGGCGAAATCCGAGTAGCGAAGGCCGGGATCCTTTCTCATGAGCTCTTTTATCTTGGCTCCTGTATACCTTGCCTCTTCCCTGTCATCTTCGCATCTGTGGTACTCGATCTTTTCTCCCATGGGAGCGGAGGTCCATAACTTCTTGTCCTTCCTTCCCTTGTTTTTCGAGATCACGCTGTGAGCGCCTTCTATGATGTTGCCTGTAGATCTGTAGTTCTGTTCAAGCTTGATGACTTTGGCTCCCGGGAAATCTTTCTCGAACTCCAAAATGTTTCTTATGTCTGCGCCTCTCCATTCGTATATGCATTGATCGTCATCTCCCACGACGCATATATTTCCGTGGACCTTGGCAAGAAGATGCATGAGCTCATACTGAAGAAGGTTAGTATCCTGATACTCATCGACCATAATGTAACGGAATCTTTCCTGATATATCTTAAGAACATCCGGATGCTCTTCGAAGAGCTTTACCGTGTTCAGTATCAGGTCGTCAAAATCCATGGCGTCGTTTTTCCGCATGGTCTCCTGATATTTCTCGTAAAGAGAAGCCAGGCAGCTTTGTCTTTCCCTGTTTCCGAAGCTCATGTTTATATTATTTCTGAAGGATTCGGGACTTATGCGCTTTTCCTTGCTGTCGGAGATGACCTCAAGAACATAAGCGGGCGTAAACACCTTTTCGTCATATTCGAAATCCTTTACTATGGACTTCACCAGAGCTTTCTGATCCACAGGATCGTAAATGACAAAGGAGCGGCTGAAACCCAGCCTGTCTGCATATTGCCTGAGTATTCGGAGGCACATGCCGTGGAAAGTCAGGATCCACATACCCGGTATACTTCCCACCAGGTCCTCCACTCTCTCCCTCATTTCTCTGGCAGCCTTGTTGGTAAAGGTAACGGCCAATATTGAATAGGGCGATACATCAAGCGACTTTATGAGATAGGCTATGCGGTGAGTCATAGTGCCTGTTTTCCCCGATCCTGCTCCGGCAAGTATGAGGAGAGCACCGTCCGTAGTAGTGGCAGCCTCATATTGCTGAGGGTTTAGTTTTTGTAAATATTCTTCCATCCTTATCCCCTTAAATCGAAATGCAGTCTCCTGAAGCGAAAAGATACAGATAGGAATCCTCGACCTTTTTCCCCGATACGGTCTCCAGGGCTTCCCTGTACAGCTTAAGCTGAGGTCTGTACTCATCCTCCAGCCGTGCGAGCTCTTTTTCTCTGTCCTTAAGATCCACATAGCTGCTCTTGTAATCGAGAAGATATATCTTTCCCTCTTCCTCGAACCAGCAGTCTATGGTTCCCTGAACAAGGACCGTGCGCCCGTCCAGAATGTGCTTCATGACAAAAGGCGTCTCCTTTTTCAGCATATCCGCATTGCATACCCTTTTTCCGACAGTGGATCTGAAAAAGCCTGCTATGCGGTCCGGCTTTACCGAAAGATACTCATCCTCGCTGAGTATGCCTTTTTCAAGAAGCCGATCCATATACTCATGCACTTTCCCTTCGTCTTCATATTCGCATCCAAAGGGTATGTGCTCCATGATCTTGTGATATGCAGTGCCCACAGCAGCTGCAGAAAGCTTCTGCTTTCCGGAAAGGAAAGCCGGGACAGGCATATCCTTTTCTTCAGCAGCATAGACAGTGCCGGACTTTTCTCTTTGAGAAACCGCAAGCTCCGATACGGAATACTTTTTCTTTTCTTTTTCCGCCTCTGCCGGAGAATAGTCAAAGCTGAGCCTTCTTCTGATCTCATCTTCTGCTACGGAAAGTTTAGATCGGTCTATCTCAAAACCCTTTCCCAATGCTTCCTTCAGCCTGATCCCGTATTCCGAAGCAGAATCGAGCAAAGCTGCGGAGAAGTCGCCTCTTTCCTTTATTTTGACTTTATCCTCAAGGAATGCAGGCAGGGACATCTGGGCGAAATTACTGCAGTCTGCACCTTTTATCCTGAAGACTTCCCTTTTTTCTTCCATTGCCCGGGCATCTTTATCAGAGGCTGACATAAGGAACACATCTCTTGCCCTCGTTACGGCTACGTAGAGTATCCTGATCTCTTCTGCCAGCTCTTCTTTTCTCTTCTGCGCTTCTATGAGCCTGTATGATAAAGGCCTGGTGTATGTATATGTATCAGGATTCGCTATTACCATCGATGTGCCAAGGTCTTTATGGAAGGCTGCCCTCAGACTGTCTCTTCCACCTGCCATACGCCCTCCGCACGAAGCGAACAGGACGAAGGGGAACTCAAGGCCCTTGCTCTTATGGACGGTCATGATACGTACCACATCATCTTCCTCAGATGCTATAGAGCTCTGGCCGGTATTGATCCTGGACTTCTCATCTGATATGACATCGATATATGAGATGAAAGCGAAGATACCTCCGGAACTCGTTTTTTCAAACTCTGCCGCCTTATCCACAAGAGCAGTGAGGTTGGCTGCCCGCTGCTCTCCGGAAGAAAGTCCCGAAGCAAATACATATATGCCGCTTTCCGAAAGAAGCTCCCAGAGGAAATCTGCCAAAGGAAGTGCAGATGCCTTTATCCTCCATGCATCGAGGCGCTCGAGAGCCTTCCTGCATTTTAGAGAAAGCTCTTCTCCCTCCTTTTTGCTCACATATATGAAAGCGTCGTAAAAGCTCTGCTTTCTCTGCTCTGCAGATCTTGCCTCTATCCTTATCCTTGCCAGCTCTTCGGCGCTGAATCCGAAAGACGGGAAATAGAGGACGGAAATCAGAGGAACGTCCTGCCTTGGGTTGTCTATGACTCTCAGGAGGTTCACAAGTATCTGTATCTCAGGAGTATCGAAATATCCTTCGCTCCTGTCAAGATGCACCGGGACACCGGCTTTCGTAAGTATATCGTAATATATCTCTGCCTTCACCTTTGCCGAGCGCAGGAGTATGACCATATCTCTGTACTCAAGAGGCCTTTTTTCTCCGCCATCATATATCATATGTCCGCCGTCATGATACTTCTTTATGACTTCAGCAGCATTAAGAGCTTCAAGCTCGGTGTTTTTAAGATCTGAGATCTCGGGATCCATGTCATCATCTATCTGTGTATCCACAAGATAAAGTTCAGGCTCATACAGGGTATCAGGAGTGCCGGCATAGGGCATCCCCTCCTTGAGGGCTGCGTCTTCGCCGTAGCTCATACCGCAGTTCTCCTCTGTCATGAGATTCGAAAAAAGCCTGTTGACAAAATCTATGATAAGAGGACTGCTCCTGAAATTGCTGCTGAGGTCAAGCGCCTTGCAATCCTCTTTCCCCTTCCTGTACTCATTGTACCTGGCAAGGAAAAGACCCGGTTCAGCATGCCTGAACCTGTAGATGCTCTGCTTGACATCACCGACAGTGAAGACGTTGTTTCCCGATGAGATGCTCTCTATGAGACCTTCCTGTACCGGGTTGCAATCCTGGTACTCGTCAACGAAAATGTGGCGGTATTTTTCACGGCATTCGTTTCTTACTTCGTCATTTTTAAGTATTTCATATGCAAAATGCTCTCCGTCAGAGAAATCCATGAGTCCATCTTTTCTCTTCTTTTCTCCGTATTTTGCAGAAAACTCCTTAGTCAGGAAGCAAAGCTCCTTAACATATTCTCTTATCCTCTCCTTCTCATCCTCGAGGCGGGAGAGAGAGATCCCTTCATATGCATCGCTGAAATCCTTAAGCGAAGCCTTTGCCCCTTTATCCCAATAGGCCTTGACCGTATCATCCAGCTCTTTTTTCTTTTCCTTCTCTTCCTTGGATCCTGCAGCAAGGGTCGGGAATCTGTATGAGCACATCCTCTCCATCGCTTCCTCAGCATATCCGCCTTCTATCTGCGCTGCCATGCTGTCCAGATCCGAGAAGACAGTCTGAGCTATGAGCAGGCACTTAGGCATCTCATGCACCTCAAAGAGATCTTTTAAAAGCTTGGCATAGGATAAGGATCTCTTAAGCGAAGACAGAGCAAAGTCTCCGGCAAGGCTTATGAGCCTTTCTGGAGAAAACTCCGGATCTTCAAGAAAAGCATCGGGATCCGGAAGCGTGTCCGTGTATTCATAAAGTTTGAGTATGAGCTCCCTGGCATTCCTGTCCGTCCTTGCATTTGAATAACGGTCAAGGAAAGCCGTAAAGGAAGGATCCTTTCCGGCATAGGCAGAGGTAAAGAGCTCGTCCATGGCCTCATCTTTGAGTATGGCGCTTCTGTAGTTGTCGCATACCTTGAGCCCGGGATCTATGCCCGTGATATAGTAATAGCTGCGGACTATCTTCTGGGCGAAACTGTCGAAGGTGCAGATATCAGCTGTGCCTATGAGCGAAAGCTGCCTCTTTATATGCTTCCTTTCCTTCTCGTCTTCGGCCTCTGCCAAAGCCTCTCCAAGTTTCTTCCTAAGCCTCTCCCTCATCTCTGCAGCAGCAGCTTTGGTGAAAGTGACTATGAGCATGCGGTCAAGGCTTTCCCCGCTTTCAGTAAGGAGAGTCTTTATCCTTTCCACTAAAACAGCGGTCTTCCCCGATCCCGCAGCAGCGGAAACGAGAAGGCTGTTACCTCTGTCATATATGGCTTCTTTTTGTCTTTCAGTCCAATCCATCACTTTGTTGCTTTTATGCCCTTTGCAGCGGCAATTGCCGTCCTCCAGGCATTACCGAGATTGTATCCTCCGCAGGGACCGTCGTAATCTATGATCTCTCCTGCGAAAAACAGGCCTTCGACTATTTTAGATCCCATGGTCTTTGGATCGATCTCACTTAAAGGGATGCCTCCCGAAGTTACCTGGGCATCAGCCCAGCCCTTTGTACCTTTCAGGGTGAACCTGAGGTCCTTTGCAGCTCTTATATAAGCATCAGCCCCGGCAGGCTCCTTAGATACCCGGAAGTCTATATATTCTCTAATTTTTTCAGGCACGAGGCCCTTAAAGCCGTGCCCCAGCAGTTTATCGCGGCTCATATACAGATCCAGAAGCTCTTTCTCCGAAAGCTCAGGGAAAAGATCCACAGAAAGGCAGTACTGCTTTCCTTCTCCGAGCCTTACTTCCCTGCTCAGATCCATTACGCAAATACCGGATACGGAATCCTTTGTGAACTGTATCTCTCCTGAGTCCTCCCCCATGAGTTCACCGTTTTGGTATAGGGAAACGCGGCCTCTTACCCTTACCCCGTGAAGCACACTTATGTCCTCTTCGCACTCAACAGGCACTAATGCCGGGATGGGTTTGACAAGACTGTGTCCAAGATACTGGGCCCATCTGTAGCCTTCCCCGTAGCATCCGAACTGTATGCCGGCCTTTCCGCCCGTGGCGATCAGGAGTTTTGAAGACTCGAACTTCCTGCCGTCCTTGCTCACGACTTTGAATCCGTTTTCCGTCTTCACCACATCGGTGATGTGGCAGTCGCATATGATCTGTGCTCCGCTGTTTTCAGCCGCAAAGACAAGAGCCTCTGCTACGGAGGATGCTTCCCTGCTCCTTGGATAGTAGCGCCCTTCGTCATCGCTGACCCCTGATATGCCTATGCTCTCCAGCACCCTGTAGCTCTCGTTGAATCCTTCGGATGCAGCGTTGAGGTAGTTACAGTGCCCGTTGCCTGTAGCATATATCTTTTTTGCAGGTATATTGTTTCTCTCAAGGACCGCGGTCCTGAGCCCCTCACCGGCAGACAGCGCAGCAGCCAAGAGACCGGATGCGCCGGCTCCTATAACAAGAAGATTGTACATTTTCGTATCCTTTAAAATATGATTCTCTTAACGATATATTATACCATATGCTGAGAAGTCTTCCAAAGAACAATGGTTCTGAAAGAAGAAAAATAAAGTGTATCTTTAGGTCCAAATGTAGTAAAATACCCTTGAAAAGGGAAACGGGTAATATTATGAAAAGAAAACGAATACAAAGCAATACATATAATACAGACAGCGGAAGCCCCAAGCTCCTCAAGAAGATCATATCCACCGTACTTATCGTAGGTCTTGCAGCGGCAACTACTTTCCTTGCAGGCATGACTGCAGATGAAGAAGCCGCGAGGATCGAGAATGAAAGTTTCGGTTCAAAGCCTGCCATCGAATACGTGGTCGAAATGCCCAGCAGCTCGGATATAATCCTCGAGGAAATGGAAAAGAACAAATATCAAAGGGCAAGATCTAAAAAGTGGTCTCTGCTTTCTGTGCCCATGTGGCTCATCGGGCACCTCATCTCCCTGCTTCTCACGCCGCTTATAGGGAAACTGCTGACCTATGTATTCATAATCGCAGTTTTCTTCGGAATACTGTGCCTATGTCTTAAGATCATGTTCCCGGACACGCCGCTTAGGGAGCTGCTTACAAAGAGGACCCTGCTCACATTCTTCTGCTGTACAGGCGTATTTATCGCAGCCCTGCATATTCCTGCGCTTCTTGATATGAATGCCGACTATCACGGTCTGTTCTCATTCCTTGCAGGAGCCCTTGCTATCCTTACCATGGTGCTCCTATGTACAGACCCGAAGAAAAAGGAAGAAACTGCTGAAGCCTAAGACAATATGATTTAAAAGGAGCCTTGCAAGGCTCCTTTTTCATTTATCCAGTATCCGTAATGCTGCTTTGATGCCGTCGCAGGCTGATGACATTATTCCACCCGCATATCCGGCTCCCTCTCCCGCAGGATAGAGACCTTTCACAACAGTCCCTGCCCTTCTATTGAACGCATAACCCTCTTCATTCCTGACTATCCTGACAGGGCTTGAAGACCTGCTTTCTACAGCATACATCAAAGCATCGGGATCGTCGAAGCCTTTGAGTTTTTTCCCCAGCATTGGTATGGCTTCGACCAGCGCTTCATATACGAAATCCGGAAGGCACTCTTTAAGTTCCCCTTTTGTGACAAAACTGCCGAGCCTTTCAGTGGGAAGGCTGTAGCTGCATCCTCCCTTGGCAAATGCCATCCGCTCATACTTTTCCTGAAATGCTATTCCCTCAAGGGGACTGTCACCCGGTATATCCTCTCTTCTTACATCGGCCAAAAGCGCCGAATTGGCTTTCCCCGAATCCCTTTTGAAATAGCTCATACCGTTGCAGGTTATGCATCCCTCATGGGAACTGGCGTTCACAACGACTCCGCCGGGGCACATGCAAAAGGTGTAGACTCCCCTTCCGTCCTTTGTCCTTACGTTTAGTTTGTAATCAGCAGGACCAAGTCCCAA
>JAEEGL010243270.1_pt1 | contig 12636 bp, 10 predicted proteins | sample 9134231 | NCBI WGS metagenome assembly JAEEGL01 (sample SAMN16246548, study PRJNA631951) | gut metagenome | biome: gut microbiome; feature: rumen; material: fiber-attached | host: Bos | place: Iran: Karaj | collected 2018-10
CTGCGCACCAAAACCCAATGCCCATTCCGCTGGCCCGACACGCCTTGATCCGTTCCTGCCATATCGGGATAGCCATTTCACGCTTAACCTCCCAGCCGTTCATGCTTACCTCCCAGTTCTAAAGAATTCTCGAGAAGTCGCGAGACTTCTCGGGTTCCTGAGACATTATCTCACTCTGGCTGGATTTCTGAAATGTATGTTTTTATCTACCGCCTACTTTTCAACAACATCGTGTACATAAATAGTATAGTTGTATATGAATTTGAGAGAGTTGGAGACGCACAAAAAAGCCCGCCCTGTGAGCAACATCCCTCCCCTGGGGTGGGGTAGGATGAAACGCACAAGGAGGGCTTTCTGTACGACGCGACGTGTCGCGTTTTCTTTCCCTTCGTTGGCCTGTTACCTGTTTTCTCGATTGAAAACGCCTTACAACGCGACGTGATGGATTGCAGTGTTGTTTAAAATCCCAATCTGTGGACAGTGCGGGTGCTGAATCGGTTAGAAATTGTTCAAAATCCTATCAATCTCCACCAGTTCATCCCCAGTAAAATCCTTATGGGCAAGAGCCTGAACATTTTCCACAATCTGTGATGTCCGCGATGCGCCAAGAATAACCGATGTCAAGGAATTACGCAAGTCCCACACCGTCGCCATTTGCGCTAAGGTTTGTCCACGCTGTTTTGCCAGTTCGTTCAATAGGCGGAGCTTTCCCAACAATTCTTTCGTGATACGGTTCTCGCTCAGGAAAGGGGACGAGGATGCAGCCCTGGAATCTGCCGGGATGTCATTCAAGTATCTCCCCGTAAGGAGGCCCTGCGCCAATGGGCAGAAGCAGACGGAACCGATGCCTTCCTCCTGGAGCACGGGTTCTAAGTCTTCAAAGAAAGACCTCTCCAGCATATTATAGCGTGGCTGATGTACGGTTAAGGGCGTACCCAATTGCCGCAGCAGCGCTGCCATTTCCTTCGTTTGGTCTGGCGTGTAATTGGATACACCCACATACAGCGCTTTCCCGCTACGCACGATTTGATCCAGAGCGCGTGCCGTCTCCTCCATAGGGGTATCAGGATCAGGGCGGTGGTGATAGAATATATCCACATATTCCAGCCCCAGCCGGTTCAGGCTTTGATCCAGAGAAGCTATCAGGTATTTCCTTGAGCCGTGATCCCCGTAAGGCCCGGGCCACATCTCATATCCCGCTTTGGTGGAGATAATCAGTTCATCCCGATATGCGGACAATTCATTCCGTAGAATCCTCCCGATGTTTTCTTCCGCTGCTCCCGGCTTCGGTCCATAGTTATTTGCGAGATCGAAATGGGTAATGCCCAAATCAAAGGCGGTCGTGACCATGCTGAGCATATTGGAGTAGCTGGCATCGCTGCCAAAATTATGCCACATGCCAAGAGACATGGCACTGAGTAGCAGGCCGCTTCTTCCGCAGCGGTTGTAGAGCATTCCATCGTAACGTTTTTCATTTGGTTGATACATGATTTCCTCCATTTTGCTAATTATTTTGAAAAAAGAGGCTGCCGGATTGGACAGCCCCTCGTGTGATTTTTATCTTATTCGCCATCCACAAAGGCATGATACTGAGCAGTCCACACTTCGCTGCGAATCTTTCCATCAGTTTCCCAGGCCGTTTTAACTGCCTCGTTCCAGCCATTTTCATCCAGTTCGCCGACCAGTGCTTTTTCCATCGCCTCGTCGATGAGGGTCTGGGCATCGTCCGTCAGGAATTCAGCGTCGGTGCCGTTCAGATCGTAAGGCACATAGTAGTCGAAGGGAGGAATGGCAGTGATGCCAGCGTCGATCTGATTCCGCATTTCATAAGCGGTATAAGCGCGCCAGGTGGAGTTTTCCTTCGTAATCAGGGGTTGGGGATACTTGGAATAGTCGTACCACTCCAGCAGCTGGTATTCCAGCATGTAGCGGTCGGTAGCGCCTTCGGGCTGTTCAAAGAATTTGCCGTCCTCTGTGAGCACATAGTGGTCGCCTTCGATGCCGTAGGTGGCCAGCATGTAGTTGGCGGGATCAGCAAAGATCCAGTCGATCAGCTTCAAGGCCCAGGAAGGATCCTTGGAGGTAGCAGACAGGGCAACTTCGGACATATAGATGGGATTGCCGCCCCAGGCAGCCACGCCGCTGGGAGCGTCCGTGAAGTTGGGAATCGCGGCCCAGGCGCACTTGCTGTCCGGGTTGGCGTTCACCAGGCGCTCAGTACCCTGCAGACCCATGTTGTACCAGCCGGAGCACATGCCGATGCGGTCGGCAGCACCCATGTCGTTAGCGGTTTCGTTGGTCATGGTGATGTAATCCTGGTTGATATAGCCCTTCTGATACCACTCAGCGCCCTTGCTGACCAGCGCCCAGGCATTCTTGTGCATATACCAGGGCTTCACCGTGCCATCCTCATCCAGGAAACGGTCCACGGAATCGCAGCCGCCCTGGGTGCCCAGGTAGTATACATGCAGCGGGCCGTTGAACAGGCTCTTGAAGTAGGGGATGTAGCCGTATTCATCGGAGGGGTCGCCGTTGCCGTTCATGTCGTTGTTCTTCACGCCTTCAAAGTAAGCTTCCAGCTGCTCCAGGGTGGTGGGCATTTCCATTCCCAACTGCTCCAGCCAGTCCGTACGGATGGAGGGAACGCGGCCTGCAGTGAAGGTTTCATGGCGGGGCAGCGCCCAGATCGCACCGGAAGCGTCCTTGCAGGGCACCCAGGCTTCTTCGGGAATCATGGCCTTTACATGGGGCAGGTAGGTGTCCAGCATTTCTTCGGTGATGGGCTGGAGGAAGCCATTGGCGGCATATTCAGACCATACGCCGCCGTTAGCCGTCAGGTTGATGCAGTCGAATTCTTCACCACCGGCCAGCATCACGTTGACGCGCTCGTTCCAGTTGTTTTCCGGAACGACGATCACTTCAAACTTGATGCCGGACAGTTCTTCGATCAGGTCGTGAATTTTCTGGTTTTCCAGCTTGTTTTCTTTGTTGGAGTTGGAGCGGATGACGAAGCGGGCAGGCTCTTTCTGCACTTCGCCTTCTGCCAGCGCCATGGCGGGCAGAGCAAGAGAGAGAACCATGATGAGAGACAGGATGAGAGATACCAGTTTCCGCATGTGAACAACCTCCTTGTAAAGTATGAGAAATATTGACATGATCAGCCCTTGACCGAGCCGACCAGCATGCCCTTCACAAAGTATTTTTGCAGGAAAGGATAAACGCACAGAATCGGTACAGTTGCCACGACAATGGTGGCCATTCGCACGGTTTCCGCCGGGGGAATGTTATCCATGGCCGAACCGATGGTAGCTACGTCCGTCACATTGGCTGAGTCGATCAGCATACGCAGGGTATACTGCATCGTCCACCAATCTTTCCGGTTCATGTACAGCATGGAATCGAACCACATATTCCAATGGAACACCGCGTAAAACAGGGTGATCGTGGCAATGGAAGCGGTGGAAAGCGGCAGGTAAATGCTGAAGAAAATCCGCAGATCATTGGCGCCATCCAGTTTCGCGCTTTCGTCCAGGGATTCGGGGATTTGCATGAAGAAATTGCGCATGATAATCATGTTGAACGCGTTCACGGCGCACGGCAGAATATACACCCAGAAGCTGTTGATCAGCCCCAAAGACTTATTCAGCAGGTAGCTGGGAATCAGGCCGCCGGAAAACCACATGGTGAATACCACTATAGCGGTGATGATTTTCCTGGGCGGATAATACTTCTTAGAAAGCGGATACGCCATCAGGGTGGTCAGCACAATGTTCAGGCTGGTGCCCACCAGTGTGCGCAGAATGGTGGTGCGGTAGCTGTTGAGGATGTTGGAACCGGTGGAAAAAATGAAAGAGTAGCCAGACCAGTCGAAGGTAGAAGGAATAATCCGCAGGGGATGAAGGGCGCGCTCCACATCCGGGGTGACGCTTCTTCCCGCCACAAAAAGAACGGGATACAGCATCACCGCGCAGAGCAATACCATAAAAAAGTCGTTGAGGATCAAAAACACTTTTTCGCTTCGGGTTAAATTGCTGTTCATGCTTTCACCCCCCTCAGAACAGGCCCTGAGCGCCGAGCCGCTTGCTTGCGCGATTCGAGAACACGATCATAACAAGCACCAGCACGGATTTCACCAAGCCCACCGCGGCGGAATAAGAAAACTTGGAATTCTGAATGCCGTTACGGTACACGTATGTTTCAAACACATCGGACACTTCGTAAACGGCGGGGCTGTACAGGTTGTAGATTTGATCGAAGTTGTCGTCGAACATTCTGCCGATCTGCAAAATCAGCATGATGGCAATAATTTCGCTGATTTCCGGCAGCGTGATATGGAAAATCTGCTGCATCTTTGTGGCGCCGTCCACCCGGGCCGCTTCGTATTGCTCCTGGTCGATTCCCGTGATGGCCGCGAGATACACGATAGAGCCGTACCCGATATTTTTCCAAATCTCACTGACGACCAGGATCGGGCGGAACCACACCTTCGAGGTGAGGAAATAAACCGGAGAGCCGCCAAACATTTTGATCAGCACATTGACAGCGCCCATATCCGGAGACAGCAGCGTGTTCAGCAGCCCGGCCACGACGACCCAGGAAAGGAAGTAGGGCATGTAGGTGATCGTCTGCACCGTGCGCTTAAACCAGTTTTTGCGGATTTCGTTGATCAGCAGGGCCAACAGAATCGGCGCGGGAAAACTGAAAATCAACCGGAGCAGGGAGATATACAGCGTGTTTCCGAACACGCGCCCGCAATACATGGAATTGAAAAATACCTCAAAATTTTTCAACCCGATCCAGGGAGCGCTGGCTATACCCGCATAGCCGCCTCCTGCTCCTTTGTAATTCTTGAAAGCGATGACGATGCCGTACATGGGCACATACTTAAAGAGCAGAAAATAAGCCAGACCGGGCAGGATCATCAAGTGGAGCCAGAAATAGTCCACAAAGAAATGGCGGAATTTATTCGTGAAATTACGCTTAACCATCGGCTCACCCTCTTTCAGTGCTATGAGGAAACGTCAGGACACGCTTTCAATGGCTTCCACCGTCCAGCGCACCCGGACAGGATCAATGTCGGAGGGCAGAGAGCAATCCGCGCCCAGGATGAAGCGGCTTCCTTCCGCTTCCTTCAGTACGCTTTTAACCGCTGCCTGCACTTCTTCCTTCGTGCCGTCGGTCATCACGCTGCCCGGCCGGTTGTTCAGCCCGCCCAGCAGAATGCGGCCGCCGAAATAAGCTTTGCCGTCCCGGAGCTTCACCCGCTCCACATCCATATCCCAGTTGACCATGGCGCTGGGGTAATCCTTCCACCGTTCCAGGATATCCGGGATTCCATCCCAGCCGCATAGATGCAGAAGATTCCGGTTCGACAGGCGGTTGGCCGCTTCTACGATGGCCTGCTCGCCAGGACGCAGGAAGCGCAGATAATCCTCTTCGCTGAACAGCGTTTCCTCTGCGCCCTGCATACAAAGCATGAGCCCATCCGTCCCGGATTCCGTAAGCAAACCTTCTATTACATCCAGGGTGTCTGTCAGGATTACGTCAAGAACATGGCCAAATGCTTCCGGGGATTCCTTCATCAATGCAATGGCCTGTTCCTGGCCCATGGCATGCTTCAAATTGGCGTAAGGGGAAAAGGCGTTGTACAGCGTTACCACACTCATGGATACCGCGTTGCAGATTTGGCCGGCTCTCTCGATTTGTCCCCGCACATAGGACGAACGCTTTCCCAAAGGACGTAAGGCCAGGAAATCAGCCGGCGTTTTTGCGCCATTCAAAGGATAAAAGAAGAATTCGTCACTCATCATTTTCAGCAGGTCTTCCCCGCTGTCCTCCAGCCATTTTACATGGGCCTTCACCGTATCCTCGGGCGATAAATCGCCAAAATGATGCCAGAAGCAAACTGGAACGCGATCGGGTGTTTTTCCTTGAAGAACAGCTTCCACACGCTGCCTGCGGGTCATGCTCATATCAGTTTTCCTCCGTTTCTTCCTGCTTTGCAAAGGGATTCAGATTGCCCAGCTGTTCCAAATACTCGTCCGGAAAGAATTTCTGAACAGCGGGAGGCAGCGAATGAAAGTATCTTACGACAACTTCATTCTCTTCGCTCGCCATTTTCATTCGCCATTGGCTGGGGGACATTCCGTAAAAGCGATTGAACTGGCGGGTAAAAGTGGAAGGGGTGGTATAGCCCACGCTGTCAGCAATTTCTGAGATGGTTTTTTCTCCGTCAAACAGGAGGGCGCAAGCCCGTCCGATCCGAATGGTATGCAAGTATTCAAGCGGACCCATGCCATAGATCTTTTTGAATACCCGCCGAAAATGGGTATCGGATAAATGGCAGCTCACGGCCAGCTCATGAATGGTTAAATCATGCATATACTCTTCCATCATATCCGCGACGGCAGGAGCCAGGATGCCTTCATACCGGTCATTGTGCACTGTTTTTCCGGACAGCGGGCGGCTTGACAGCAGCATCAGGAAAAAGGCTTGGAATATTCCTCTCACGGAGCCTTGCCAATCTCCCTGCCCCTTTTCCATGAGCCGGATGATCAAGCCAATCATATCGCATAACTCCGAATCGTATTCGGGGCCGAGAATGCATTCACTGCCTTGCAGTTGATATTGATAGGTATTTAACATAGCGCTGGTTTTCGGCGGTAAATGGTGCAGCAGCTGTATGGGATCAACATACAGCCACTTCCACCCGCAGATAACGCCCTCCCTCGCGTTCATCATGTGCGGCGCATGCGGCGGGGCAATGGTAACGCAGGGGGCCTTTACCGGGATTTCCTGATCATTGAGATAATAAACCGCTTCACCCTGATACATGTACCCAATTTCGAGGCAGTTATGAAAGTGCATCCGAAAAGTCCGCATATGCTCCCCCAGCCAGGTGGGCCCCAGCAGGCCAATGACCGGAAAACTGACGGGCAAATCAAAATGCCGGTAAAAGACACCCCTCTGTTCCATTGAGATCACGACTCCCAAGCGTCCATGTTGTCCAGGCGAAGAATAGCCATCGCATATACCTGCATAAATTTAACGATATGCTCCCAGTCCTCGCTCTCGTCGCACTGATGGTAATCCCCATGCCCCTGGGGGAAGATATGTTCCGGGAATTCGCGTCCCGGCATCCCGGGGCCAAAGCCCAACGCATTGGGCAGCAGGGAAGCATAGTTCCCTCCCGTCATGATAAAGGGGTCGGAAGCATCGCCCGTTACATCCCGGTATACCTCGGTCAATACCTGCACCAGCGGATGATCTTTTCGGAAGTGACAGGGAGGCCGCATAGAGAAGCGCGTACATTCGGCCCCGGCCTTTTTCGCCGTATTTTGGGCGGAAATCAGCAAAGCGTCCGGATCACTGGTGACGGGCAGCACGCTGTATACATCCACCGTCAGCTGACCATCTTGCCAATCCATCTGCGTGGGCTTTGCCATCACCGCTCCCGATTCCTCATCGCAGTAAGCGATGCCCATGGACTCCGTGGAGGATAAAAGCCGGGAAAGCTCATGCAGGGAAGCAGCGGAATCAGGACAATAATCTTCAAGCTTTGCTAACATATGCAGCACGGCGTTATTGTCGTCCGCCTTAACGATATGGTATCCATGTCCATCCGTCCGCAGCACATTGCCGGAAGAAAAGACCGCCGTAACATGTTCAGGCGTTACCGAAATATTGGAGCCGCACCGGAAGGATAAGGTCTCCTGATCTGGTAATTCAAGCGGAATAGCATATCGTAAAATTTGGCAGCCGCGCTGCGCTGTGCATACTGGGAAACCTGTGTCGGGAACAAGGTTCAAGTCGGGGCAGGGATAGCGCTCCACGAACCAGCGAACGTCATCCATTCCGTTTTCTTCACTGGTTCCCAGGCAGAGCGACCATTGCTTTTTCGGCTGCCATCCCAAATCAAGCAGACACATCATGACGTAAAAAACGGCAATCGCGGGCATCTTGTTGTCCTGAATGCCGCGCCCGATCAAATACCGCCCTTCCACAGCGGTTCCCTGAAAGGGAGGATAAACCCAGTCTTCCGGGTTTGGCACGGGAACAACATCCAGGTGACACCAAATACCGATCGACGGCTTTCCGCTGTTATCCGTGAAATCTATCCGGCCGACCGTGCTGCCAAAATCCTTTGAGGCGAAGCCGTGCTTTTCAGCCAAACGATACATCACGTTCAACGCATCCTGGCAGGGCTGGCCAAATGGCCGAACAGCAGATTCCGGTTCTGAGACACTTGGAACCTGTACCAAACGAAACAAATCCTGGATCAAAGCTTCTTTGTGTCCCAGAATCCAATCGGTGACATTCGACAAAGCAGGAATCATCATCATCACCTGATTCATCTACATTTTTATGCTTGTATTATATCACGGTCCGCAGTAAGACGTGCTTCAGAAACAAACCAAAATCGTGCATTTTCGACCATGTTCTCCCGAATTTGCACGAAACCAGCTTATGACATCCGGTGGAAAAGGAAAGGAATTATTACTATATTATGTATTCACGATCGCTTTGAAACACAATATACGGTGTAATTTAAAAGAAGCAGTCCGCCATAATTCTGATTAAGATTGGAAACAATTGTATGCGTTGGAAAGAAGTAACTGAGAACAGGCAGCGTGGACAAACCGAAAAAAACCTGCTATTATAATTAAAACGAAAAGAAAGCGAAGAAAAACCAAGGATGAAAGAGGGAAAGCAGATGATTTCTTCTCGTTTACAGGCTGTAAGAAAGTCTATGGAAGAAAACGGCATAGAACAGCTGATTGTGGCGGGCAGACAAAACCTGTTCTATCTGACGGGTTCTGACGTAAATCCGCACGACAGGCTTCACGCCGCGGTCATTGGCGTGAAGAAAGCAAAATTGATGTGTTTTCACCTTTCGCCTTGCAATCCTGAAGGATTTGATATTACAATTTACAAGGACAGCGATCAGGCTGTTCAGGTGCTCGTATCCTTGCTTGATTCCTGTGAAGGTCAGGTTATCGGCGTTGATGCGGGCTTAAGCGGCAGGTATCTGCTGGGGCTTCAGGAAAAGCTGAATGGAACGCGCTTTCGCTATGCGAATTGTGTGGAGCAGGCGCGGTGCATAAAAGACGAAGATGAAATAAGGCTGCTGCAACATGCCAGCGCGATCACTGATTCCGTATTTGAACATGCTTTTTCTCAACTCAAAGAAGGGATGACTGAGTTGGAATTTGGCGATGTTTTCTCCAAGGCTTTTTCAGAAGCGGGAGTGGGATATTTTCCAGGATGTCCAATGGTTGCATTTGGATCAGGAACTGCCGATCCGCATCATATACCTGGTATGTATCGATTACGTCGGAGCGATGCAGTCATGGTGGATACCGGAAAACAGATCAATGGGTATTACAGCGATATGACCCGGACAGTGTTTTTTGATTCTGTCAGCCAGGAACAGCGCCGTGTTTATGAAACGGTACTTGCCGCTAATCTTGCTGCGATGGAGCATATAAGACCGGGCGTAACGCTGCGTGAGGTGCATGAAGCGGCTTGTCAAGTGATCGAACGGGCAGGGTATGGAGCGTACTATCCCCATCGTACCAGCCATGGAATAGGAATTGACTATCACGAGGAACCATTTGATACAGCCCAAAGAACAGTACGCCTGAAACAGAATATGTGCTTTTCAATCGAGCCGGGCATTTATCTTCCCGGACGGTTTGGCATTCGCATTGAAGATCTGGTGGCTGTGACCGAAAATGGATACTCGCTTCTCAATCATGCGCCGAAGGAATTGACGGTGCTGCGCTAAGACACATGAACGGGAGGAAACGGATATGGATAAAAATCTGTATGATGCGTATGTCCAGATACTCAGGGAAGAATTGAAACCAGCGATGGGTTGCACAGAGCCGATTGCGGTAGCTTACGCCGGTGCCCTGGCCAGGCAAGCCCTGAATCATCTCCCTGAAAAAGTAAAGTTAGTGGTGAGTGGGAACATCATTAAAAATGTCAAAAGCGTCATCGTGCCGCATACCGGCGGACGCAAAGGGTTAAAGATCGCAGTTGCGGCGGGCCTGCTGCTGGGCAAGCCAGAAAAGGAGCTGGAAGCGCTTGCCGATGTCAAACCCGATGATCTTTTAAGCCTGGACGCCTATACTGAACACTTCAATATAACAATTGAACGCTCCACGGCTAATAATCCATTTGATATTCAGGTGTATGCAGATACGGCTTTCGTCCATATTATTGGATCCCATACGAATGTTGTGGACATACGCAATGGAGATCAGGTTATCCTGTCCATCCCCTATGACGATTCCCCAATACTCACGCCTGAAAACAGAAAGCTGCTCAGCATAGAATCCATCGTGGCATTTGCGGACGAAATGAGGATTGCCGACGTTCAGGCTTTGCTTGACGCGCAGATCCAATTGAACACGGCAATCGCCAAAGAGGGTATGACCGGCAAATACGGCGCGGGTATTGGCAAAATCCTGCTGCGAAGCTATGGTAACAGCGTGCAAAACCGGGCGAAGGCGTATGCGGCAGCTGGTTCGGACGCCCGTATGAATGGCTGCGAAATGCCCGTTGTGATCAACTCCGGCAGCGGAAATCAGGGCCTGACGGCCTCCCTGCCCGTTATTGTATACGCCAATGAAATCGGTGCTTCTCAGGAACAGCTATATCGCGCGTTGACTGTTTCCAATCTGGTGGCGATTCATTTAAAAACAGGTATCGGAACCTTGTCCGCTTATTGTGGCGCAACCAGCGCCGGAGCTGGAGCTGGAGCAGGTATTGCGTATTTATATGGCGGCAAATATCAAGAAATCGCTCACACTGTCGTGAATACATTGGCAATTAATTCTGGTATGATATGCGATGGAGCAAAATCGTCCTGTGCCGCCAAAATTGCCTCTGCTGTGGAAGCCGGCTTGCTTGGCATGCAGATGTATATGCATGATTCCCAGTTTTATGGTGGCGATGGCATTGTGGTGAAGGGAGTAGAGAACACAATACGGGCTGTTGGAGAACTGGCCAGGGAAGGAATGAAGGAAACTGATTTGGAAATCATCCATCTTATGATGGAACGCTGACGCATCCATTTTATCACTTAAACCTGAACCATCATAATTATATACGTCTCTGATGCGCTCCCGTACTTTTTCATCGGCATTGGTGGCAGCGTACATGTCGAGATTCCCACCTTTGGAATGACCGCCAGTTTGGATCATCCCACCGTATTTCTCAGCGACCATTTTCAAATACTCTGCTGCTTGCTCTTGGGCTGGTACAGGCTTTGAGAAGGCCATTTTGCAATCTTCTTTCCAGCCTGTGATCGATTGATCCGTGCCGCGATAAGAAACGAAAATCAATCCTTCAGCAAGATGTAATGTGATAGCCGTAAATTGTTTTCCATACTATATTGCGAACACTAAACAATAATCACTGGTCAGCTTCCATCGGAGATGCCGTTTATAGATAAAGCGAAGTATGTCGCGAGCAGATTGCGAGAAATTGCAAACGAAAATGGAATAGAACTAAAACTAAGGAAGCAGCGTGGCTGAAAAATAACTTAAGGCAACACCGCGCAATCGGCAAAAGGTAGCATAGACCGCTAAAATATGGTATCATACCAGCATGAATAAGCAACTGACGATGTCGTTCTGGACGGACGAACTGGCGGAAGTCAGAACGCACAAGAAGGAATTCCTGGAGCAGATGGACCGGCTGGTGCCGTGGGGCGAATGGGTGAAGAAGATACAGCCGCACTATTACAAAGGAGAGCGCGGGAACAAGCCTTACGACCTGGAACTGATGCTTCGGATCTACGTGTTGCAAAACCTGTACAACCTGGCGGATATGGCGGTGATGAACGAGATCATCGACAGCCGGGCCTTTTCAGCATTCTGCCAGGTTGATTCCAGCAACCAGATACCGGACGGCGACACGATCGGACGGTTCAGGAACATCCTGATGCAGCATCATCTGCAGGAGGAGCTGTTTGCAGACGTCAGGAAACGGCTTCAGGAGAAAGGACTTCTGCTGATGAAGGGAACGATCGTGGATTCCACGCTGGTGGCTGCGCCATCATCGACAAAGAATCAGAAGAAGGAGCGCGATCCGGATGCACATCAGGTGAAAAAGGGCAACCAGTGGTACTTCGGATACAAGGGGCATATCGGCGTAGACCGTGATACCGGACTGATCAACAAGATTGAGATAAGCGCAGCCAATGTGCACGATACAGCACCGGTTCCGGATTTGCTTGAGGGTACGGAAGAAGAGGTTTTCGGAGACAGCGGATATCTTGGCGTCGATCAGCACGAGGAAGTGCCAAAAATCAACCGTGAAGGAAAGAGAATCGCGTTCAGGATCAATAAGCGGCGTTCCTCTCTGAAGAAGCTGCCGGAAGCAGAACAGGAGAAGGCCCGGGAAGCCGAGCACGCCAAGTCATCCATCCGTTGCAAAGTAGAGCATGTTTTCGCGGTTGTCAAAGGGATGTTCCGATACCGGAAGACGCGATTGCGAGGCTTGCCAAAGGTGAATGCTCAACTGCATATGCTGTTCGCCTTGGCGAACCTGATTCTGGCCGACCGTCCTTCGGTTACGGCCTGATTCGGGTTCCCACTCGGGGCGGACAGGCCGGTTCAGATAGCC
>JAEEGL011388688.1_pt1 | contig 12636 bp, 11 predicted proteins | sample 9134231 | NCBI WGS metagenome assembly JAEEGL01 (sample SAMN16246548, study PRJNA631951) | gut metagenome | biome: gut microbiome; feature: rumen; material: fiber-attached | host: Bos | place: Iran: Karaj | collected 2018-10
CCTAGGTCCGAAGCCCAGGGGCTGAGGCACGGGGCGCTGAACGTCCGGTGGACCTCGGTTTTGCGCCGACCGTTGCTGAACGTCCAGTGGACGTTCGCTTAGCAACGACCGAAACGGAGTGTAGACGCGAAGCGGAGACCGACTCCCGTCTGCTGCGTGCCGGTGACACGCGTTTAGCGCCGACCGTTGCCGAACGTCCAGTGGACGTTCGCTTAGCAACGACCGAAACGGAGTGTAGACGCGGAGCGGAGACCGACTCCCGTCTGTTTTCACCCTTTCATATAGCGCTGCCTATCCCAATACGGAAATTTCCATCTAACAGGGATAGTTTTTCACTGTTTTCACCCTTTCATATAGCGCTGCCTATCCCGATACGGAAATTTCCACCTAACTGGGATAGTTTTTCACTGTTTTCACCCTTTCATATGGCGCTGCCTATCCCAATACGGAAAAATCCATCTAACTGGGATAGCGTCACAGGCGTTAAGCCTTTATATATTGCGTTTTCATCGGTTATTTTATCCCAATAGGGGTTGTTTTTTTGTATAGGGATAGATTTTAGTGAATCATGTTGCTTCAGAGTATTTCACCTATCCCAATCGCCTGTGAAAAATTGTATAGGGATACATTTGAATCTTTCTCAATCTGGTCCCCTTCCGTCTTGAAGTCCTATTTATGGTACATCATATGCGATATTTTTATGGTGTAACATAGAATAATGTTGGAAGGAGCCGATTTTATGAGTGGTATCAAAGAGAAAAAGAATAAAAAACACAAAAAAGATCGCATAAAAGCAATGCATTACGTTAAAACTGACTTAAAAATAATAATCGCTCTATCATTAGTTGTTCTTGTATTTAATAATATTAGTCTTGTCATTTCCGGTATTCTCATAATCGTGTTAATACTGGTGGCCGTTAAAACAAAATTTGATTATGATGATATGTTCATAATAGAGCAGGTGCTTGTGGAATCTAAGGTTCATCCTTATACGGATAGCTATTTTACATATCATAAACGGGTAAAAGTATGGGATGAAGACGAGATTGATGATGATTCAGCTACCGGAATGCTTGGATTTTCCTTCTTAATGCTTATCGCTATAATGCTCTTTATGTTATCTATCGGTACTTTCCTAAGTATAGAAGATGAAAATAAAGCTAAGGAAACAAGTGCCGAAATAGAATCTTCCGGTGTCTTTGAGAATACTATTGACGATAGTTCGGTAAACCGATATATTATATTGTAAGGAGTGATGAAAGATGATCATAAATGATTTACTCGAAAAAGAAAATATCTCAAGGTACCGACTAAGTAAAGAAAGCGGTGTGCCTATGACTACTGTCACAGACATTTGCACCGGTAAAGCTGATATAGACAAATGTGCTGCAGGGACATTGTTTAAAATTGCGAAAGTGCTTGGAGTAACTGTTGATTTTATTTTGGAAAATAATAGAGCGGAAGAGGTTGATTATAGATGTTCTTTCGAAACATTTAAGAGTAATACCTGTCATCACGTAAAAGATATGGGGGATATAGATTTCATCATTGAAACTCTCGAAACGGACGATATACGTAAGTTTTATGAAAAGGGTTGGCATAGAGAAGCTCTATATTTACTTGCCATGACGGATTACTTGTCCAGAGTGAACGATATTCCTCTATGCACTAATTATAATGACATACGCTCACAGAAACTTGAAAAGCCATGCTTTCCGGCAGGAGTTCTGATGGCATATGCAGCCACCGGTGATGAAAGTATAAAAGAAAAAGCAATGGATGACGCCATACCGGAATTTAAACAGTTCAACATTGTGGAGAATGAGGTGAGAAATGTCATCTGATAAGCTGTTTACAAAAGAAGATCTCGACAAATACCTAAGAGAATTGGGAAGGGAATTTCGAAAGCGAAATGGCACCAAAATGCCTGCAGAGATAATTCTAGTCGGCGGGGCCTCAATTCTCATTAATTACGGCTTTAGAGAAATGACATATGATGTGGATGCTATTATTAAATCCTCTGGAGCAATGAAAGAGGCAATAAATACAGTTGGCGATAGGCTAGGGCTTGCAAATGGATGGTTAAATACAGATTTTGTTAATACGAAATCATACACACCCAAATTAGAAACTTATTCAAAATACTATAAGACATTTTCCAACATTCTTCAAATAAGAACGGTATCAGCAGAATACCTGGTCGCAATGAAGCTTATGTCCGGCCGACAATACAAGAATGATTTGTCAGATATTGTGGGAATATTAATCGAGCAAGATGACAGAAGGTTACCGTTGAACTTGGAAAAGATAAAAATGGCAGTAATCGACCTGTATGATTCTTATGAAAAGCTTCCGGAAGAATCCAGACTGTTCATTGAGTCAATCTATAAAAAAGATAATTTACGTGAATTTTATCAGCAGTGCAGAAATCTTGAACTTGAAAATAAGGATGCGTTAGTTGAGTTTCAAAAGAATTATCCTGACGTTCTTAATAGCGATAATATTTCTGATGTCTTGAGAATTGCAAAAGAAAAAAGAAGCAAATGAGATGGAATAAGCCCTTTGGGCTTATTCCATCGATACTTATTGAGGAGCGCAGCGAGTCAATATGGGAGTTTGAATAATAAAAAGCACGATTAAAGCGCGCTTTTTTTATCTTCTTGACAAATACCCCCATAGGGTATATTCTAACCATTGAAGAAGATACCCACGGGGGGTGTAGGAGGCTATATGAGTAACGGTTGTTGCGGAACAGAATACATAAATGGTGAAGAAAGACATAAAAAAAGAAGTGAAGAAGATAAGAAAGACCTTCTTACAAGATTAAAGCGCATCGAGGGTCAGGTTCGAGGTGTGCAGAGAATGGTAGAAGAGGATAAATACTGCCCGGATATATTGGTGCAGGTATCAGCCATCACCAGTGCTCTCGGAGCCTTCAACAAGATTCTGTTGAACTGTCATATAAAGGGGTGCGTTGCGGAAGATATTAAAAACGGTCACGAAGAAACCATAGATGAGCTTTGCGAAGTATTAAAAAAGCTCATGAAGTAAGAGGATAATTATGAGTGATTTTAACATTACCGGCATGACATGTGCTGCATGCCAGCTCCACGTTGAAAAAGCTGTCAAAGAGCTTAAAAATGTTGATTCTGTCAGCGTTTCGCTTCTTACCAATTCCATGACGGTACAAGGCGATGCATCAAGCGAAGAAATCATCAAAGCTGTAGAAAAAGCGGGATACGGAGCTTCTGTTTCAGGTGAAGAAAAAACTGAAAGTAATAGTAATTATATAGAAAAAGAAGAGGAACTGTTAAAGGACCGGGAAACACCTAAGCTACTAAAGAGACTGAGATCATCTCTCATTTTTTTACTTGTCCTTATGTATTTCACCATGGGACATAATATGTTAGGTTTTCCCGTTCCGGTTTTTTTGCATGAAAACTATCTGGGACTCACCCTTCTGCAGATGATCCTTGCAATGATCATCATGTATATTAATAAGGCCTTCTTTATATCCGGTATCAGGTCATTAAAGAACCTCGCACCCAACATGGATTCGCTGGTGGCTCTCGGTTCCGGTGTATCCTTCCTGTGGTCGCTTTACATTTTTTTGAAGATGACGATCCTGGTAAAAGAAGGTAATCTTCAAAGCCTCATGCACATATATCATAACGAGCTGTATTTTGAATCGGCCGCAATGATTCCTGCACTCATTACGGTAGGAAAGACTCTTGAAGCAATATCAAAGGGTCATACCACCGATGCATTGAAGAGCCTTATAAAGATTGCGCCCAAGAAGGCAACAATAGAAATTAACGGCACCACAAAAGAAATAGATGCTGACGATGTTAAAGCAGGCGATGTGGTAATCATTAAATCCGGCGACAAGATCCCTGTGGACGGAATTATTATTGACGGTGACGGCGCGGTGGATGAATCAAGCTTAACAGGTGAATCCGTGCCTGTTGATAAAACAGCGGGCGATCATGTATTTGCCGCAACCATATTAAGCTCCGGCTATTTTAAAGTAAGATGCGAAAAAACAGGCAAAGATACTTCTTTTTATAAGATCATAAAAATGGTGGAGGAGTCTTCAAGAACCAAGGCTCCCATAGCTAGGATCGCAGATAAGGTTTCCTACGTATTTGTGCCTTCCATTATAGCTTTGTCGATAATGGTATTTTTGATCCACATTTTAAACGGTGCTTTGGTTGTTACGGCAGTTGAACGCGCTATTTCCGTGCTGGTTGTTTCATGTCCCTGCGCTCTGGGGCTTGCAACTCCTGTAGCCATTATGGTCGGTAACGGCGTGGGAGCCAAAAACGGAATTCTGTTTAAAACATCGGAAGCCATGGAAATGCTGGGTAAGGCCGACATCATTGCTCTTGATAAGACAGGTACCATAACGGAAGGTACCCCTGTGGTTACAAAGGTGAAGACATTTAAGGGATTTGCCGACTCGGAGCTCTTACAGATAGCAAACAGCCTTGAGGAAAGATCCGAACATCCCATTTCAAAAGCCATTACAGATTATTGCCATGAAAAAGATGTTTCTTCATTAGAAATAGATGATTTTAAAGTACTCCCCGGAAAAGGTATATCCGGAAATATCGACGGAAACAGTATTTATGCAGGTTCTTTAAATTACATAAAGGACCTTTCAGAAATAGATGACGAGATAATGACTTCATATGAAGAAATCGCCGAAGCGGGCGGTACTCCGGTTCTTTTTGCACGAGAAAAAGAAATCATTGGAATTATCGGCGTTGCAGATACTATTAAGGATGATTCGGTACAGGCCATAAAAGCCATGAAGAAGCTGGGACTTAAAGTCATCATGCTGACGGGGGACAACGAAAAAACGGCTCGCGCCATCGCAAACCTGGCAGGCGTTGATTCGGTAGTCGCCAATGTCCTTCCTGAAGAAAAAGAAAGAGTGATAAGAGAACTTAAAAAGCTTGGAAAAACAGTTATGGTAGGAGACGGCATCAATGATGCGCCGAGCCTTACCACAGCCGATATCGGAATTGCCATAGGCCACGGAACGGATGTGGCTATTGAATCTGCCGACATGGTGCTTATGAATTCACGTCTCTCCGATGTGGCTGCAGCCATCAGATTATCAAGGCATACACTTATGAATATATATGAGAATCTGTTCTGGGCATTTATATATAATGTACTTCTTATCCCTGCAGCCGCAGGACTTTACGGATTCATTACCATGAAACCCATGTACGGAGCAGCTGCCATGGCAATATCCTCCGTGACGGTATGTTTAAATGCACTTAGGATCAATCTTTTTAATCCTTACAAGGATACCGGGGATAAGCGTTCTTTTGGTGCTAAAAATATTGATCTTAATCAAATAAAAAACATTGAAAATAACAATGAAAAAGGAGAAAATAAAATGAAAGAGACAGTAAAGATTGAAGGAATGATGTGCGCTCATTGCGAAATGAACGTAAAGAAAGCTTTGGAAGCTATTGACGGTATCGAAGAAGCGGTTGTTTCTCATGAAAGCGGAACCGCAGAGATTTCTTTATCAAAAGAAGTTTCCGATGAAGCGATTAAATCCGCTATTGAAGCTAAGGATTATAAATTCGTTTCTATTTCTAAATAATCATAAAAACTGCCTGCTTAGGCAGTTTTTTATTTCTGTTTCCAATAAATTATACCGGGAGTATTTATGACAATTAAACTTTTCGATGAAGATGCATATTTAACCGACTTTTCCGCAGTTATTATTTCCGTGGAAAAAGAAAAGGATGTAACCGAAATAGTTTTGGATAAAACTGCATTCTTTCCTGAACAGGGAGGGCAGACACCTGACAGGGGCTATCTTAATGAAAGTCCTGTTTCGGATGTACAGATTAAAGATGAGATCATATATCACTACGTTAAGAATGAATATGCAGAGAGCTTTAAAGTCGGTGATACAGTGAAGGGCCATATAGATTTTCAACACAGATTTTCCAATATGCAGCTGCATTCCGGTGAACATATTTTTTCGGGACTTGTATTCAGAGAATACGGCTTTAACAATGTGGGCTTTCATCTGAGCGACAACACTGCAACCATGGATTATGACGGTGTACTTACTGATGAAGATGTACTGAAATTAGAAACCATGGCCAATGAGGTGATAGTTAGTAATAAATGCATTTTCACAAGCTATCCCGATGAAGAGACACTTAAAGCTCTTAATTACAGATCTAAAAAAGAATTATCAGGTCCTATCAGGATCGTAGAGATTGAAGATACTGATGTATGTGCCTGCTGTGCGCCCCATGTAAAGCTCACCGGTGAAATAGGTATGCTTAAGATAATAAATCGCGAAAATCACAGAGGCGGTGTCCGCATTACTTATCTGTGTGGTTTTCGTGCACTTTCTTTTTACAGGGATGCACTGGACACTTTAAAATACCTGCAGAATACATTATCAGCAAAGCCCGGACGGGAAAAAGAAGCTATAAAGAAACTCAGTGACGACAACAAGGAACTCGCCTATCGGAATGTAGGATTAATTCAGAGTAAATTGTCGGGGGATATAACATTATTAGAGAAGCCAATCTGGATAGGAGAAAAAGAATATGCAGAGCACTTGAGATTTATAATCAATTGCATGCATGAGCGCTTTTCTGATACTGTTTTTGCATTTGCCGGTAATGATGAAGACGGATACAGGTACCTTATTGAAAGCGATTCCAAGGACCTGACTGAAATCTCAAAATTACTTAGGGAACGGTTTAATGCCAAAGGAGGAGGAAGAAAGGATTCTATCCAGGGTAGCGCGCCTTTAAAGGCTGATGATATCAGTCTTTTATTTAATTTATAATTGCGAGGTATTGCCATGGGTAAGAAACTTAATATTTCATTTTTTCAATCACTGAAATTCAAAATTTTCGGATCTATTATCGTAGCCGTTACAGTAACGTATTTCGCTATAGAAATTCCGCTTCTTGTAAAAGCGAGAACAGAAGTTGAAGTGTTATCATCCAGTTACTTAAAGCAGGTAGCCATCATGACAGGATGGGAACTGGAAGAAAAGATCGATGATGACGGATACGGGGTACTTGAATCATACGAACAGCTAAATGAAATTCTTGGAGGACGCGGTATTGAAAACATGAACTCCAGCTATCTGTATCTTGTTGATAAAGAAGGCACAATGCTTTATCACAGCAGCAAGGATAAGATCGGAGGAAAGGTTGAAAACCCGGCAGTTAATGGGCTTGTGAATGAACTTGCCGCAGGAAGAAATATTGAAAGCGGCACAACAAAATATAATTACAAAGGCGCCGATAAGCTTGCAGCCTTCTACGTACTCAGTGATCAGTCGGCAATTGTAGTAGGAACCGTTGATTATCTTGAGGCGATTTCCGTGCAGAGGAGCATGATAGCTCTCGGAACACAGGCCGGCATGGTGATCCTTGTTATATTTATTCTTGTAGCACTTTCTTTGGCAGCAAGCATTGCGAAGCCTTTAACGAAGGTTACTGAGGCAGTTGACAGAGCAAGTGACCTTGATTTAAGAGAGCCTGAAAATTTTGAAAGACTCTTAAAGAGAAAAGACGAAGTCGGTAAGATTGCCAACGCCGTCAATGATATGGACAGAAAACTGCGTGATGTTGTAAAGGATCTTAAAGATCAGAGTAAGAACCTTGAAGTATCCGCGGATGAAATTAATAAATCAATTAAAAATACTTCTACAACCACAGCTGAAGTTGAAAAAACTGTTGTTGAAATATCGGAAGGTACAAATAATCAGGCAGAACAGACACAAAAAGCCACAGAATCTGTTATAATAATGGGTAACATGGTGGAAGAAGCCAATGCGGAAGTTGATAATCTTTCGGAAACCGCAGGCATCATGAAAAAATCCGGCCAAAATGCCGCCGGAATTCTTGAAGAACTTGAAAAGATCAATGTTAAAGCTACGGAATCCATCGAAGAGATTTCAACTCAGACTGCAACCACCAACGAATCTGCCAAGAAGATTCGTGAAGCTACGGTAATGATTGCGGATATTGCGGAAGAAACAAATCTGTTATCTCTTAATGCTTCAATCGAAGCTGCCAGAGCGGGAGAACAGGGACGCGGATTTGCGGTAGTTGCTTCACAGATACAGAAGCTTGCCGAACAGAGTAACGAATCTGCAAGACAGATTGAAGAAATAGTTGAATCTCTCATAAGAGATTCCGAACAGGCCGTTGAGACCATGGATGTGGTAAAAGAAATCATCACGGAACAGAGTGATAAGGTTTCAAAGACCGGCGAGATATTTAGTGAAGTCATTGAGGGTATCGGAACATCTATAAAGGGTATTGAAAATATTTCTGAAAAGACAAAGAAGCTTGATGAAGCCAGAACTTCCGTTGTGGGAGTTGTGGAGAATCTTACTTCAATTGCTGAAGAAAATGCCGCAGGAACCGAAGAAGCCAGCGCTTCCATCGGAGATGTGGCAGGCATCATTTCAGGAATCTCCGGAAGCGTTGAAACACTGGATGAAGTTGCTACGCTTCTTGCTGAAAAAGTCGATTTGTTCACTCTTTAAAGAAACAGCCCCGGTATTTTCTGCCGGGGCTTATTTTAATTAATAGATATGTGTAGACCGAGGTAAGGGTATGGACAGAGAAGAATTTACATTTGAAGGATTTGTATTTGCCAATAAGGATGATTTGGAGCTTGCAAAAGCGGAGAAAAAGAAGGTTGATTATATTACCGCGCATACCGACATGAATAACCAGACAATGGTACGGGGCATTTATGAGAAGGCAATTGAGACAAAGACCTTCCAGACTCCCATCGGCCTTAACTTTCTCTATGCATTAAGACAAAAGATGCTGGCGGGAATATATAAGGAAGAAGAAATTACTCCGATTCCCCTGTATACAACCTTCAGACGTATCGATTTCAAAGAGCCCACAAGAATAAAGCAACGACTTACCGCGGCTCAGAAAAAAGAACTGTCGCTGAAGCAAAAATACAGAAACATGTCCCTTATTGCCATAATATTATTTGTTCTGGTAGTTCTTATGCTTGGAATCACAATGAGCGGTCCCAACATAAATGCTTTAAACTATCGTGAGGCCGTTACCAACGAGTTCGCTGCATGGGAGCAAGAGCTTACGGAACGAGAAAATGCAATACGTGAAAGAGAAAGAGAATTGGGTATAGTTAATAATTAAGGGTACAGTTATGGAAAATATCAAAGTTCTTGTTGTAGATGATGAAGAAAGAATGAGAAGACTTGTAAAAGACTTCTTGACGAAAAAAGGTTTTATTGTGCTGGAAGCCGGGGACGGCGCGGAAGCACTGGATGTTTATTTCAGTAATTCCGGCATAAGACTCATTATTTTAGATGTCATGATGCCGAAGAAAGACGGATGGCAGGTATGTCGTGAGATCAGACAGTATTCCAAAGTGCCTATTATCATGCTGACAGCCCGCAGTGAAGAAAGCGATGAATTGCAGGGCTTTGAGCTTGGAGTGGATGAATATGTGACAAAACCCTTCAGCCCCAAGGTATTAACTGCAAGAGTGGAAGCTCTTATCCGCAGGACAACCCCCGAGCGCTCCGAAGAAATAGTTGAAAGCCATGGCGTATCGATTAATAAATCAGCTCATAAGGTTATGGTGGACGGTAAAGAAATAGATTTAAGCATCAAGGAATTTGAACTTCTTGAGTATTTTGTTGACAATAAGGGCGTAGCCCTTTCAAGAGAACGGATCCTTAATAATGTATGGGATTATGATTATTACGGAGATGCAAGAACCATTGACACCCATGTAAAGAAATTGAGAAGTAAAATGGGCGCCAAAGGAGATCTTATAAAAACTATCTGGGGCATGGGCTATAAATGGGACGAGTGATTATGGGAGAAAGTTATCAGGAAAATGTAAGAAAAGACATATTCGCAAGGTTCTTTGATTTACGAAGACAGATAACCATTGTTTACGTCCTGGTTATGGCCTTCACCATCGGCGTGGCGGTTGTTCTTTTTAATGTATTTATCGAACGCTTCTATTTATATGAAAAAGAGCATGCTCTTGTTAATATATACAGGGACATGAATGAAGAGGCGGCTGCCGGTCTCCTGAAATCCGGCAGGTTCAGTATTGATCTTGAAAACTATTCAGCCATTAATAATGCAAGCATAATCATCATAACCGAAAATTATGATACCATTCAGATTTATTCAAACGAACCCGAAGAACGCCTTCTTTTTGAATTGAAGGATAATATGCTGGGTTTTTCAACCTATAAAGAATTGCTTTATAAAACAGAAGATATTGTAATGGTGCGAAAAGAAGATACACGAACGGGCAAGGAATATCTTGAGATGTGGGGAGAACTGTCGGATTCCAGTCTCTTTCTGATGCGTTCGGCCATGGACAGTATAAGAAAGAGCGCCGATATAGCAATTAGGCTTCTTGCCGGTATCGGTTCTTTTTCAATAGTACTTGGAGCTACGATCATATATTTGACCACCAGAAGGATCTCCAGCCCCATACGTGAGATCACGGAGATTTCGGAGCGCGTGTCCAATATGGATTTTACGGCAAAATATGAAGGCCGAGAAACCAATGAGATTGGAAAGCTGGGCCACAGTATCAATAAGATGAGCACGAATCTTGAAGAAGCTATTTCCGAGCTGAAGGAAGCCAATCTAGAACTCCAGAAGGATATCGGTGAAAAAGAAAAGATAGATGCTCTTAGAAAAGAATTTGTGGCGTCGGTATCCCATGAATTAAAAACTCCCATTGCCATCATTCAGGGCTATGCAGAGGGTCTTAAGGAAGACATGGATAATCTCGAGGACCGGGAATATTATTGCGGAGTTATCATCGATGAAGCTCAGAAGATGAATAATATGGTAAAGCGACTTCTTACATTAAGTCAGCTTGAAGCAGGTAGCAGCACCATAACAATAGACCGTTTCGATATTTGCGCTATGATTGATAATGTCGTTGTGAATTCTGCCGTCATAGCAAAAAAGCATAATATTGAGCTTACCATTGAAAAGCATGCTCCTATTTATGTATGGGCCGATGAGTTCAAAATAGAAGAAGTATTTACCAATTATTTTTCCAATGCCGTCAAATACTGTGGGGAGGAAGAACCCAGATGCATTGACGTTTCCTATGAAATGTTGGAAAATAAGGTAAGAGTTAATGTATTTAACACCGGTGCTCATATTACCGATGAGGAAATGGAGCATATCTGGGAAAGATTCTATAAAGCCGACAAATCACATAACAGAAAAATGGGTGGAACCGGCATAGGTCTTTCCATAGTCAAGGCAATAATGGAAGCTCACAAGCAGGATTACGGTGTTGAAAATAAAGATAACGGAGTGAATTTCTATTTCACACTGGATTGTTCCAATAAATAACATGCCGGGGAGACTTAGTATGAAAAAAGCAGTTGCGTGTTTTTCGGTTGTATTATCAGTATTACTTACAGGTTGCGCATCTCTTCCTGAACTGACAAAAGAACAGGATCAGATGGTGACTGAATATGCTGCGGGATTACTGCTTAAGTATGATGCCGAGAATCATTCAAGACTGGTGGATACCACCGCTTTTATGGAAGAATACAATACAGCACTTACTGCATATGAAGATGCAAAAAACAGATATTTTGATGCTCTGAGAGAAGAGGAAGAAAAGCGTATCCGTGAAATGGAAGCGCAGAAGGAAGCTAACAGCCAGAGTACCATTATAGATCTTGAAGAAGAAGGCACTTCAGGTGAAGCTGCTGATGCCCCTGTTGTTAATTACAATGCGAGTATTGCAGAATATCTTGGCTTATCCGGCATCTCGATCGAATACGGCGGAATGGATCTTCTTGATAATTATCCCGAAGAAACCGATGAATTCTATATGTCCATGGAAGCTACAAAGGGAAAGAAACTGTTGGTTGTTTATTTTAATGTAAGTAATAATTCGGGTTCTGATATGGAAGTTGATATCATGCACAAAAAAGCTTCCTTCAGATTTTTGATCAATGGGGAACTTAACGTAAAGAAACTTGAGACATTACTTGATGACGATCTTTCTACATTTGAAGGCACATTGAGTTCAGGTAAGAATGTAAGATGTGTGCTCGTTACCGAAATACCCGAAGATATATCCGTAAACAGCCTGAATATGACCATGAAATTAGACGGAATGAATGCAGCTACCAAAACACTGAAGTAAAATGTCAGAATTGCCAACACAATTTCGACAATGACAATAAAAGAAGAGAATTTTTAGAATCTTATAAAAGCAAAAATAGCTAAAATCATTGATTTTTAGCCGTTTTTTATTTCCTGAAAAATTTTTTTAAAAAAATACAAAATTGTTGTTGACAACCTAATTGCCCGGTGCTATATTAGTCAATGTTCCGAGCGGAACACAAACACAGAACCTTGATAATCAAACAACAATGCAACCCTGAAAATCTTTTTGAATTTCAGAAGTGTGAGAAAACACACTATAAAAAAACTCCTAAAAACAGTAAACGGGATAGAAAAGCCAGAAGCGATTCTAAACCGGGAACAGAACTTTTAATACGAGAGTTCGATCCTGGCTCAGGATGAACGCTGGCGGCGTGCTTAACACATGCAAGTCGAACGGAGTTTTTCG
>JAEEGL011766749.1_pt1 | contig 12636 bp, 8 predicted proteins | sample 9134231 | NCBI WGS metagenome assembly JAEEGL01 (sample SAMN16246548, study PRJNA631951) | gut metagenome | biome: gut microbiome; feature: rumen; material: fiber-attached | host: Bos | place: Iran: Karaj | collected 2018-10
AAAATTGACAGAAATTCTACTTATATTTGTGAGATAGATAGCATAATTAGAATAATCCTAAAAAACGAATAACATGAGACTAGAAGGAAGACGCGAAAGCACCAATGTCGAAGACCGCAGAGGAATGAGCGGTGGAGCAATTGCCGGTGGCATCGGCGGTGGAGCCCTGATCATCGCACTCATTGTCATGCTCCTTGGAGGAGACCCCACATCGGTATTACAGAATGCAGGAACACAGACAATCCCGCAGAACTCAGAGGTTACATTCAGCCAGGAGGAACAGGAACTGGCATCCTTCGCCAAGAAGATCCTTGCCGGAACAGAGGACGTCTGGACCGCCCAGTTCGCCAAGTACGGCTACCAGTACCAGCCTCCAAAGATGGTTCTCTACACCGGAGTGACTTCCTCTGGTTGCGGAACCGCAAATTCCCAGGTAGGTCCTTTCTACTGCTCTGCAGACCAGACCGTTTACATCGACCTCAGTTTCTTCACCAACATGAAGCGGCAGATCGGCGCTGACGGTGACCTTGCGTACGCATATGTTATTGCACATGAGGTCGGTCACCATGTCCAGTACCTTCTCGGAACCCTGGACAAGGCCCATCAGATCATGAACAGGTCCAGCAAGACCATAGCCAACCAGTACAGCGTAAGGCTTGAACTCCAGGCTGACTACTACGCCGGAGTCTGGGCCAACAACGACAACGCCAGGTATCGTTCCCTGGAGGCCGGAGACATCGAGAAGGCCCTCAACTGCGCCGCCAAGATCGGTGACGACTACCTCCAGAAGAAATCACAGGGATATGTCGTTTCGGATTCCTTCACACACGGTACGGCACAGCAGCGCTACAATTGGTTGAAGAAGGGAATGACCTACGGTGACATCGAACACGGAGACTCCTTCTCCCCCGACTACAACAGACTTTAGGAAATGAGGCATTTCTCTTTACCAAAGGACGGCGGCCTGATCGAGGAAAAACTCCCGAGAGGCATCCTCCATTCCCACGAAAGGATTACCACTGAAATTTTCGATGACGCTTTAACCGGCAGCGAAAAAGTAGGGGAAATCGTCATTAAGGCCATCCGTGACCATGATAATACTTCTCCTTCCAAGCCATTCAAACTTGGACTCACTACCGGTGTGACCCCCGTAACACTTTACAGGTGGCTGGCTTCAAAGTACCAGGAGGGAGCAGTCTCATTCTCCAATGTGGAAGTGTTCTCCATCGATGAATATTATCCCTGCAGCAAGGACTCGGCTCAAAGCCGCAATAACAGGCTTCACAGGGAATTCCTCGACCTCGTGGACATCCGTCCTGAGAACATCCACATTCCTGACGGCACAGTCCCCCAGGAAAAGGTGTCCGACTACTGTATAGAGTTCGACAAGATCGCCCGTGGATTAGACCTTCTGGTGATCGGTGTCGGAGAAGGAGGACAGGTTGGATTCAACGATGCAGGTGCTTCGGAGAAGAGCTCCACCCGTACCGTCCCCCTTTCTTACCAGTCCAGGAAGATCCAGGCCAGGAATTTCAATGGCGACATCTCAGTGACACCCAAGTCTGCAATCACAGTGGGCATCGGTACCATAATGAGTGCCAAGAGGATAATCCTCATGGCCTGGGGTGAGGACAAGGCTGGGATAGTAAGCAGGATAGTTGAAAAAGAAATAGATCCTTCCTGCCCTGCATCTTTCCTCCAAAAGCATGACAACATCTCTTTCTACACCGACGAGATGTCCGCCTCTATGCTGACCAGGAAGGTTGCTCCCTGGCTCGTGGGTCCATGCCAGTGGACTCCGAAACTTGTCAGGAAAGCAGTAGCCTGGCTATGTGAAACGGTTGGAAAGCCGATCCTGAAGTTAACCCAGAAAGACTACCTGGAGAATTCCCTCGGAGAGCTCCTGGACCTTTACGGTCCTTATGACAAGGTCAATATAGACGTTTTCAATGAGTTCCAGCACACCATAACAGGCTGGCCAGGAGGGAAACCCAATGCAGACGACACTACAAGGCCGGTAAAGTCAGTCCCGTTCCCTAAGAAGGTGTTGATCTTCTCACCCCACCCGGATGATGACGTTATCTCGATGGGTGGCACATTCATCCGCCTTGTCCACCAGGGACACGACGTCCATGTGGCCTATGAGACCTCTGGTGACCTTGCCGTCCACGACGACGTGGTCCTCCAGCACATGGATGCAGCCAGCCAACTCGGATTCGGCGAAAGGTTTGACGAGGTAAAATACATCATCAACACCAAGAAACCAGGAGAACCGGAGCCCAAGGAACTGCTCGCCCTGAAGGCTGCAATCCGAAGGAGCGAAGCACGCGGAGCCGTGAGGAGTTTCGGGCTGGATGCAGAAACGAACGTCCACTTCCTCAACCTGCCATTCTATGAATCCGGAGGAGTGACAAAACTTCCCGCAACACAGACTGACCTCAACATCATAAAAGACCTTATCTACAGGCTGAGACCTGACCAGATCTACATGGCAGGCGACCTGGCGGATCCTCACGGAACCCATAGGGTTTGTACGGAAGCCGCCCTAGAGGCCATCGAACAACTGAAAGAAGAAGGTAACGACTGGCTCGAAAACACCACCATCTGGCTCTACAGGGGCGCATGGATGGAGTGGGAGCTCTGGAGGGTTGACATGGCAGTGCCACTCAGTCCCGACGAGTTGATCGAGAAACGTCATGCCATATTCCGTCACCTTTCCCAGAAGGACATCGTTCCTTTCCCCGGTGACGATCCCAGGGAGTTCTGGCAGAGGGCCGAAGAGAGGACTCAGAACACAGCCAAATTGTACGACAACCTTGGAATGGCTGAATATCAAGCCATCGAAGTATTTTTAAGACTAAAATAAACGGAGATCATGAGAGTAATTATCAGAGATTCGAAGAAGGAGGCCTCCATCTGGGCGGCCCATTATATCGCAAATGCAATCAAGGCCAAGGCAGAAGTCACCGAGGCTCCTTTCGTCCTGGGACTTCCGACAGGATCCACCCCTATGGACACCTATGCCGAACTGGCCAGGATGTGCGAAGCGGGAGAAGTCTCGTTCAAGAATGTGATTACCTTCAATATGGATGAATATGTCGGGATTCCGGAGAAGCATCCTGAAAGCTATCACAGCTTCATGTACAGGAACCTGTTCGACAAGATTGACATCCCTGCCGGCAATATCCACATCCTCAACGGCAACGCCCCCGACCTTGACAAAGAGTGCGAGGACTATGAAATGGCCATCCTCGATGCCGGTGGAATCGACCTCTTCCTCGGAGGAGTCGGCGAAGACGGCCATCTTGCCTTCAACGAACCCTTCTCATCCCTCAATTCCAGAACAAGGGTGGTCACCCTGACACAGGACACTATCGAAGTCAACTCCCGCTTCTTCGGAGGAGACACCAGCCAGGTTCCGAAAAGAGCCATGACAGTGGGTGTGGAAACAGTCTGCAGCGCCAACGAAGTCCTGATCCTTGCATTCGGAAGCAAGAAGGCAAGGGTTGTAGCCCAGGCAGTGGAAGGACCGGTATCACACTACGTGACCCTCTCCGCCCTTCAGCTCCATGAAAACGGGATCGTAGTGCTTGACGAACCCGCCGCCGGAGAGTTGAAAGTCAATTCCTACCGCTATTTCAAAGCAGTTGAAAAAACAGAAAACGAATAACAAATTAATCCCGTCATGAAAACCAAACTTATTTTCACAAGCCTGCTGCTTCTGGCAACAGTCAGCCTCTTCGCCCAGGAAGGAAGCAAGAGATATGGATTCAAGTCAGCTACTGTAAAGTACAACACTTCCGTTATGGGACAGAATGTCGAATCCACCACCTACATTGACAATTACGGAGCCCTTGAATGCCAGAAGACCAAGATGAGCGTCCCTGGAATGGGTGATGTCGAATCCGCAGTTATCACCAAGGAAGGCAAGATGTGGTCCGTCAACTATGCCCTCAAGTCTGTCCAGGAAGTCAACACTGAGCAGCCCAACTTCAACGACCTTTCCGAAGATGCCATAAAGAAGTACAATATCAAGGAAGTCGGAAAAGAGAAATTCCTGGATAAAGACTGCACGGTTTACACCATGGAGAACGAGGCCCAGGGAATGAAGGCACAGGTCAAGGTCTGGGTTTACAAAGGACTCGGACTCAAGCAGGAAAGCGAAATAGCAGGAATGAAGATATTGGCTACGGCAAAAGAATTCAATGAAGGAGCAACCATCCTACCTCAGGTCTTTGAAGTTCCCAATTTCTAATCCAGGGACATGAACAGACTGCTGCTCTGCATTGCGCTCCTGTCAGTTTCTTTAACCGGAACCCTTGCCCAGAACAAGGGTTCCGTGGATTATCAGGACCTGTACTCTCCGAAGATCGCCACTGTCTCTCCGGAAAACGACGGACCACTTGAGCGATTCCACGGAAAGTTGATGTTCACCGAAAGCAACAGGTACCTGTCTTCCGGCGATGTGTCCAACTCTTTCTGGAAGAAATACTATAGCGCCCAGAGTCTTCAGACCTGGGGACGATACATGTGGTCGCTCGGCCTTTCCTATGTTGCCAGCGACCTTGTCTTCAACTTGATTTACGACCAGGCAGGCAATCTCATCAAAGATCCTTCTTTCATAGTAGGAGGAGCTTTAGCCCTTATCGGAGGGGCAATGGATTTCGGCGGCTGGGTAAAACTCGGAAACCTGGCGAAGACCTATAATTCCGACCCCTCGGTCAGGAGGGAGTATTCCTTAAACCTCGGGCCCACGAGGTCCGGTGGCTTCGGACTGACAATGGACTTCTAGAACAATCATTCATAACAAGAAATGAAGAACTACCGCATCTTTGTTGAAAAGTACCCTGAGTTCCAGGTGGAAGCCAACAGCCTTCTTCAGGAGCTCAATGAGAACCTTCAGCTCAATCTCAAGACCCTTCGTCTGGTCAATGCCTACGACCTGTTCGGCTTTACCCCAGAACTTCTGGAAAAGAGCCGCTACAGCGTGTTCGGTGAGATAGTTACCGATAAGGTGACCGACGAAATCGGTTTGGAAGGGGCAAAATACATCGCTGTCGAATACCTCCCCGGTCAGTTTGACCAGAGGGCTGCTTCGGCCGTTGACTGTGTCCACCTGATCGATCCGAAGGCCGAAATCAGCATTAAGAGTTCAAAGTTGCTCATAATCGACAATGATGCAAGTGAAGATGTCCTGGACAAGATCCGCCATTACGTCATCAATCCCGTGGAGTCCAGGGAAAAAGACCTTGGAAAACTCTCGGACACAGAACATGCCGCAGTGAAACCGGTACCTGTTCTGGATGGATTCAGGGACATGGAGGGTGGAGCCTTGAAGGATTTCTGCAAGAAGATGGGACTTGCTATGAACGAGGATGACCTTGCAGAAGTGATAAGGTATTTCACCGAAGAAGGACGTGATCCAAACGAAACGGAACTCCGGATCCTGGACACCTACTGGAGCGACCACTGCCGTCACACCACCTTCACCACAGAACTCGAGGACATCTCAATCGAGGACTCTTTCATAAAGGAAGATATCGAGGGTACGATGAACCTGTACCTGAAGATGAGGAAGGATCTAGGTCGAGAAAACAAGGGACTCAACCTCATGGACATAGCCACCATCGGTGCAAGGTATCTCAAGAAGGCAGGCAAGTTGGACGACATGGAGGTCAGCGAGGAGAACAATGCCTGCAGCATATTCATTGATGTGGATGTAGAGGGGACCGTTGAGCGTTGGCTTCTCATGTTCAAAAATGAGACTCATAATCATCCCACGGAGATCGAACCGTTCGGAGGTGCGGCGACCTGCCTTGGCGGAGCCATCAGGGATCCCCTGTCCGGCCGCTCTTATGTCTATCAGGCCATGCGTGTCACAGGTGCAGGTGACATCTACAAGAAAGTCTCCGAAACCATTCCCGGAAAACTTCCTCAGAAGGTAATCACCAGGAAAGCCGCGGCAGGATATTCAAGTTACGGCAACCAGATCGGTCTCGCCACCACCCATGTCAGGGAGATATTCCATGACGGGTACACCGCCAAGAGGATGGAGGTTGGAGCTGTCGTCGGTGCCGTGAAGGCCTCTAACGTAAGAAGGGAAAGCCCGAAGCCTGGCGATGTGGTACTGATGCTAGGAGGACGTACCGGACGGGATGGAATCGGAGGAGCAACCGGTTCCTCGAAAGAGCACACAGAAGAATCCCTCGAAACCTGCGGAAGCGAGGTCCAGAAAGGAAATCCGCCGGAGGAGAGGAAGCTTGAAAGACTTTTCCGCAGACCCGAAGTGACCCGTCTAATAAAGAAATCGAACGATTTCGGAGCAGGTGGAGTCAGTGTTGCTATCGGAGAGCTTACTGCCGGTCTTGACATCTATCTGGACAGAGTCCCGGTGAAATACAGCGGCATGAACTCCACCGAACTGGCAATCAGCGAGTCTCAGGAAAGGATGGCTGTGGTGATCGAGGCGAAGGATGAAGAGATCTTCAAGGAATACTGCCATTCTGAAAACATAGAAGTGACCCATGTGGCAGAAGTGACCGACACCGAGAGGATGAGGATGTACAACGGTGGAAAGCTTGTCGTTGACCTCAGGAGAGATTTCATAGACAGTGCCGGAGCAAAGCACTATTCAAAGGCCATAATAGGTGCAGTGGACGGAACCGATCCCTTCTACCGTGACATTCCAGGGAAGAACCTTAAGGAGAAGATGTTTGCAAACCTCCAGGATCCCAATGTCACCAGCCAGAAGGGCCTGATCGAGATGTTCGATTCCACCATCGGCCGCTCGACGGTGCTCATGCCTTTCGGAGGCGAACTCCAGACCACCGAGACACAGGTATCTGTCCAGAAGTTGCCCGTCGATAGCTTCACAAACACCGCCAGCATGATGGCTTTCGGCTTCAATCCGGACCTCTGCGAATGGAGTCCCTACCACGGTGCAGCATATTCATTCATAGAGGCTTGCAGCAAGGTTGTCGCAGCCGGTGGAGACTGGAGGACCATGAGATTCTCCTGCCAGGAATATTTTGAAAGGATGACTTCCGACCATCACACCTGGGGCAAGCCTGCTGCCGCCCTTCTCGGAGCACTGAAGATGCAGGAAGCCTTCGGTCTTCCTTCCATAGGTGGCAAGGATTCCATGAGCGGTTCGTTCGAAACGGAGCATGGTCCAATCCATGTCCCCCCAACCCTGATAGCCTTCGGTATCACCCCTGTCAAGGCAGACAAGGTGATATCTCCTGAATTCAAGTGGGAAGGTGACCGGTTGTACCTTGTCAGACACACTCCCCTCGAGAACAGGATGCCGAATGTGGAACAGCTCAAGAAGAACTGGGACAATATTCGGAAAAAGATCGAAGACGGGACGATCGTGGCCGCATGGGCGGTTGGATTCGGCGGAGTGGCGGAGGCCCTTTGCAAGATGAGCTTCGGAAACGCATTCGGCTTCGATGTCAAACTTGACGAAGAGGATCTCTTCAACCTGTCGTACGGATCGATTGTTATCGAGACTGATGGAGAAGTCAGCTTCGATAATGCAACACTCCTTGGAGATGTAACTTCAGGAGAGGACGGGAATATCAGGGTCAACGGCACTTCCATTTCCATTTTCGAACTCATGGACTTCAATGCCTCCCTTTTCGAAAAAGTCTATCCTGCCGTCAGCGAACCTTCTTCCAAGAGACTCCTCCCCCGTGGAATGGAAGGCGTCAAGCCCTATAAGGCCAAGAAAGCGGATCTAGAGTACAAGGGTCCTGCAGTTGACAAGGTCATTGCATATATTCCCGTGTTCCCCGGAACCAACTGCGACTATGATTCAGCCAAGGCATTCCGTAAAGCCGGAGCAGAGGTACACACCAGCGTGTTCCGTAACCTGACCGACAAGGATGTCTTCGAATCAATCGATGAGATGGCCAGGAATATAGATGAGTGCCATATACTCATGCTGGCCGGAGGTTTCTCCGCCGGAGACGAGCCTGACGGAAGCGGCAAGTTCATAGCCAACGTGCTTAACAACGCAAAGATAGCCTCCTCGATTGAAGGTCTTATCGCCCGTGGCGGACTGATCCTTGGAATCTGCAACGGTTTCCAGGCCCTGGTCAAGTCCGGCCTCCTGCCTTATGGAGAACTGGGCAAAGTCACCAAGGACTCCCCCACCTTGTTCCGCAACGACATCAACAGGCATATATCCCAGATGGTCACCACCAGGGTTTCAACCACCAACTCTCCCTGGCTGCGCGGAATGGTGATCGGAGACGAATACACGATTCCTGTCAGCCATGGTGAAGGCAAGTTCGTTGTCAGCGAGGAACTTGCCCGGGAACTCTTTGCAAATGGACAGGTGGCTTTCCAGTATGTGGATCCGATTTCGGATGAGCCCACCATGGAGTCACCCTACAATCCCAACGGTTCAAGTTACGCCATAGAAGGCATCATCAGCCGTAACGGTCAGATCCTTGGAAAGATGGGCCACAGCGAGCGTTACGAGCAAGGCCTGTTCAGAAACATCGAGGCCGACCTCGAGCAGCCGTTGTTTGAAAATGCAGTCAAATACTTTAAGAAATAATAAGCGATGAAAAAGTACACATGTGATGTCTGCGGGTACGAATATGACCCTACAGTCGGCGATCCGGACAACGGAATCGCTCCCGGAACAGCCTTTGAAGACCTCCCCGAGGATTGGGTCTGCCCTCTTTGCGGAGTCGGAAAAGAAGACTTCTCCCCCGCGGAATAAGAGTTTTGTAAAACAGAATCATTTGAGATGAGGAATCTATATCTTACGAACACCCTGACCAAGAACAAGGAACTGTTCAAGCCGGTTAACGAAGGACATGTGGGCATGTATGTCTGCGGCCCGACAGTGTACGGCGACGCCCATCTGGGCCATGCCAGGCCGGGAGTAACTTACGATGTACTGTTCAAGCTTCTGAGGCATCTGGGTTACAAGGTTCGTTATGTCCGCAACATTACTGACGTAGGCCATCTTGAGCACGATGCCGATGAAGGAGAGGACAAGATCAGCAAGAAAGCAAGGCTGGAACAGCTGGAACCCATGGAGGTTGTCCAGAGCTACACTTTCCGCTACCATGAAGCAATGAGGCTCCTGAACGTCGCTCCTCCCTCGATCGAGCCCAGGGCGTCAGGACATATTATCGAGCAGATAGAGACCATCAAGAAGATTCTCGATGCAGGTTATGCCTACATCTCCAATGGATCGGTGTATTTCGACGTTCAGAAATACAACGAGAAGCATCATTACGGGGTCCTCTCAGGCCGAAATCTGGATGACACCCTGGAAGGAACCCGCTCGCTGGATGGCCAGAGTGACAAGAAGGCCCCTTACGACTTTGCCCTATGGAAAAAGGCCGAGCCCGAGCACATAATGCACTGGCCAAGTCCATGGAGCGAGGGCTTCCCGGGCTGGCACCTGGAGTGCTCGGTCATGGGAGAGAAATACCTTGGAGAGGAGTTCGACATCCACGGTGGTGGAATGGATCTGATGTTCCCTCATCATGAATGCGAGATTGCACAGAATGTGGCATGGAGAGGAACCCGTGGAGTCCGCTACTGGGTCCATAACAACATGATCACCATCAACGGCCAGAAGATGGGGAAATCCCTCGGTAACTTCATCACTCTCCCCGAGTTGTTCTCCGGAAACCATCCGAAACTCGAGCAGGCATATTCCCCGATGACTGTCCGCTTCTTCATCCTGCAAGCCCATTACCGTGGTACTTTGGACTTCAGCAACGAGGCCCTGCAGGCATCGGAGAAGGCCCTGAAGAGGGTGATTCAGGCCTATAAGGACCTGGTTGGTGAGCCTGCCGAACCACTGCCATATGGCGAGCTTTCCTCTGCAATAGCACCGGATAGCTGCCAGGCCGATTCTGCTGAAATCAAAGCTATCTTCGAAGGCATCTACGACGCCCTCTGTGATGACCTCAACACTCCGGTCGCCCTGTCACACATCTTCGAAGCTGTTAGGATTATCAATTCTGCCAAGGCTGGTTCGGTCAAACTCACAGAGAATGACCAGAAAGCCCTGACGCAGATATTTGACGATATTGTCTTCGGGGTTCTTGGTCTCAGGGATGAGGCAGCAGGAGAGTCAGGAAAAGGCCAGGAAGTAATCTCCGGCCTTATGGACATGGTCCTTGAAGAGCGTTCAAAGGCAAAGGCCGCAAAGGACTGGGCCTTGAGCGACGCTATCCGTGACCATCTCAAAGCTCTTGGTATCACGGTGAAGGACACCAAGGACGGCGCCGAGTGGACGCTCGAATAATTATTTAACTATTACGATATTCGGGACCTTGCGGGCTCCCTCGTGGTCGAACTGGCGGTTGTCATAGGGATAATTTATTATCCCTGTGGCATCGGTCCAGAGAGTCGATGAACCACCACCATCCAAGTTTATGGCATCCTTGAGACCCAAAAGCCTGGTTAGTGTTGCAAGTTCCGGGATACTCATCCCGTCAGCCTGCCCGGGAAATCTGCCGTCCACGACAATCATGTACACTTCCCCCTTATCGTCCCAGCCGATGACGGTCCTGGGATGCCTCATGTAATTGAATGAAGATTGAAGGTCGATGTCCGGGACCTTGCCGTCAAGCCTCAGAACAGGGCCGGAAGCAAGGGCGGAATGATATCCAGTCCTGTAAGTCTCGACTTTCGTACTGTCGTATTGAAGGATCTCCAATTGATGTCCTTTCTGGTCCTTGATTGCCAGGACACCATTTGAGCGTCCCTCCCCAGTGGCAGGAGTTTGCCCAAACACCTCACCGTCAATTGAGAAGAAGGTGTGTGGAATAAGCCTCCTCATGTTGAAATAGCTGCCGTTCAATGCGATACGTGCATTCTCACGCATTGCAAGGGTGTCGGTGGTACCGGCAAGTTCACCCGGGGCATGGACAAGCGAAGTCTCCCGCTTTGAAGAAGGATATCTTACCATGCTGATGCTCTGGGTGCTGCCTCTGAAAGGAAATTGAGAATAAGTCCATTCAGCACCGTCACCTGCATCCTTCCATTCCCAACCGGCAGCATTCCATTCCTTCGAATCCTGAGGTGCAACTGCTCCCCACTCCTTGTTCGGAACAGGTCCCATCTCCAGCACCAGGTTTCCACCAGCCATAACGTCATCATGGCTAATCCACGGTCCATTCAGTGGCTTCCCGTTCAGAGTGGCACTCTGGATATACTTGTTATCGTCGGAAACGTTCTTCGCGACAATCTTGAATATATTCCCACCAGAAACATTCATACTGGCTTCTGAGAATACCGGGCTTCCTATGGTGTACATCGGTTCTCCCGGAGTCACAGGATAAAGGCCGAGAGATGAGAAGACAACGAATGAGGTCATTCCTCCACCATCCTCGTCTCCCGGAACGCCCATCAAGTCATCCCTGAACCAAGTGTCAAGCATCTGGCGTACCCTCTTCTGGGTCTTCCATGGAGCCCCGGCATAATTATAAAGATAAGGGACATGAAGCGAAGGCTCATTTGCCATCGAGAACTGGCCCACGTTGCCGGTATGGTCTGGCAGCTTGGCGAAAAATGCATATTTGCTCCTTCCGAGAGGCGTGGCAAACATCCTGTCCAGTTCCATGCAGAACCGCTCCGGACCACCCATCAGCACTACCAATCCAGGAATATCGTGCTGGACATCCCAGCGGTACACCCAGGCATTGTTCTCGTCATAGTACTCACGGGCTCCCATACCTCCAGGAAAATTGTAGTCAAGATCGGGAATGAAGTTTCCCTCCTTGTCCCGGGGATGGAAGAACAGGGTCTCCGGATTGAATATCTTTTTGTAGTTGGACGACCAGTTCCTATAATACTCTGCATCCTCTTTCTTACCGGCGGCTTCTGCCAGTTTAGACAGTGCCCAACTGTCGTATGCTGTCCCAAGGCTCACAGCCACAGGCTGGCGTTTTTCGAAACGATGGACATTGGGATCCGTTTCTTCCTCACCTTCACGAAGTGCCGGAACAAAACCATTCTCCCAATAGAACTCATCAAGCCATCCTGCCGGATTACCGCACCAAGGAGCCAGAGTCTTCTCTGTCAACCCCTTGCGTCCTGCCTCATAGGCGGCCTGGATATCTACCTTAAGACCCTTTGCGACTGCGTCGGCAAAAGAAGGGATGGCATGGTTACTGTTCATCCTCCGGGAATCTCCGGTGATCTCAGGGAAGGTCGGCATCCAACCAGTGCCCATCTGCTCGGCCATCCTAAGGAAAGAAGCAAGGATGTTCTCCTCCACAGTCTTATTCATGATAGTTCGAAGCGGATGGGCCGCCCTGTAGGTATCCCAGATCCAGTCGTCTGTGTAGAAAGGAGTGCCCTCATCATTGTGGACAGAATTGTCGTACGCACTCCAATAGCGTCCATCCTCACTCAGGCATACCGGCCTCTCGAAAGTCCTGTAATAGGATGTGTAAAAGACCTTCTTGCGTTTCTCGTCACCCTTCACCTGGATCCTTCCGAGGGTTTCGTTCCAAATCTTCCGGCCCTCAGCAGCAAGGGCATCGACATCGAAACCGTTTATCTCACGACGCAGGTTGGCCTTTGCCTGTTCTACGTCGATGAATGAAACTCCATATCGAAGCCTTACCACCGGTTCTTTGAAACTGAGGGTCA
>JAEEGL012302229.1_pt1 | contig 12636 bp, 14 predicted proteins | sample 9134231 | NCBI WGS metagenome assembly JAEEGL01 (sample SAMN16246548, study PRJNA631951) | gut metagenome | biome: gut microbiome; feature: rumen; material: fiber-attached | host: Bos | place: Iran: Karaj | collected 2018-10
CCTGTCTCACAATACGCTGCGCGGCGCCGCCGGCGGTGCGGTTCTGCTCGCGGAACAGCTTTGCGCGCAGGGCTATCTCGATTAATCTGATTGAATTCTATTTGCAGAATTGGAGTGAACGATCATGAAAAAGGTTCTGTTTACAGGCTCCGCGATTGCAATCATCACGCCGTTCGACGCGGATAACAAGATCAATTTCGCTAAGCTCGGCGAGATTATCGACGATCAGATCGAAAACGGTACGGACGGTATCGTGATCTGCGGCACGACCGGCGAGGGCGCGACGCTCGACCACGAGGAGCATACCGAAGCGATCCGCTTCACGGTCAAGCATACGGCGGGCCGCGTGCCGGTGATCGCCGGTACCGGCAGCAACGACACGAATTACTGCGTCAAGCTGTCCAACGAGGCCGAGGAGGCGGGCGTGGACGGTCTGCTGATGGTCACGCCGTACTACAACAAAACCTCGCAGGAGGGCCTTATCCGGCATTACAGCTACATTGCCGAACGCGTAAGTACGCCGATCATCCTGTACAACGTGCCGTCCCGCACGGGCGTGAATATCCAGCCGGAAACGTACCACGAGCTGTCCAAGCTCGAACGGATCGTGGCGACGAAGGAAGCCAGCGGCGACATTTCGCAGATCGCGGCGACGATCGCGCTTTGCGGGGACGACCTGACGGTCTACTCCGGCAACGACGACCAGGTCACGGCCATTATGGCGCTCGGCGGCAAGGGCGTGATTTCCGTCCTTTCGCACGTCGCGCCGCGTGTCACGCACGACATGGCTGCATCGTTCCTTGAAGGGGATCCCGCGCGCAGCGCGAAGCTGCAGCTCGAATGGTTCGACGTGTGCAAGGCTCTGTTCTGCGACGTCAACCCCATTCCCGTCAAAGAAGCGATGAACATGATGGGCTGGGACGTCGGCGAGTGCCGCCTGCCGCTGACGGCGACGACGAGCGCGAAGCGCGAGGTGATCCGCAGAGCGCTTGCCAATCACGGTCTCGTATGATTCATGCGTGTCATTCCGGCCTTTCGGAGTGACACGCTTTCTTTAAAGATAACAAACAGTCTGGATGTGGAAAACATGAAAAGGATCATTCTTTGCGGCGCACTCGGGAAGATGGGCAGAACGATCGCGCAGATCGTGTCCGAACGAACGGATTGTGAGATCGTTGCCGGCGTAGACGTCGGTACGGGTTCGGCGGATTTTCCGCTGTATACCGCGCCTTCACAGGTGAAAGAAGCCGCGGACGTGCTCGTGGACTTCTCGCATCCGTCGGCGCTCGGCGGAATTTTGGAATATGCGGTTTCGGCGGCGATGCCGGTCGTGCTCGCAACGACGGGGTATTCTCCCGAACAGATCACGCTCATTCATCGCGCGGCGGAACGCATTCCCGTGTTCTTTTCCGCCAACATGTCTCTGGGCGTGAATCTGCTGTCCGAGCTTGCCAAGATCGCGGCGCGGGTGCTTTCCGGCTCGTTCGATATTGAAATCGTCGAGATGCACCACAACCGCAAGATCGACGCGCCCAGCGGAACGGCGCTGATGCTTGCGAACGAGATCGCGTCCGTGCTGCCGGAGAAGCCGGAGTACGTTTATGACCGCCACGACAAGCACGAGCGTCGCAGCAAGCGTGAGATCGGTTTGCATGCGGTGCGCGGCGGTACGATCGTCGGCGAGCATGAGATCCTCTTCTGCGGAACGGATGAGGTGCTCAAACTCTCGCACAGTGCGGGGAGCAAAGCCGTGTTTGCATCCGGCGCGGTCAACGCGGCGGTTTATCTGGTCGGCAGAAACGCCGGATTATACACCATGCATGACCTTGTAAAGGAGTAATGGATATGTACGAAATCACTGTTCGCGAAGACGTTACGCTCATTTCCATGCACGATTCTCCTGCGGATATCGGCACGGTCGCCGACGTCTTCCGGAAGATCGCCGACGCCGGGATCAACGTGGATATGATCTCGCAGACGCCGCCCAACGGCCAACATTCGAGCCTGTCCTTCACTGTGGACGGCGACGATTTCGGCGGGATACTGCGCGTGTGCGCGGAGATGCGGGAAAAGAATCCCGATCTCAAGATCAGCGTCAGCTCCGGCAACTGCAAGATCAGCGTCTACGATGCGCAGATGAACGAAGAGGCGGGCTACGCCGCCAAGGTTTTGACAGCCGCGGCAGGCGTGCGCTCGGATATCCGCATGGTCACGACCTCGGAGTGTGACATCTCGATCCTGGTCGTGCAGGCGGATCTCGAAAACACCGTTCAGGCGATCCGTTCGATTCTTTGATCCGCTGCGCCGGTTCGCCCTTTTTCGCATCCGTCCTGTGCTATGCTGTGCAGGATGGGAGGAATTGGAATGAACCCGATCTTGCTCAACCGGATCATCAAAACGGGCGATAAGAAGTACAGCGTGCCTGCGCTCAATATCCTCTGCGGCAAGCGCATACGCCATGCGGATCTGAAAATGTCCGATCCGCTGGAGGTGTTCCGCTGCCCCTATGCGGGGTGCGTGTGTCACTATGCCAAGGGCATCAGTCTGCGCGGCTGGTTTCGCCTATGGTTTGTATGAAAAGAAAAAGGACTCCTTTTGGGGAGTCCTTTTGGTTTTTACTGCATTTCGATCTCGTCCAGCGAACGGAACGTGTAACCCATTGCGCGCGCCGTATCAATGATATCCGCCATGGCGGCGGCGTTATCCGGCGAGACGGCGTGCAGCAGGATGACTGCGCCCGGATGCAGCCGCTGTGTCACGGTGCGGTAGGCGTAGTCCGCGCCTTTCGGATTGGTCGTGTCCCAGTCTGCGTATGCGCTCGACCAGAATACCGGCGTGTAGCCCAGCGATTCCACGAGGTCGAGGGCGTTTTCGCTGTAAGCGCCTTCCGGGAAACGGAAGTACGTGCTGCTGTACCCGAATTTCGACCGCAGTTCGTTCTCGACCGATTCCAGCTCCTTCGCCATCTTCGTGCGGCTGATTGAGGAAAAGTCCGGATGCGTGTCGGAATGGTTGCCGACGACGTGACCTTCCTCGATCATGCGCGCGATGAGCTGCGGCTGCTGGCGGATATGATAGAGCGTGCAGAAGAATGCGGCGGGTACCTGCTTTTCATGCAGCACGTCGAGAATATGCGCCGTATTGCCGTTTTCAAAGCCGCAGTCAAACGTCAGATACAGGACTTTTTCCTGCGTTTGCGCATCATAGATGACGGCGCGGCTGCCCATCCTGCGCAGGTTTTCCTGACCGTTTACGGAGATTGCGTTCGGCTGTTCGTTTTTCGGTACGCCGAAGCTGTGGTCGATGCGTTTGGTGGAAAGGCCGCGCGAATTGTCCGGATCGGTCGCAGTAAAGCTGACCGTCGGCAGGGGGAAGCGATTCGTATAGGCGCTGCGCGTTGCGCTCTCGGTCGCCGCAGTCGTTTCCTTCATCGTTGTGGTTGACGCTGCTGCGGCGGTCGTCCCGGTCGTCGTTTCCGTTAAGACCGGATGCGTTTCCGCTGCGGCAGGCAGCGCCGTGGGCGATTGCGCGACCGTTTCGATCTGCGTCTCATTTTCTTCCAGTTCCCGCCCGCGCCGTATCCACTCTCCGGCCAGCACGACGACGGCGATCAGTACGATGACGCCGATAAAGGCAAGAAAATTCTTTTTCATCACAAAACATCCTTTCGTTTTGCGAATAGTATGTGCAGTTTACGGCACAAAAAAACAGGGCGTCGCACGTGTGACGCCCTGCAAAATCAGCGATAATCAGCTGCGCACGTCCTTCCAGATCGCGCCGATCGTGGAAAAGAAGTCTTTGATCGAGACGAGAGACAGAACCTGCTTGAGTGCGGGCAGGAAGTTGTTCCAAACGTCGGAACCAAGGATCGTCTTCAGGATGCCGCCCCACAGCTCGATGAAGCCCTTCATCGCGGTGAGCGGATCTGCAAGAGAGTTGTCGACCTGGCCGGTGCCGGCGTCATCTGCCGCGACCACTGCGGTCTCCTCGGGCAGCGCGGCTGCCGAAGCGAAGAACGACGGAATCATGACGAGCATCATGACCATGCACATCAGAATAGCAGTAGCTTTTTTCATGACAGTTACCTCTTTCTTCAATTGATGCTTACTGAACTTTGCCGATCATCTTCAGGAAGGTGTTGATCGTTTCCATCAGAACACCCAGGATCTGACCCCAGTTTGCGTCTTTCAGAAGACCCACGATGATGTCAAAAATCTTTTCCATGATGTTACCTCCTAAATGTTTTCTCGTATGTAGGAAAGGATCTTTCCTACTTCACTGTCCGGCGGAATGATCGCTCCCTTGGGGATAAAACCGCTGTCGGACAGCGCGGCATAGATCCCCCATCCCACGGTAGCGATTACAACCGACACACACGCACACCGGAAGCATTTGTCATAGAAAGCGGATTTTTTCAACGCCATCCCTCCGAACGCAACACGGCATGTGTGAAATATCAAATCCTATTATAGTACGGCCAGAGCAAAAAGTCAACCGGGAATCCGAGGAAATCCGGTTGACTTTGTAATCTTTTTGTAAACTTTTCCGCTTACTTGCTGGGAATCACGTTCTTGAGCGCAAGCAGAAGCTTCTGCCACATCTCTTTTAACCCGCCGCTGCCGCCGATCATCCGGATGAACGTCACGACCGTGGCGACGAGGATGTACAGCAGTTGTCCCAAATCCAGGTTCTCGGGTTTCAGCAGACTCCAGAAATCCCAGATCATGCCGTCGCCGCCGTTGTCCTCGGCGAAAGCGAACATGGTGCATACGCACAGCAGCGTCAGAACGCAGGCGATAACGGCAAGAAGTTTCTTTTTCATGGTTTCAACGTCCTTTCATTATTTTTCGCTAACAGTATAATCCGGTTCGGCACCGTTTGTCAAGTCCGAACTGCCGCATTCCTGCTGTTCAAGCGCGCAGGCGGCAAGAAGCTGCGCCTGTCGGTTGACGTCGTCTTTGCCGCGGTGACGGTACGGGAAAATGCGCAGGACCGCGTACATGATAAAGCCGCCGACAAAGTTCATCACGATATCGCCCATGGTATCCATCAGCGGGAATCGTTCACGGAACACTTCGGGATCGGAGATCGGGAACATCTGGAAGATGTTTTCCGCGCTGCCGCCCGCTTCCCGCAGCGCATTGAGGTAGTTCCAATGCTGCGCGTCGCCGCCGAAGAACTGGTCGTAGACGAACTCGAACAGCTCCCAGCCGCTGGCAAGGACGAAGCCGAAGCCCAGCGCGCAAAGCACGGCGATCTGGGGCGGACAGGTCTTTTTGAGCTTGAGCTGTGTGGCACAGACGTATTCGTAGCCGATATACACGCCCTCGGCCGTTCCCGTGGCGTGCAGGATCTTATCATACATCGGCAGAACGTAGTACAGATTCAGATATGCGCCGCCGAAGGAACCGAGCAGAAAGCCAAGCGCTGTGATATTCTGAAAGCGGGGAGAGAAGAAACGCAGACGGCTGTTTTTCGGAAACAGCTGAATGATTTCATAGGCAAACATTCCGACGAGATTCGCGGCGATCTGGATGGGCGGATTGCTGCCGTTGTAATCCCGGCCGTTTACGATCGTGTCGATCAGTGCGTAGATCATCAGTCCGCGCATGATCCACCAGTAAACAAGTTCCCATTTTTTAACGTTTTTAAAAATCGTGTCAAAGTACGAACGAACGCGATTTGTCATGCTATACCTCCTTTGTTCGATTCATTATAACAGAATCCGTTCACAGAATCACTACATTTCTCGGCGCTTTTTGGACTTTACACGCAGGCAAATATGTTGTATAATAACAATATAATGGATAATTGTCCGGATTCGGTTAAAAAAATCCTAAGAAACGGTAAAGACCGTTCATCCGGAGGAAAGGAGACGCCATGGCACCTGCGGACAGACCGATCGACCGCGCGGCATCCCGGAACAGATCCGCCGACAATGCGCCGGCAAGACCGCAACCCCGGAATGATCAGCCGCAGCAGAAGCCGTTCCGCTGGGGGTGGATGCTGCTTCTGGTGACGCTCTTCCAGGTCTTTGCGTTCGTTCCGACGACGTTTGCGGACGGCGGGTTCAACGAAAAGCTGGGACTCGTGTTCGGCGTTTACATTGCGGCGGAGTGGTTTTACCTGCTTATTGCGCGGGCGATCACGCAGCGAAACGACTTTCCGCTGGAGATCCTGGCGTTCTTTTTGTCCGGGATCGGACTGACGGTCTGCGCGAGTATTCATGAGAACTATGCGGTCAAGCAGCTCATTGCGATCGGCTTGGGCGTTGTCAGCTTTGCCGTTCTGACTTTTCTGCTGCGCAGCACCGAGCGCGCCATGTTTCTGCGCATGCCGCTGGCTGTGGCGGCGGTCGGCCTTCTTGCGCTGAACCTCCTGCTCGCCAAGACGACGAACGGTGCGCTGAACTGGATCTCGCTCGGTTCGTTCTCGTTCCAGCCGTCGGAGCTGGTGAAGGTCGCGTTCATTTTCGTGGGCGCTGCGACGCTGGAAAAGCTGCAGGCGACGCGTTCGCTGACAAAATACGTCGTCTTTTCGATCGGCTGTGTCGGCGCGCTGTTTCTGATGCGCGACTTCGGCGCGGCGCTGATCTTTTTCTTTACGTTCATTATCATTGCGTTCATGCGTTCGGGCGATTTCCGCACGCTCATTCTCATTTGCGCGGCGGCGCTGATGGGAGCAATCCTCATTGTCTATTTCAAACCGTACGTGGCAAACCGCTTTGCGACGTACCGCCACGTCTGGGAATACATCAACGACAAGGGCTTCCAGCAGACGCGCGTGCTGATCTACTCCGCCAGCGGCGGACTGCTCGGTCTGGGCGTCGGCGCGGGAAAGCTGCGCAACGTTTTTGCCGCGTCTACGGATCTGGTTTTCGGCATGATCTGCGAGGAGTGGGGACTGCTGCTCGGGATACTGATCCTGTTCGTGTTTGCGGTCGTGGCCGTCTACGCCGTGCGCGGCGCGCGCAAAAGCTCCTCCACGTTCTATTCCATTGCTGCCGTTTCCGCGGCCGGGATGCTGCTGTTCCAGCTTGCGCTGAACGTATTCGGCATCACGGATCTGCTGCCGATGACGGGCGTTACGCTGCCGTTCATCAGCCGCGGCGGCACGAGCCTCATCTGCGCGTGGTCGCTGTTTGCGTTCATCAAGAGCGTCAGCTTCAATATCGGAGACGTCAAGCCCTACCGCGGCAGCAGGAAGAAGGGGTGAGCGCATGAACAAAACGACAAGGCGCGGTTATGCGCTGATTCCGGTCATTCTCGCGTTCCTTGCGGGCACCGTGATCCTCATTTATCAGTTTGCCGTGCACGGCGCCGCGTGGTCGTCGAACCGTGCGAACGCGCATCTGTTTACGTCGGGCAGCCTTTCGACGGCGGGTACGATTTTCGACACGAAGGGAAAGACGCTTGCCAAGACGGTCAACGGCAAGCGTATCTTCAACGACAGCCGCGCCGTGCGCAAATCCACGCTGCACATAGTCGGCGATCCGCTGGGCATGATCTCAACCGGCGCACACGCAGCATACAAGAGCAAGCTTTCCGGCTACAACCTGATCGACGGGATCTATTCCATCCATAAATACGGCAGAGGCAACGATCTGACGCTGGCTGTCAGCGCGGATGCATCCGTCGCGGCGTGGAACGCACTCGGGGGATACAACGGTGCGGTCGGCGTGTTCAACTACAAGACGGGCGCTCTGCTGTGCAGCGTGTCTGCGCCGAGCTTCGACGTCAACAATCCGCCGTCCGATCCGAACAGTCTCGACGGCGTATACCTTAACCGCCTGTTCTCCGGCGTGTACACGCCCGGCTCCACGATGAAGATCGTGACCGCGCTGTGCGCGCTTGAAAATATCCCCGACATCGAGAGCCGGACCTTTACCTGCAGCGGCAGGATGCAGGTCGGGGGCGGAGAAGTGGTCTGCATGGGTACGCACGGCGAGATCGGGTTTCAGAAGGCGCTGAACAAGTCGTGCAACTGTGCCTTTGCGCAGATCGCGCAGCTTCTGGGCGCAGAAAAACTGATGGCGACGGCGCAAAGCCTCGGCTTCAATCTGCCGATCAAGATGGACGGCATCCAGCTTGCGATCAGTACGTTCGACGTGCGCAAAGCGGACAAGCTGGGCTTATCCTGGGCGGGAGTCGGACAGTACAGCACACTCGTCAATCCCTGCCACATGATGATGATCGCCGGCGCGATCGCCGCGGGCGGACAGGGCGTGCAGCCGTACGTGATCCGTTCCATGCAGAGTCCGTCCGGCGTGACGATCTACAAGGCGATGACGCGCAATTCACAGATCGTGATCCCTGCCGCGGCCGCGCAGACGCTGCGGCAGATGCTTCGCACGAACGTGACGGAGCAATACGGCGACAACCGATTCCCCAACCTTAAGATGTGCGGCAAAACCGGCACGGCGGAGCTGGACGGCAAGACGTCGCATTCCTGGTTCGTCGGTTTCTCTCTGCGGGAGGATCTGCCCTTAGCGGTGGTTGTCGTTGCAGAGAACGCCGGTTCCGGCGCAGGCGTGGCGATGAATACCGCCAACGCGGTCATGCAGTCTTTGCTGCAAAACAATATCCGATGACGAGAGGTGACGAAGATGTTCCTTCGCTGTTACGGCTGTATGCGTAAGCTGCCCGCTGCGGACGAGCCTTGTCCGCACTGCGGCTACGACAGGCGTGCCGACACCTTCAACCGAAATCATCTGACGCCCGGCTCCGAGCTGTGCGGTCGGTATATTATCGGACGCGCGCTGGGTCTGGGCAGCTTTGGCAATACGTATATCGGCTGGGATACGCGTGAAAACGTGCGCGTTACGATCAAGGAATTTCTTCCCAGCACGTTCGCTTGCCACCGTGCGGGCGATCAGCAGGTGCAGTTCTATTCTCCGCAAGGGCGCGGGCTGTTTGAGAAAGGGCTGCAGACGTTCGCGCAGGAAACCGCCGTGCTGCGGCGCCTGACTGACGCCGAGAGCGTCAGCCGTATCCTTGATTACGTCACGGAGAACGGGACGGGATACGCGGTAATGGAGTATCTGAGCGGCGAAACGCTGAAGGCACGTCTGGCACGCTGCAGGACGATGGACTTCAACGAGGCGATGGACGTGCTCGAGCCGGTGCTGCGCACGCTGGATCTGGTGCACAGGAACGGCCTTTTGCATCGCGATATTTCGCCGGATAATATCTTTCTGTGCGACGACGGGCGCGTAAAGCTCCTGGATTTCGGCTCGGCGCAGTTTGACCTGCTGCAGGACAGCGAGGGGCTGTCCGTCGTGCTCAAGCACGGCTACGCGCCGCCGGAGTTGTACGTGCCGCACATGCTTGCCGGCCCGTGGACGGACGTATTCGGCGCGGCGGCAACGCTGTATAAGATGCTCACGGGCATCGTACCGTCGGACGTGATGCAGCGCAAGCACGAGGAATCGATCGTCCCTCCGTCCGAGCTCGAATGTGTTATCCCGCAGGGGGCGGAAAACGCGCTGATGCGCGCGCTTTCCCTGCGGCCGGAGGACAGATACGCCACGGCGCAGGTCTTTCTGGATGCGCTGACGGATGCTGACGATGCGCCCGAAGCGCACAAGCGTCTGCCGAAGGCTTTCTGGTTCGTGCTGCTTGCGGTGATCGCCTTATCAGGCGTTCTGGCCGCCGTGCTTTTTGCACGCGGGAATCATCCGAAACCGCCCGTCGGCGAAAGCACGACGCTCGTCGAGGAAACGACTGCGCCTGCGCCGGAGACGGAGGATCTGCAGATCGTTTATTATGAAGGCTTTGCGCCCGATGCGCTGGAGCCGGTATGTACGGCGTCCGGTGCGACCGCGTCGCTCCCGTACGCGGTATTTCGCAAAGACGGCAAAACCGGTCTTGTGGCTGACGACGGCCGCGTCGTGCTGGATGCGGCGTATACGTCCGTCGTTTGGGATACGGCACAGCAGAAGTTCTTGCTTGACGGCAGGAAATGCTGGGATGAACAATCCGGCGAATCCGAGCCGACCGCATTTTCGGCTGACGAGGACGCGCCCGACCTGTCCGGGAGCACGTATCAGTATTCCGACATGCTCTACCGTGTGACCAAAAACGGCGCGCGCATCCCGCAGACCGCCTCGGAAGGCTCGTTCCTCGTCGGTTCGTCGCCTTACGGCATCGTGACGCGCGGGTCGCTTCTCGTGGAACAGATCTATGACAAAGCGACGCCGCTTTCATGCGGCGTGAGCGCACTTTATAAAGACGGCAAGTGGAACTACCGCAACGCGTACGGCGTCGAACTGTTTGATCACGACATTGAGAGCGGCTTGTACCCGAACGGGACGCCGTATTCCTACAGCGACGGCGTCGTGCCCGTATACGATGCGGACAGCAAGCTGTGGGGCTTTGCCGATACGGCAGGGAATACGATCATAGAGCCACGGTTCCTGCTTGCACTTCCGCCGGTACAGGGCAGCGCGTGGATACAGACCGACAAGGGCTTCGGAACGCTGGCGTTCGCACAGGAAGAGAACAGGATCGTCGGCAAGTGCGGGGAAAACCTGACCTATGCGGCGCAGCCGGAGAGCGGCCTTTTGGTGATCGAAGGATACGGCGCAATGTGGGATTTCACGGATGAAAACGTTCCGTGGCTTTCGTTGTGCAGCCGCATCCGGACCGTGCGGTTTGACGGAAGCGTTTCCTACGTCGGCGCGAACGCGTTTAAGAACTGTACCGCTCTGTCCAGTGTGACGCTGCCGACAGACCTGCGGGACATTGGTCCGTTTGCGTTCAGCGGATGCGGGATGCTCCGGACGCTCAATCTGCCTGCCGGACTTGCGTCGATCGGCGATGCTGCGTTTGCACGCTGCGACGAGCTGACGGAGATTGTGCTGCCCGAAACGCTGCAAAGCCTGGGCTGCGCTGCGTTCATGGCTGACACGGCGCTGCAGAGTGCGATCCTGCCGGGCGCGCTGTTCCTGCCGGACTATGCGTTCTATGGCTGTACCGCGCTGACGACGGCTGATCTTTCCGGTGTGACGGGGATCGGCAGCAGTGCGTTCGAGGGGTGCACGGCGTTGACGACGGTCACGCTGCCCGCAAAAGCGTCTTCGATCGGCAAACGCGCGTTCTTCGGCTGTGTGTCGCTGGAATCCGTGCGCATCCCGCTGGGCGTCACGACAGTGGAGGACGCGACGTTCGAGGGGTGTACCGCGCTGAAAACGGTGACCCTGCCGGACGGACTGAAAAGCATTGGACAGGATGCGTTCTCCGGCTGCGCCGCAATCGGCGGACTGTCGCTGCCGCCGACGCTCACACACATCGGCGCGCGCGCATTCTCGGGCTGCAGGGGATTGCAGAACGTGCTCGTGCCCGATTCCGTGACGCGTATCGACGACTACGCCTTTTCGGGCTGTACGGGCGTTTCGTCGTTCGATCTAAAGGATACCGTGCAGACTCTCGGATCATACGTTTTCAACGGCTGGACGGCGCGCCAGAATATCTGGCTCAAAAATCCGCTTCTCAAACGCTGGCTCGGCAATCCCGCCGGGTGGAGCAGCGATTGGGACGCCGGATGCTACGCTGTGATTTCCGCGGGATAAAAGACGACAGGCTCTTCACCGTGCGTGAAGAGCCTGCTTTTCATAGCAACGTGTTTATCGTATACCGGTGACAAAGATCTCGATGCCGATACCGATCAGGATAACGCCGCCGAGGATAACGGCTTTGCCGGCGAGTCGCGTGCCGAACCGTTTGCCGATCTCCAGACCCGCAGAGCAGACGCCGAACGTGACGGCGCCAATGACAAGCGATTCGACCAAAGCTCCCTGCCACGGGTCGTCCGCAATCGTGAAACCGACGGACAGCGCGTCGATCGAAGTGGCGACGCCCTGAACAAGCAGGGCAGTCAGGCGTGCTGCGGGCGGCACAGCATCCGCATCCTGCTTGTTGCGGATGCCTTCGATCAGCATCTTGCCGCCGATAAATAAAAGCAGTACGAGCGCAATCCAGGGGATAAAGCGCTGAAAAGACGTGAAGAGCGACGCAACGGTGTGTATGCACAGCCAGCCGAGCATAGGCATCAGAAACTGAAACAGTGCGAACACGCCTGCAATTTCGCACATCCGGCGCGGCTTCATGAACGGTTCGTGTAAACCGTTTGCCAGAGACACGGAAAAAGCGTCCATCGCAAGTCCCATGCCGAATAAAACACTGTTCAGAAAGAACGAGGCGTTCCAGAGCATCATAGTGTTCCTGCCTTAGCCGAAAATTTATTCTATTATATCACAGAAAAATCAGAAGAAAAGTATTGACTTTTGAAAAGTTTTCTGCTACAATACGTCTTGTTCCGAGCGAGAGTGGCGGAATCGGCAGACGCGCACGTTTGAGGGGCGTGTGTTCTTAACGTACGGGTTCAAGTCCCGTCTCTCGCACCATATGAATGACCTGTTGCAATTCGAACCCCTACGGGTTTAAAAGCAACAGGTCATTTCTTTTTTTTATTGATATATAAGGTGTTTCAGCGCGATTGTGTTGGCAGTCAAATGAGAATCCAAAACCAAAAACCGTGAAAACGTGAACAGAAAAATGAAAAATGATACGAGTTGAACCCCGCTCTCTCATTTGAGTCGGTCAAAATCCGTTATCTGTCAACGACTTTTCAATTTCA
>JAEEGL015651734.1_pt1 | contig 12636 bp, 12 predicted proteins | sample 9134231 | NCBI WGS metagenome assembly JAEEGL01 (sample SAMN16246548, study PRJNA631951) | gut metagenome | biome: gut microbiome; feature: rumen; material: fiber-attached | host: Bos | place: Iran: Karaj | collected 2018-10
AGCTGTTGAACCTGTCATTTATCTCCAGGGCCAGAATATTATCCGTGAGGGAGACCGTATCACGAACAATCAGATCGAGATGATGAGAAGTCTCGGTCTGCTGAACGACGATCATTATGATTATTCCGTTTATGGCGGTGCGCTGATCCTTACTGTACTTGCCATGATCTCCCTTCTGATGATGATTCGTCTGATGATGAAGGATGTTTTTTCGGATATCAGAAAACTGTCGGTGATCCTGATCATTCTGGTGATCTGCTTCGCTTTTGCTTCTCTTTCAACATTGCTTCCCAGCCTGTATATTATCCCGATTGCGCTCGGCATGATTATGGGTACCGTTCTGATCGGATACCGGGCCGGGCTGATCCTGACCGTTCCGCTTGCGCTGCTTTTTGCGGGGATCACCTCTGTCGCCAGTTCCACCACATTCTATGACGTCGTCCTGATCATGGCCAATACCCTTTCCGGCGGCGTAGCAACTGTCTGGTTCCTGAAGGGACGTCCCCAGCGTGTGCGCGTTCTTTTGTCCGGGCTGATTTCCGCCTTGTTTTCACTGATCATGATCATCGGTGTAAAACTTCTGACCTCTGCGGAAACGCTTGACATGATCCATACGGGCATATGGGCTTTGGCCGGCAGTCTGCTGAGCGGTGTGCTGGCAGTTGCCCTGCAGCCCGTTTTTGAGGGGATCTTCCATCTTGCCACGCCGAGCCGGCTGCTGGAAATCACCAATCCGAATCATCCTCTGATGAAAAGGCTGATGCTTGAAGCTCCCGGTACGTATCATCATTCCATCATTGTGGCAAACCTGGCCGAATCAGCTGCTGACCGGATAGGGGCAAATGCTTTTCTGGCGCGAGCCGGAGCCTATTATCACGATATCGGCAAGTTGAAGCGCCCCGGTTATTTCAGTGAAAATGTACGGGGCGGGAACCCTCACGAGAATACCGATCCTTATGTTTCCGCCGCAATCCTGACTGCGCATACACGGGACGGTGGACTGATCGCTCAGAAAGAGCATCTTCCGCCCGAAGTACAGGATATCATTCTCCAGCATCACGGTGTCACGCCGGTTATGTTTTTCTATCACAAAGCGTTGCAGATGGCAGACGGCAAACACGTCGATATCAACGATTTCCGTTATGCCGGGCCAAAGCCCCAGACAAAGGAAGCTTCCATCGTTATGCTTGCCGATACCATCGAGGCTGCCGTCCGTTCCATGAAGGAACCGACCCCCAAAGGGATAGACCAGTTTATCGAACGGCTGATACGCGGGAAACTGGAAGACGGACAGCTGAGCGACTGCCAGCTTTCTTTCCGGGATGTCGATCAGATCTGCAGTGCCTTTTCCGACATCCTGAAAGGCGTATATCATGAGCGTATCGAATATCCGAAAGTACAGCAGTTCGCTGTCCGAAACGAAGTCAAACCTGCCGTGCCTTCGGATCAGTCACCATCAGATAAAAATGAGCAGCCGGATGAACCGTCCGGACAGGAACCGGATCCCCGGCCCGCCGAACCGCAGACGCCTTCTGAACAGGAACAGATGACACCCAAAGCGGCTGACCCGAATATGAAAGGGGAGACCGTCAGTGCAGATTGAATGGAACATCCGGAAGCACCTGGATCCTCAGATCCTCAGCGTGATGCAGGAAGCGGCAGATCAGTGTCTCTGCGCTGAAAACATCAGCATACCCTGTATGATTGATGTATGTCTGTGCGACGACGAGACGATCCGAAACGTCAACCGGACCCATCGGGACGTCGACAGATCCACAGACGTTCTCTCTTTTCCTTCCGTGAATTACCCGGGCGGACGGACTGCCGGATCCTGTGAAAGACTGCTTCGTCAGGAATATGACGCCGACAGCGGGGCCGTTTTCCTGGGTGACATTTTCATCTCTGTTGAACACATTTATGCCCAGGCGGCAGAATACGGACATTCACCCGTCAGGGAGGCGGTATACCTGCTTGTTCACGGGATCTGCCATTTGATGGGATATGATCATATTGAACCCGGTGACAAGGAGCTGATGAGAATAATGGAGGAAAAAATCCTGTCCGGTATCAATGTAACAAGAGAGGCAAACTGTGTGAAAGATGATGAAACGCTTCTCAGCCTTGCCCGTGAAGCAATGAAAAAAAGCTATTCACCGTATTCGTCCTATCCGGTGGGTGCTGCCCTGAGATGTAAGGATGGCCGGATTTTTACGGGCTGCAACATTGAGAACGCCTCTTTCGGACTCACAAACTGCGCTGAGCGTACGGCTGTTTTCAAAGCAGTCAGCGAAGGGGAAACATCCTTTGATACGATCGCCATCGCTGCCAGGACCAAAGCATGGCCCTGCGGAGCATGCCGGCAGGTCCTGAATGAGTTTTCACCCGATATCCGGATTCTTGTTACATGGGACAACCTAGTGGAGGAAAAACAGCTTTCTGAACTTCTCCCCGAAGGATTTGGCCCCGGTAGCATGTAATTCTGAACAATGGAGAGTGTCTATGGAACACCATGAAAATGATTTTCGTTCCGGTTTCGTGACGATCGTCGGAAGACCCAATGTCGGTAAATCCTCGCTGATGAACAGGATGATCGGGGAAAAAATCGCGATTGTGTCTGCGCGCCCGCAGACCACCAGGAGCCGCATCATGGGCGTATTGACCGATCCGTGCCATCAGATTGTCTTTCTGGACACCCCGGGCATTCACGATCCGAAAACCCGTCTGGGTGAGTATATGATGCATGCCGTCAGGGACGCTATGGACGGTATGGATGCTGTGCTGGTCATTCTGGACGTAACGCATATCACGGACAGCGACCTTCAGATCGCCCGTAATATGAAAGAGAAAAAAGTCCCGGCTGTTCTGGCCCTGAACAAAATCGATCTTGTTTCACCTGAACAGATCCTTTCCGCAACCGCGAGGGCAGCCGAAGCGGGCCTGGATGAGATCATACCGGTCAGCGCAAAGACAGGCAATGGCATTGAAGATCTTGTGAAATGCCTGCAGAATCATCTTCCTGCCGGTCCCCGGTATTTCCCTGACGACATGATCACCGACCAGCCGGAGCGCATCCTGTGCGCAGAGATTATCCGCGAAAAAGCACTTCGTCATCTGAGAGACGAAGTGCCGCACGGGATCGGTGTTGAGATTATGAAGATTGAATCCCTGAGCGATCAACTGACAGAAATCAATGCAACAGTTTATTGTGAGCGTGATGCGCACAAGGGAATCATCATCGGAAAACACGGGGCCATGCTTCAGACCATCGGAACGGAAGCAAGGGCGGATATTGAAAAACTGCTCGGTGTTCATGTTAATCTGAAGCTGTGGATCAAAATCAGGCCTGACTGGCGGAACAATATGTCAGACCTTAGAAACCTCGGATACGATTCCTGATTGGCCCGGTTCCTGTAATGACAATCTTATCCGTTCATGGGAAAAACCTGATAGATTCCGCATTTCAGGTATTGTGTTTCAGGCGCATAAGGAAGGATCGGATGGTCTTTTCCCTGCGTCCTGAACTCCACGAGCCTCAGCAGGACTTTGGCATCCTTTGCTGCATCCAGGATCATATTCCTGAACATGTCCGGCAGGACATGCTGACTGCATGAACAGGTAATCAGAAAACCTCCCGGATTGATCATCTTCATCGCCCTCAGGTTGATCTCCTTGTAACCCCGCATGGCGCTTTCCACTGCACTTCTGGATTTTGTAAAAGCCGGCGGGTCCAGGATGACCGTATCATATCGGATTCCTTGCCTGCTTTGTTCGGAAAGAAGATCAAACGCGTTGGCCGTTATAAACCTGACCCTTTCCTCCAGACCGTTCAGGCGGGCGTTTTCCTCCGCAAAGAGACAGGCATATTCACTGATGTCAACGCCTGTGACTTCTTTCGCACCGTATTTTCCCGCATGAAGCGCAAACGATCCTGTATGGGTGAAACAATCCAGGACAGTTCTGTCTTTTACAAACGGAGCGATAGCTGCCCGGTTTTCCTTCTGGTCAAGAAAGAAACCGGTTTTCTGTCCTTCCTTGACATCCACCCAGAACGATACACCGTTTTCTTTCATCTGCACCCTGTCAGGAACTTCTCCGTAAAGAAGGCCGGTGTTCATTTCAAGTCCTTCCAGTTTCCTGACGGGTACATCATTCCGTTCCCAGATGCCCATGGGATGGAGTTCTTCCACCAGAGCGTCGACAACATCCTGTTTGAATCGTTCCATGCCGAGCGCAAGGCACTGTAATACGAGCACATCGCCGAAAGCGTCGACGATCAGGGCAGGGAGCCTGTCGCTTTCGGCGAAAACCATACGGCAGCTTTTCAAGTCTGCAAACGTACGCCTGTATTCAACAGCTTCATGTACTCTTCGGAAGATCAGGTCACGGTCGACCGGTTCATCTTCACGGTAAGTCATGATCCGCAGCGCGATCTGACTGTTCGGATTATAATATCCGCGTGCAAGAAAGCGCCCTTTCGAGCTGAATATATCGACGATATCTCCCGGCAGGAATTCTCCTTCAACCTTTGCGATATCGCTTCGGAAGATCCATGGATGACAGGTATGGACTCTTTTCTCTTTCCCAGGAAGCAGAATGGTTCTGGCCATTTTATTCATCCTCCGTTAATTGTTTGATATAGACATATCTGTCATCTGTAGTTCCGTCTGACAGTTGAAATGCGTTGGGTACCGTCTCCGTGAGCGTAAACCCGAGCTTTTCAAACACATGCATCATCCTGTGGTTCCGACCCATGGTGTCGCCGATGATGGTCGTCATATGATACTGGTCTCGGGCGATGTTCATACCGATCCGAATCGCTTCCGTACCGATCCCGTGATTTTTGATGCTGTCGTCCCGCAGGATGATACCGAATTCACACGTCCCTTTTTCAGGATCCATCCTTTTCAGCTGAAAGGAACCGACCGGTTCTCCATCCATAAAAATCCCGAGATGCACATAGTTTTCTCGGAATCCTCCGTGATTATACTGATAGGATCTTGAAACCTGTTCACGATTGTAGCGGAAAGGGGATGGATCCATCAGCGGATCGGATTGATAACCTCTGAAAAAAGCATGATACTGTTCTTCCGTGAACGTTCGTAATTCGATCATGCCCAATCTTGACCGTCCTTTCCGATGGGTTGTATAATTTCATTCAAAGGGGAGGTGTTCCGGACCATGGCTGAACATCGTCAGTGTGTTTTGTACGACCGGGAATGTATCGGTTGCGGGGAATGTGACCGCTGCGATCTCGATCCGGATAAAATCTGTGACAACTGTATGAAATGCGTCAACGGCGATGCTGAATACCGCGATATCAATATTGACGGTATCCTTCTGGAGAACGAGACCGCCCGGGAAAGCTGAAAGCCGTCCGGAATCCGCTTCTGTATTATAATTTGGACAGGGAACTTTTGCAAACCGATCTGCGAAAGGAAATACTTCACATGAAGATCGTTTTTCTCGGAGCTGCCCATCAGGTGACCGGAAGCCGTACGCTGGTCGAATGGATGGATGACCGTTTTTTTCTGGTTGATTGCGGCATGGAGCAGGGTGATAACGAATATGTGATGGCTGAAACACCTGTACCTGCGTCCAGGATTGAATATGTTTTTCTGACACATGCTCATATCGATCATTCCGGTATGCTTCCGCTTCTTTACAAACAGGGGTTCAGGGGACGCATTTACGCGACACCTGAAACTGCAAACCTTTGCGCTATCATGCTTGCGGACAGTGCGCACATCCAGGAAACCGATGCTGCCAGCGAAACGAAAAAAAATGCACGTCACAGCGGTGAAACAGTCGAGCCGCTCTATACCATGGAGGATGCCGCCGCCACGATGGAATGCTTCAGGCCCTGCAGCTACGGGGATATCATCATGGTGGACGAAGGCCTTTCTGTTCGTTTTACCGATGCCGGCCATCTGCTTGGTTCATCATTTGTTGAATTGTTCCTCGAAGATCAGGGAGAAAAGCGCACGCTTGTCTGCAGCGGTGACGTCGGCAACAAAAACCAGCCGATCATCAACGATCCTGCGCCTGTCCCGGCAGCCGACTTCCTGTTGATCGAATCCACGTACGGAACCCGCGCCCATGAATCTGTACAGTCGCCGGTCCCGTTGCTGGCAGACGTGCTGCGCAGGACGTTTTCCAGGGGAGGCTCAGTCATCGTTCCGTCCTTTGCGGTCGGACGGACGCAGGAACTGCTGTATTTTTTCCGTGAAATCAAACAGAATCATCTGCTGCCCGAATATGATTCATTTCCTGTGTATGTAGACAGTCCGCTGGCAAATGAAGCAACAGCCATATTTCTGCAATGCGATCCGGTGTGCCTTGACAGAAAAACAAGAGAGATCATGGCAGGCGGTCAGAACCCGATCTGGTTTGACGGACTGAACACCACCGTTTCGACCGATGAATCAAAATCACTGAACGCTGACACCGCTCCGAAAGTCATTATTTCCTCAGGCGGAATGTGTGAAGGCGGGCGTATCCGTCATCACCTGAAACATCATCTCTGGAATAAGAACGATACAATCCTTTTTGCGGGTTACCAGGCAACCGGTACCCTCGGAAGGCAGATCTTTGACGGGGCGAAATCCGTCAGGATTTTCAGTGAACAGATTGACGTCAATGCCGAAATCGTTCTGCTTGAAGGGATATCGGGACATGCTGACAGGGAAGGGCTGCTGGAATGGCTTTCATATTTTGAGAACAGGCCGTATATGGTATTTGTGAATCACGGTGATGATGATTCATGCATCGGATTTGCCCAGACAGTTTCTGATCGTTTCGGTATGCCTGCTTATGCACCTTTTTCCGGATCGGAATACGATCTCATCCGAAAAGAATGGATCCGCCTGGCGGATCCTGTATACAAACAAACCGGATCGGATGCTTCGGCCAGGTCGGTCCGGAAAAAGAAAGATTCCGCCTATACAGACCTCAGGGAAGCCGTTCGCGCTCTGGACGATTACACAGCTTGCCTCAGCGGTCACAGCAACCATGAACTGAAAAAACTGACAGAGGCTATCCGTTCGCTGATCAGCGGTCTTCAGGATTAAAATCCGGATCTCCCGGAAGATGAACGTGTTCCGCTGCCATCCGTCTGCGTGCGTCAGTCATGTCAGCATAGTGTTTTCGGGTCGTATCCACTGAGGTATGCCCGAGGACATCCGCCACCAGGTAGATATCTCCTGTTTCATTGTACAGATTTGTCGCGTAAGTACTCCTGAGTTTATGGGGGCTGATCCTTGATTTCAGCGGGGCAGCAACTGCTGCATACTTTTTCACCAGGTTCTGAACTGCCCGCTGTGTGATCCTTCGCCGTTGCAGACTCAGGAACAGGGCATCCTCGTGTCCCGGAACGGTTTCGATCTTTTCTCTTTCAGCCAGATATTCAGCGAGTGCTTCGGCCACTTCCGGCGGGAAGTACAGCACCACCTGGTTGCCGCCCTTCCTGGTCACGATAAACGCGTTGTTTTCCAGATCCACATCTCCGATATTCATGCCTATGCATTCGCTCACACGGATTCCCGTGCCAAGAAAGAGCGAAAGAATAGCGTAATCACGCCTGGCCGTAATCTTCTGGAATTGCTGCTGCCGGGCGGTCAGCTGGTCTCCGCTCTGTGCCTGTTCAAGCATACGGACCATTTCTTCCTTGTTTAAACGTATGATCGGTTTTTCATGAACCTTGGGCAGGGGAACAAGCTCTGTCACATTGGAAGCGATCCGCTGATTCTTGAACAGATAATCATAAAATGACCGGATCGTGCACAGTTTTCGTTTGATGGACAGTTCATGATTCACGTATATTCTGTTAGGTACCGAATCATCATCTCTTTTCAGATAATATGTCAGGTATTCGGTGTAGGCGATGATATCCTTCCGGTCCAGTTTTTCGAGATCCTGATCGTTCATCATTCTGGGTTCTTTTTCTGAAAACTCAATCCTTTCTGCGTGAAGAAAAGAAAAAAAAGTGTTCAGATCGATCGCATAGGCAAGGCGCGTCAGCGAACTGGTCGATACAGCGATAGAGCGAAGAAAGTCAGAGCACGCCTGAGGGAGCTCCCGGGTGATCTCTCTGATCTGAAGAATCCGTTTTGCGTCCAGTTCATCCCTGTAACGGTTTGTCCGTTCTGCCATGCGTTTTCATCCTTTCTCGGCCTGTTCGATGAGTATCCGTCTTTTATATGTTAATCTATTCGTAAAACTGTGGTTTAGCGAATAGTTTTATCTCTGACCAGACTATAGCATAAGGCCGGTCGTATGTCAACCACACGCCCGGCTCATTCCTGATGGAATATGATTTTATCAGAATATAAACTTCTATTCTTCCCCGTTGAGGATGACCGTACGGTATGAATGGGCCGTCGCCGGAAGAAAGATAGCGATCACGTCATCCGTCCGGATTCTGAGGCTTGAGGTGCAAACGCAGGGATGACATCCGATATAATCCCCTTTCAGCACATCCTCATCGATCAGCAGCTGAACCTTTCGGTCCCTGTCGTTCATCAGACCCATAATACTGACAGCGCCCGGTTCAATATCCAGATACCTGACCATATCTCCGGGATCCGCAAAGGAAAGACGCGCTGAACCGATCTGCGCGGAAAGCTCTTTGGTTCTGAATTTCTTGTCGCCCGGCATCATCAGCAGATAGAAAGCGCTTTTCTGTCTGTTGCAAAGAAACAGGTTTTTGCAGATCTGAACCCCCAGAATACTGTCTATCCGATAACAGGCGTCCATGTTGTCGGCCGGTTCGTGATCTGTCCGCTGATACGGTATCCCCAGTTCGTCCAGAAAATCGTATGTCCTGATTTCTCTCTCAAGTCTGCCGTCCGGATGATCCGGCCGTCCGTTATAAAGCTCCATTGCCGGCTCCGTTCTGCAGTCCTGCGTTTTCGGCTGGCTGGCCGTTGTCTGTGCCGTTTTCCTGATTGATTCGTCTGTATTCTTCAATTGCGGCACGAGCCAGTTCGTCACATCTGTTGTTTTCGGGATGATCTGAATGGCCCTTGACCTTCAGGAAGCGTACGTTATGCTTCCTGGTTTGGGCAGAAAGGATAAACCAGAGATCCTGGTTTTCTACCTTCCCGCCCCCGCTGGTTTTCCATCCGTTCTTTTTCCAGTTGTCGATCCAGTGCTCGTTGAACGCCTGAACAAGGTAATTGCTGTCGGAAAACAGATTGACGTTGCAGGGTTCTTTCAGCGCCCCCAGTCCGCTGATGGCAGCGAAAAGCTCCATCCGGTTATTGGTCGTGCCGGCCATATAGCCGCTCAGCTCCTTCCGGTGCTGCCCGAATTCAAGGATGGCAGCCCATCCGCCGGGTCCGGGATTTCCGCTGCATGCGCCGTCTGTATATATATTGACTGTTTTTCTGTTCTCATCCATACAGGGAGCCCTCATTCGGATTCTTTTGACATTTCACGGCTTTTGTCCGCACAGGCTTCCATGGCATCCATGATTGCCGCACGGAAGCCCTTTCGTTCCAGTTCTCTGACAGCTTCAATGGTGGTCCCTCCCGGTGAGCAGACCGCATCCTTCAGTGCTGCCGGGTGTGTGCCTGATGACAGAACCATCAGTGCGCTGCCCAGGACGCTCTGTGCCGCCATCTCATAGGCATATACGCGCGGAATCCCTTCCCGCACTGCTGCGTCCGCCATCGCTTCGATCATCATATAGACATAAGCGGGACTGCTGCCGCTGACAGCGACAACGCCGTCAAACAGCCGTTCCGGAAGTACCTTTGTCTTTCCGACCGAGTCGAATATGCCCTTGGCGTAATTGAAATCCTCCTTGGAAAATGTGGTATTGTCACAGATCGCTGTCATGCCTTCTCCGACCAGTGCGGGCGTATTGGGCATAACCCGGAGATACGTGGCGCTTGTTCCGTACAGCGCACTCTCCAGCATGCTGACTGTCCAACCTGCAGCGATACTCAGCACTGCTTTGTTGTTCAGCGCAGGACGGATCTCATCTATCACGTCCCTGACATAAATCGGTTTCACCGCAAGGATGATCAGGTCCGCTTTTTCCGCGACTTCAAGGCAGTCATGGGCGATGATAACGCCGGGAATATCCTCCTCCAGCTCATGCATCCTGCGGCTGCTCGTATCATACGCAATAATCATGGATGCCTTGACATATTCCGCTTCAACAATGCCGCGCAGGATTGCGGATCCCATATTTCCCGTTCCGATCATGCCGATTGTATTTATCATGATGTGATCCTCCTGTAGCTTATTGACTGGATTATAGCACGAAAAAAACCGCCTGCATAGTTGCAGGCGGACCTGGTTTCTGTTCAAAGTATGAATTTCCGGATATCGACGGGTCTGTTCTCGCCTTTAAGACGTTCATTGACATATGAGCCGTCTATCTTCAGTTCATACGGCGGCATGTTTTCGTCTCCCGCATTGAACAGAACGTCTTCCAGAAGCTGTTCAAATATGGCATGAAGCCGTCTGGCGCCGATATCCTCAGCGTTTTCGTTGGCATTGCAGGCTGCGTCCGCAATAGCTGATACAGCGCTGTCGTCAAAGCTTACCATGACCTTGTCAACGGCCAGCAGCGCCTGATACTGTTTGGTAAGCGCGTTCTCCGGTTCTGTCATGATCTGCATAAAATCCTTTTTGGTCAGGCTCTTAAGCCGGACATGAACGGGAAAACGTCCTTGAAGCTCAGGGATCAGATCGGATACCTTGCTGACATGGAATGCTCCTGCAGCAATAAACAGCATGTGGTCTGTCCTGACAGCGCCGTATTTTGTATTAACGGTGCAGCCTTCTACGATGGGCAGGATATCACGCTGAACGCCTTCCCTGCTGACATCCGGTCCGTGGGCGCCGGAGCTGCTGGCGATCTTGTCGATCTCGTCGATGAACACGATGCCGTTCTGCTCGGTCCTTCGTACAGCTTCTTCCTGAACTGCATCATTATCAATCAGTTTGGCCGCTTCCTGGTCTGTCAGGATCTTTCTGGCATCCCGTACTTTGACATGACGCATTCTCGTTTTTTTGGGCATCATACTCCCCATCATGTCGCCCAGGCTGATACTGCTGCCGCCGACTTCAAGCGTCGGAGCCTCTTCTTCAACTTCCAGCTCGATCTCCGTATCTTCTATCTCTCCCCGAAGCAGCTGCTGCCGTATATCTTCTTTTTTCCGGGCAAGCGCGGTTACTTCCTCGCTGCTTGGCTGCTGTTCCTTTTGTTTTCCCAGCAGAAAATCAAGCGGATTGGAAGCAGCGTTGTTTTTTTTCGGTCCATGCGCCAGGATTTCGCTCAGCCGTTCTTCAGCAAGTACTCTGGCCCGGGGCATGACACGTTCCTCATGTTCCCGGCGGACCATCCTTACGGCGTTTTCAGTCAGATCCCGGATAATACTCTCAACGTCTCTGCCGACGTAACCCACTTCCGTGAATTTAGTCGCCTCCACTTTGATGAAGGGCGCACTGACAAGCCTTGAAAGCCTGCGGGCAATCTCAGTTTTGCCGACGCCTGTCGGCCCGATCATCAGAATATTCTTGGGAATGATCTCATCGCGAAGATCATCCGGAACACGGCTGCGGCGGTAGCGGTTTCGGAGCGCAATCGCAACGGCCTTTTTGGCTTCGTCCTGTCCGACAATGAACCTGTCAAGTTCATGGACGATCTGTCTCGGTGTTAGCTGCTGTTCGTTCATATTCATACTCCTGAACTGTTTCAGATCGTTTCCACAATGATCTGATCGTTTGTGTATACGCAGATGCTTGCAGCGATATGCAGGGCTTTTTCCGCTATGGAAGCCGCATCAAGATCAGTATTCTGAAGCAATGCACGGGCAGCGGCCAGCGCATAATTGCCCCCTGATCCGATGGCGGCAATACCTTCGTCCGGATCGATCACTTCTCCGGTACCGCTCATGATAAGCAGGCGGTCTTTGTTGGCAGCGATCATCATTGATTCAAGCTGCCTCATCGACTGGTCTCCGCGCCAGTTCTGGGCAAGAGCCACAGCTGCTTTATCGATATTGCCGTTGCATTGCTGCAGTTTTTCCTCGAATTTTTCGCACAGCGTAAAGGCATCTGCAACACTGCCGGCAAATCCGACAGCCACTTCATCATTGTACAGGCGTCGCACTTTTCTGGCTGTGGTTTTGAATATGGTGTGCTCCCCCATCGTTACCTGTCCGTCGCCTGCGATGGCTGTAATGCCGTTTCTGCGCACTGCGCAGATTGTCGTGCCTCTGAATGGACTGGACATGTTCGTTATCCTCCTGTTGCGATTCGTAAGGCTCTGATTTCATTGAGTGCCCTGTCGGCAATAGCCTGGTATCTTTCCTCTTTTTTCCGGATCTTTCTTTGTCCGGGGACCACGGGCAGCGGATCGATCAGCCCGAAGGTGCAGTTCATCGGCTGAAAATCCACGTCGGGCGTGGAAACATGCCGTCCCATGGCGCCAAGGGCTGTGCATGTCGGAAAGACAGGCACCTGCTGACCGTTCAGTTCAGCTGCAAGCGAGATCCCGGCAACCAGACCGCTGGCCGCGCTTTCCACATATCCTTCAACGCCGGTGATCTGCCCTGCGAAATATAGACCCGGCCGGCGGATCACCTGATATGTTTTGTCCAGGAACCCGGGACTGTTCAGGAA
>JAEEGL010080817.1_pt1 | contig 12635 bp, 11 predicted proteins | sample 9134231 | NCBI WGS metagenome assembly JAEEGL01 (sample SAMN16246548, study PRJNA631951) | gut metagenome | biome: gut microbiome; feature: rumen; material: fiber-attached | host: Bos | place: Iran: Karaj | collected 2018-10
ACGGACTGGGCACCTTCTCGCCTGGCATCACTGGTACTCCTGCCACCTCTGTCGAGGCGTACAGCGTGGACAACATCGTGGGTGTGAACATGAACTTCCGACCTGAGGGCGCAGACTTCGAGGAAGAGAAGCTCGACAAGAAGACGCTGAAGGACTCGGCGGTGTTCGAACTCAACGACTACGTCGAGGTGAGGTACACCGATCCTGATCCCGTAACGGGCACGCGGAAGAGCTACCAGGTGCGTCACCCGCTGAAGAACTACAGCATCTACAAGGAGGACATCACGCCGGAGCCGTAAGCTTTTTGTGGATAGTGGATGGTGGATAGTGGATAGAAAATGGTGGATAGAAAATGATATTCAGCGGAACAACAAATCTCCATCCACCATCCACAATACACCATCCACTAAATTAATACTTCCGGAAATTGAGCCTGACGTCTTCCTTTTCCAGAATCATTTCGTCGCTTTCTAACGTCAGTACTTTGTAGCCTTGCTCCGATCTGTCGATACCGTAAGCCTTCAGACTGCTGACGTTGTGTTCGGGCAGCTGGCCACCTTCGCCGCTTTCGTCGTAATAGGGTGAGCGCAGTTTTAGTGAATCGCCGATAAAGTCAAAGCGGAAATATACACTCCCATGGCTTCCTTTTGTGTTACGAACCTCCAACAGATGCACCTGTACAGCCCAGTATTCGCCCGATGATCGCATGTCTACCGTGCGGCCCTTGCCTAATGAGTCAATAGCCGACAGTTGCCATAGGCCGTCAAAGTCACCATTATCCGACGTTCGTACCTCGCAGGCCGTTAGTCCTACACAAAGAGTCAATAACAAAAGGAGTTTCTTCATACCTTATTTATATATATGGATTCAACGATTCACTTTGTCTTGGGGGAAAATGACGCCAATAGGCATTCGCAGCCCTCGGACACATCGCGCCACGTAGCTTCAAAATCGCCTGTATACCAAGGGTCGGCTACATCGCCGCGACGGGGCGTGAAGTCGAGCAGCTTATAGATCTTCCCCTCAGGGTCGCCTCCACAGATGCGACTCATGTTGCGGATGTTCCAGTCGTCCATGCCTATCAGCAAGTCAAACCGCTGATAGTCCTGGCGGGTCATCTGGCGGGCGGTCTTGCCCTTGCATCCGATATGGTGTTCTGCCAGTTTACGTTTGGCAGGAGGGTACACTTCATTACCAATCTCTTCGGTCGACGTGGCTGCCGACTCAATATCGAACTGAGCCTCGAGTCCTGACTTCCTGACGAGATCCTTCATCACAAACTCTGCCATCGGACTGCGGCAGATGTTGCCGTGACAAACGAAGAGTATCCTATGTTTCAATTCTTTTTCTATACTTTTGTTAATCAGACAACAGCGACAGTGATTGCTCATCGTCGCTGTTGTCGTTTCTATTCTATGCAATAGTCATTGCTATGTCTTAACGTTCGCCAGCCCAGTTGAAGCCGATGGTTACGAAGAGAACGCCTCTGTTAATTGTGTAGTCTTTTTCGTTCTTGTACCTGCCATCGTTGTCATACCAGTTCTTCAGACCCAGGTCGTAACCGCAGTCAAAGTACAGACGGCCGTAGTTCAGACCGCAACCGAAGCGCAGACCATAGTCAAAGCGGTCGTCGTTCCAGTCCTTATTCTCCTCATCAATGTCAGTGAGGTTATAAGCAAACCAAGGACCAAGGAAAGGCTGCAGGAAGAGGTTGGGAGCCAAGTTGATATGATATTTGACGGTGATGGGCATCTGGATGCTGTGAGCGTCCCATGTCTTAGTCTCGTCTTTATGGTTGTAATTATATTCTACCTTGTAACCCATGTTCATATAGTTCAGGCCGATACCAACGAAGAGGGGTATGGGAGCTACTTGGAAGTCGAGTCCCAGTCCTCCATAGGGGAATAACAGGGCTTTGGCATCTTCGGTATAGTCACCAGTAATTGTACTTGCTGTCAAACCAGCGCGAAGACCCATGTGGAATCTGTCGGGTGTTCTGGTGGAGTTGACCTTCTTACGGAGCTGTGCATTAGCACTGAGCGTTGCAGTAAACAGCATGGCAACTGCAAGCATGATCTTAAATGAATTCTTCATACGTTTGTGATTTTAAAAGTTAATAATTAGGGATTATTTAATGTCTTTTGCCTTAATAACAAGTCTGACTAATCCTAAGTAGGCATCGTCCTCGTCCACCTTGTTGCTGCGGTCGAATTTTCCGCGTTTACAGTTATAGGAACGAATTACGTGTTCATCGCCACGTGAAGGACCTGTGGGGTCGGTCAGCACGGTTTCATCGTCAGGATAGTCGTCATGATAGTCGCTACACCATTCGTAGTAGATGTCGTCGCGGTCGGTGAGCTTGAATATTTCGTTTTGGCTGTTGCCGCTGGCGGCAAACTCCCATTCAGCCTCTGTCGGCAGACGGTAGGGTAGGCCGGTCTGGGCGGCAATCTTGTTGACCAACTTCTGTGCGTCGTCAAATTCAAGCAACTGGGCTGGCTCGCTGCCCTTGCCTTCTACATCCTTTTCACCAATCAGTTGAATGGCTACCGAGGCAGGCAGGGGCTTATCGCTCATATAATAAGAGGTGAGAGCTACCTCGTGGACGGGCTCGCTCTTCATCTTGCGGCTGCCGTCGCCGTCATAGCCCATGTTCATGCGTCCGCCACGAACGAGTATCAGGTTGAACACCTGTCCGCCGATGTTCAGCTTGATGCTGGCGGGATATTTGTTTCTGTCGGTAATAATCAGCTTCTGACTGCCTAAACTACCGCCAATTGTCGGAGCTGTAGAGGAGGCTTCGGCTGCCTGGGTAGTGCTGGCCGAGCTGCTCCCGGTTGCTATGGTACTGCCGTCCTGTGATTCCACGGTCTGTACCTCGCTCATGGGAATCGTGGTGGTAATACCAGCTACGACTAGGGTAATCGACTGTGTGGGGTCGAAGGCCTTGACCCTACCCGTGAGTACGCTGCCGTTCTTCATCACCACGCGGGCTGTACCTCCAACGTTGCTGTTGTCTGAACCGGCTGTAGCTGTGGCAGCGCGAGTGGTGGCTGCAGTAGTTGCCTTTTCCGTGGTCTTGTTAGTAGTAGTTGTGGCTTTTGTAGTCGTAGCCTTAGTTGTCGTAGCCTTTGTATTCGTAGCCTTTGTATTCGTAGCTTTTGTATTCGTAGCCTTTGTAGTTGAAGTAGTAGTGGTAGCCTTTGCCGTTGCTGCGGTAGTGCCGTCGGTCTCAGCAGCCTTCTTGGCTGTGGTTGCGGCAACTGTAGCCGTGGCGGCAGCAGCAGCCTGTCCGGCAATCGGGGTACCCTTCACTTTGCCTTTTGCCACTTCGTCTTCCACAAAGTCCCAGATGTCGCCGGCTACCTCCATCAGGGTAACGCCAATGCGTGTGGTCTCTGAAGGACTACCCGTGCCCTTGGCCTCGACAATGTTCAGCACACAGAGCAGCTGGTTCGTGGCGGCATCGTAGAAGTCGATGGTGCCGTTGATGATACATCCGCCAGCCTTCGAAGAAGCCCAGGGATTGAACGCGCTGCCTCCATTACCAACATCGATGGTTTTGGGGCGTACAATCATCTTATAGACAGGTGACTTATCCTTGATTTGCAGGAAGTCGCTCTTCTTGTTGAAGCGAATGGTAAAGTATTCTTCCACCTTCTTACGGTCCTTGGGCCAGTCTTTCACAAAGTCATCGCCGCGCTTCCTCAGGTAGTCGTTCCACAGCAGGTTGTCGTGGTTGGTGACGCGGGCGTGGTCCCAGTCAAACTCGTAAGATATGTAGGCTTCCTTCAGCAGAATACTGGGATCGCCAGAGTTGAAGGTTACGCAGGTGTAAGCGTTGGCAATGATGGTTACCAACAGTCCGGCAAGCGTAAATAAAGTCTTTCTCATTGTGAATTCTATGTCTCTTGATTTGTATTTGTTTGCAAATATATAGAATTCTTGTGAATTCACCAAAAAAAAAGCCCACAAAATGACGCTTACCGTTAAAAAAACATGTTATGTTAGGCTTTTGGGGTGAAGACAGGCAGTATTCGACCCTGTTTGTCAAACGTGTAGCGGCATGATAACCATATCGTCAGTCCGACGGAAAGTACCGACGATGCCATGCTGGCCAGAATCAGCAGCACGAACAGGGCGATGGCCTCCAGGGGGGCCATGCCGCCGCCCAACAGACCCGACAGCAGCATTGGCATCACAAACAGTCCCATAGCCGACAGATAGGCCACGGCTGGTGTGGTCATGCTTCTCAAGGCTCGGGTGATGTAGGGTGCCAGGGCCTTCATCCGCGGGGCACCATTGCCCAGTAGGGTGTAGTAGGGCTGGCTGTCCTGGCTCAGGCTGTCAAAATAGGTACGTATGGCGTAGAGGCCCGTTGTGAGCACATGGGCGGTGAGCACTCCTGTGATGGGTACAAACCAGCGGGCACTCATCGGGTGCTCAGGGCGCAGTATGGCAAAGAGCACGTAGCAGCTCACGACAAGCACGCTGACCAGCATCCCCAGAAAGGCGGGCAGAAACAGTATGCGGCTGCGAATACACGTACGGCTGACCATCAGGAAAGCGGCAGCCAGCACGAGAACCATCAGCCACAGCAGGTTGATCCAGATACTGTTGAAGTGGTAGACAGCCCACAGGCAGCCGCCCATGACCGATATCTGGACAAGCATCCTCACAACCGCCAGCGCCGACTTCTTCAATGTCAGTCGGTCGTAGGTGTAAATGGCGTAGACGGGAACGGCCAGCAACAGCAGTCCCAGCAGCAAGTTAGTAATTGACAGTATCATGATTCTCGAGTGTTATTGTTTTGTCCGATTGACGGATATATTCTTCATGTATTGATGTAACGATTACCGTATGACCTCCAGTAGCCAGCGATTTCAGCATGCTGAGCATCTTGGGTTCAGGGTCATCGGCAATGACAATGGGCTTTGAGGCCATCGGTTCTATGTCTAACAGCTCGTCGATGACAGTCAGCTTGTAGCGCTGTCTGTTGAAGGGTGACCACACGGTCTCCAGCCCTGTGGTGTCGACTTCTTTCGGGTTTAGCTCCACTTTCTGCTGTTGGGGCACGTAGGCCATCATCCGTCGGAAGGTAGGAGCCGACAGCGGCGTCAGCAGTTCACCGTCTACACTCACCATCCCTTCGTCAAGCGGCAGCAGGCCCAGCATCACCTCTACTAGCGCAGTCTTTCCCGAGCCGGCACCTCCCGTGATGCAGGTCATCTGTCCGTCCTGTGCCATTAGCGATAGGTTCGCAAATAGTCGGCGACCGTTAATGGTTAGTGTAGCATCTTTCAGTTCCAGCATATCTCTTACCTTTTACTTCTTACCTTTTTTAATAAGAAGCCAGATGACTAAGCCTAATAGCAACAGCCCTACTGCACAGGCCATCATGAGTAGCCTCGAATAGCGGGCCTCGCTGTTTTGGTACGAAGCTTCCATCACGTTGGCGACATAGCGCACCTGATAGTTACGTAGCTGAGGCGAGAAAACCGTGTTGCAATTCTCACAGAAACGCACATAACGATAAGCCCGATTGTAGTCGCCATCCTCACACAGCCGTTCCGCCAGCATGAAAAGCGAAGCCTGGTCGTTGACGGCACACTTGATGTCGTCGAGGGCTGACTTTCCTAACCAGTAACGCAGCTGAGACTTGTTGCCAAGCTTGTCGTAAACCACCGAGCGGTAGAAGGCGGCATAGGCATACTCGTGAGTACCATTGCTAACCTTGCCAAACCACTTGTCGCTGACGGTGAGTGCATCCTGATACTGCTGTCTGGCACAGAGCACATCCATCTTCAGGTGTAGGTATTCTTCGCTGCCCTCCTCAGCTACGGCGAGCACCGAGTCGCGATAGCCGTCCTGCAGGGCGAAGTATTTAAGGCGCTCATCCTCTAACTGAGAGTAAGCACCAATCTCGCCGCAGACATGCATCCAAGCCGCGTAGTACTTCGTCAGTCCTTCACGCTCAAGTGACTGTTTATCAATCCTTTTCAGTAGGTCGAGTGATTCCACATACATGCCTACGTTTGAACATTGGTGAGCCTTCAGCGAGAGATAGAGTCCTACCTTGTTCTTCTGTTGTAGCGAATCGGCAAGCGCAACACACAGGTCGGCAAAATAGAGCGCCGAGTCGTTTTTATAGGGTTTATAGAGCGCAAAGAGCCGTTCGGCCAGGGTCAGCCGTTTCTCCAAGCTGCTCTCGTCAAGCAGCAACTTGTGTAAATCGTCGATCTGTCCGAGTCGATGGGCAATATACTGTGGTGAGTGTTCTATAGCATCGTCTATCTCCTGATAGAGCGCCTGCAGGTCGGGCTCCTTGTCGTTGCCTTGAGCCGACAACGGGCTTACACCCATCATCGTCAGCATGGCAGCCAGCACCCATTGAGATATCCTTTTCATGATGATGATTATTGATGTTGAATCACGTTTCTTTTCATATACGCCCACAAAATTACATTTTTTTTCGTAAACAACAAAGGAAAGCAGATAATTTAACGTTTACTCCGGGCAAACTCCAAGTTTACTCCGGGCAAACTCCAAGTTTACTCCGACTAAACTCCAAGTTTACTCCGGGCAAACTCGGGTCAGTCCAAAAAGCCTGTGGATTGACTGCGTAGCCACTCCCTCAACTCCCCACCCCTTAAGGGGCGGGGTGCCCAAAGGGCGGGGCGGGGTATGTGATTTCCTGTCAGCGAAGAAAATACTGACCCCACCCCTGCCCCTCCCCTACGATGGGAGGGGAAAACGGGGGGTAGTAACTCCTATGTGGAATAAGATGCTGATTCGTTCAATATAAAGGACTTCAGAACTGAATGATGACCGACCTCTTTTCTACGGTCTCCTTCACGGGAGTGCCCTCAATTTTGATGCGGTCTTCAGGATCATCGCTGTCGACACCATTGTCTAAGGCCCAGCTCTTCTTGACGCTAACAGTAAGTGAGCCGCCGCTGATAATGATGCCCGTATCGCTCTTGATGCCCTTGGGCTTGCCTTCTTCGTTGGAACCGGTGGTGGTGACGGTGAGGGTGCCGCCCTTGATTTCCACGTTCTCATTACAGTTGATGCCCTTGCCGCCATCGCCGCTACTCTTGATGGTCAGGGTGCCGGCTGTCATGGTGAAGAGGCTGTCGCACTTGATGCCTGCTGCCGACGATGTGTCAGAGCCGTCGTCGTTGGGAGCACAGTCGCCCGAGGTGGTGATGGTGGTCTCGCCCCCGTTGAAGGTAGTACGGGCCTCGCACCTGATGCCACGTCCGCCATCTGACTTGACGTTGATAACAAGCGTTCCTCCGTTGATAGTGAAACCGTCGTTGGCCTTGATGCCGTTTGAGCCTGTGTCGGAGGTGTTGATGCTGATGTTGCCTTCGTCAATCATGATGTAGTCATCGCTGACAATGCCGTTCTTGGCGTTGCCGTTGATGGTGAGCGTTCCATTGCCCAGGAATTGCATCTGGCCTTCGCTGAAGAATGTACCCTTCTGGTCGTAGGTCTGCTCGGCGTAGGTCTGGCCGTCGGTCAGGGTATTCTCAGTACCTTCGGCCAAGGTGACGTAGAGCCACTTGGAGCATTGGTTGTTGATGGCAGGGCCATCGGCGTTGGTAATAGTGACACCGTTAAGTATCAGCCCCCAGGCCTTATTGCTGTAGACCAGTAGTGAGCCGTCGGTAGTAGAGCCGCTGAGCGTCAGCTGTAGGTATTTCTCACTCTCGGAGGTGATGGTAACGTCGGCACCGTTCTGGCTGACTGTCACCTTGTCGATGTCGCCTGTCAGTGTGGCAGAAGTGCCGTTGTAGGCAACAGCCACATAAAGGGTATCGGACTCGGGTGTGGGCTTTGCCTCCGGGTCTTCCTTTTCTGAGCTGCCGTTGTTGCCGTATTTCTGGGTGAAATAGTCCAGACTGTATTCGTCTTCGGTGGAGCATGCCGTAAAGGCGAGTGCTGCCAATATGAATGCAAATAGTTTCTTCATGACGTTGTGTGTTTAAAACTTATATTTATAGCCAAGTCCAATCAGGTGAATGTTAGTCTCGTTGTCATCGTCGCCGCTGTTAACGGTCTGATAGCGGTAGGTAAGCGAGAAGACGTGCTGCTTCTTGATTTTGTAGTCCACACCCACCTGGTAGCGCATCTTCTGGATGCCGTCGCCGTCGCTGAACATCTCGACGTTGGCAAAGGGATCGACCTTGCAACTGGGAATGTCATAGCCCACCTGCAGACGGCTGCGGAGCATGCCCTTGTTCCGTTCCTTCACCGGCTCAAGCGTGTAGCCCGACAGGTAGTCGTCGCTGTCGTAGTTGAAGGCGTATTTCTTGTCCTTTGCCTCAGGACGGTGGGTGAACTGCCAGCGTTCGCGCAGTCCGATGCTGAAGCGGCCCACATCGAAGCTGCCCGACAGACTCAGGTTCACACGATGGCGCACACCCCAGTAGGTGGGAGTCCACTTCTTCGGGTCGCCGCTATTCTTCCACGTCAGTTCCTCTTGGTTATTGTCGTAGAGGAAAGTATAGCCAGCCGAGGCCTTCAGCCCCTTCAGAATCTTGTATTCGGCGTTGATGCCCGCACTCCAGCGGTCGGCTGTCTTCGAGTTGTTACGGGTACGGAACTCACCTTCCAGGCCTAAGCTCCATTGCTTCGACAGCTTCTTCTCGGCACCCAGCTCATACCACATGCCGAAGTCGTCGCTTTGGGCGCTGGCCATTGTCGCCAAGCCTAAGAAAGCCCAAATCATGATAATCAGTCTCTTCATTGTCTTGATGTGTTAGTAATTTGCGTGCAAAGTTACGCAAAAAGAAGAAAACTGGCAAATCCTTTCAGTAAAACCTCCCTTTTTTTCAGTAAAATTAGTAATAAAATCAGATTTTCGTTTGGTTATTCGCTGACTTAATCGTACCTTTGCAGTCAGAAAAAACCGTAAACTAATGATGAAGATAGGATTTGACAACGAAAAGTATCTGAAAATACAGTCGGAGCACATCCGTGAACGCATAGCGCAGTTCGACGGCAAGCTGTATATGGAGCTGGGTGGCAAACTGTTTGACGACCATCATGCCTCAAGGGTATTGCCGGGCTTCAAGCCAGACTCCAAGCTGAGGATGCTGGCGCAGTTGCGTGACAGTATTGAGATTATTATCGTAGTAAGTGCCGACGACATTGAGAAAAACAAGATACGTGCTGACTTGGGTATCACCTACGACGAGGATGTGCTGAGGCTGCGCGACGAGTTTATGAACCGTAACTTCATGGTGGGGTCGGTAGTGATTACCCATTACAACGGACAGCGTGCTGCCGTTCAGTTCCAGCATCGTCTGGAGCGTATGGGTATTCGCTCGTATTTCCATTACCCCATCGACGGCTATCCCCACAATGTGGAACTGATAGCATCTGACGAGGGTTTTGGCAAAAACGACTATGTGGAGACGTCACGTGAGTTGGTCATTGTGACGGCACCTGGTCCTGGAAGCGGCAAAATGGCCACCTGCCTGTCGCAACTCTATAATGAGCACAAGCGCGGCATCCGTGCTGGCTATGCCAAGTTTGAGACCTTCCCTGTGTGGAATCTGCCCCTGAAACATCCCGTCAACATTGCCTATGAGGCTGCTACTGCCGACCTGAATGATGTGAACATGATAGACCCGTTCCACCTGGAAGCCTATGGCAAAACCGCTGTCAATTACAATCGCGATGTTGAGATATTCCCTGTGCTGAATGCGCTGTTCGAGGGTATCTACGGCGAGAATCCCTATAAGTCGCCTACCGATATGGGTGTCAATATGATTGGCTTCTGTATCTCCGACGATGAGGTGTGCTGCCAGGCCAGCCGCGATGAGATTGTACGCCGTTTCTACGATGCTACCAATAAGATGGCTGACGGTGCTGACAACGAAAGTGAGGTGAACAAGATTAGGCTGCTCTTTAATCAGGCCAAGATTACAACAGCCTTCCGTCGCACCACAACGGCGGCCTATGAGAAGAAAATTGAGACGGGCCATACGGCTGCGGCCATAGAATTGGAGGACGGCACTATCATTACTGCCAAATCGTCACCCTTGCTGGGATGTAGTGCAGCTCTGTTGCTGAATGCCACGAAATATCTGGCAGGTATCGACCACGAGGCCAAGCTGATTCCGCAGAGCCTGATAGAACCCGTACAGAAGACCAAGACCGAATACTTAGGTGCCAAGAATCCCAGATTGCATACGGACGAGGTGCTGGTGGCGCTCAGCGTATTGTCTGAGAAGGACGAGCTGTGTCGTAGGGCTCTGGAGCAACTGCCCAACCTGCGTAACTGTCAGGTTCACTCCACGGTGATGTTGAGCGAGGTTGACCGTAAGATTTTCAAGAAGCTGGGTTGCGGACTGACTTGTGATCCCGTCAGGAAGAAATAGAGTTTTTCCACCTATTTATATATATAAGGAAGAGGGCCACCTGATGACAGGCGACCCTCTTTCTTCTGTTATTGATGTTTTGTCGTGATTACTTTTTGCGCTTGGTGGTGGTTTTCTTGGTAGCACCAGAGCGGTCGATTTCAACCTTGGTCACACTGCCAGTACCGTTAAAGTGGATAATCATCAGTCGGCCGTTAGAACGGGGATATAACCATCGGTGTACTCCATTGTCACCCTCAATAGTCTTTTCGGGGTCACCAACAGCCATCAGAACCTCGTCTTCCGACATGTTCAGGATAACACGACCCTGACGGATGGCCTCACGGGTAGCCTGAGAGGTCTTGCGGGCCTTACCTTCACCCATAGCAAACAGGTAGCCGAAGTAGTCTTCGCGGACACCGTCGATGTCACCTGCCACATTATCAGTATTGGTAAATGTCACGTCTTTAAAGTAGACACGGCGCGTTTCCTGATCTTTAAGTGTCAAAGTGACATAGCTGCTGTTCTGCTTGGGGGCCAAGTTCTCGATGGAGAAGGTGGACTGACGCGGAACGTTCAGGATACGATCCTTGCCGGCACCCTTGGTGAGCATCTTGGTGCTGTACTTGGTGTGTACAATCTTTCCGATATAAGTAGACAAGTTCTTCGACACAGCCATCAGGGCATCCTGCAACTCGAACGAGCCGGCAAACAGGAACTTGGTGTTGTCCATGATGAACTCGTCGTCGCGCATGCCGCTGTTGGTCTTGGAGATGGCCACATTCTGGTAGAACTCGTTACCGTTCTCATCCTCAACGATAATCTTTACGGGGAAACTGCGGGTGCCAACGCCAATCTGCGTAACGGTTACTTCACTATTCTTGGGAACACTAACCTCCTGGAAACCGTCACTATCGGCATCCGAATCAATGCGGTATACATCAGTTTTCGTGAACATCTTCTTGCCAATCAGCTTCTCGCAGGCAATATCTACGTCGCCAAGATAAGCCAGCGTGGGAACGCCCATCTTGCCGTAGCAGTAGTCCTCGAAAGATCCGTTGGGCACTTCGTAATAGTAGTTCTTGTTGTTGTCCTGACACCAGAAGTTGATGTGGGCACGTCCGTCGGAGGACACGGTGTGACCTTTATAGATCATAATCTTGTAGCGAAGTGTCATACTGCTCACTTCCTTGCCGTTCAAAGCAGGATCATGGAAGGTCTTGACAACCATGTCATACTTTTCTGGCATCACCATGAACTTCATGCCTTCCTTCCAGTCACACAGGCTATAGTACTTGAAGTTTTCGGAAATGAAGTCAAATACTTTTTCTTCCTCCTGAGACTGCTCATCATCAATTACAGTCAGATTTGTGGCATCTGCCGTCTTCTTTGCATTTTTGGTTTTTACGAGATAATCGCTTGAGGTCTTCTGGGCAGAGACCATACCGAACAGAAAGGCCAAACCAACTGTCAAAATTGCTTTTTTCATATTAAGATTTATTACATTGATATCAATTTTGCTGCAAATTTAAAAAAACTTTTTGAAATATGTGCCAAAATGTCGTAACAAATAACATTTTTCTTCAATTTTCTTGCTTTTGGCACATGCTTTGCTACATTTTTGGTGTCAAAACGTGAAATTATTAATTAAAAACAATACAGAATTATGGGAAAGATTATTGGAATTGACTTAGGAACTACCAACAGCTGCGTTGCCGTGTTCGAAGGTAACGAGCCCGTAGTAATTGCCAACAGCGAGGGTAAGCGTACAACTCCCTCAGTCGTTGGTTTCGTAGAGAACGGTGAGCGCAAGATTGGCGACCCCGCCAAGCGCCAGGCTATCACCAACCCCAAGAAGACCGTTTACTCCATCAAGCGCTTCATGGGTGAGAACTGGCAGCAGACCGAGAAGGAAATCTCGCGCGTACCTTATAATGTAGTAAACGAGGGTGGCTATCCCCGTGTCGACATCGACGGTCGTAAGTACACGCCGCAGGAGATTTCAGCTATGATTCTCCAGAAGATGAAGAAGACTGCCGAGGACTACCTCGGACAGGAGGTGACGGACGCCGTCATCACCGTGCCTGCTTACTTCTCTGACTCTCAGCGTCAGGCCACGAAGGAAGCTGGTCAGATTGCAGGCCTTAACGTGCGTCGTATCGTCAATGAGCCGACGGCTGCCGCTTTGGCATACGGTGTCGACAAGGCCAACAAGGATATGAAGATTGCCGTCTTCGACCTCGGTGGTGGTACGTTCGATAT
>JAEEGL012799329.1_pt1 | contig 12635 bp, 11 predicted proteins | sample 9134231 | NCBI WGS metagenome assembly JAEEGL01 (sample SAMN16246548, study PRJNA631951) | gut metagenome | biome: gut microbiome; feature: rumen; material: fiber-attached | host: Bos | place: Iran: Karaj | collected 2018-10
AATAAGGTCGAGGAGGTTGGTGATGTTATTGCCGCAGTTGGTGGATTCTGTCTCCAGAAAATCCGCACGGAGGCCATGACGAAGGCGCAGATACTCATCAAAAATCTCCGCCTCCGGCCTGCCCTCCGTGATGATCTCCGGAAACGCGGCGTGCATCTTCTCCCTCAGGACCGGCGTAGTGTGTCCGGCCCCTCCGACAATAATATATGTTCGCGCCGCGCCGGCCTTCATTGCGCCGGCAAGCACCTCGCCTCCCGCGAGGATGGAAGCTCCGAAGAGCACCATCACATCGGCCTCTTCAAACCCGTACCTCTCCTTAAGACATTCGCGCGTAAGCACAGGGACATCTCTCTTCCCGCAGAACGCGCCAAGTATGTTCATGCTCGAAGCCGCTGACATAAGCCCTCCCGTCTCATCAGTTTTTTCTATATTATCACATGTCCCGCAGGTCCCCCGCGCTTCCCATCCTATGGTATGATGTATTAAGCTGATTTACCTGTTTCAGAGGTGCCAAAATGCCCAACGAAAACTACGAACAGATCCGAATCGTCCAGGAGACCGTCGCGGGAAAGGAGATCACCTTTGCCCACATCATGGGCGGTCCAGCGCCTGTAATCTACCAGAAACTGGGACTTAATCCCCAGGTGGACTACCGCTCCTCCGCCATCGGCATCATGAACATGACGCCGCCCGAGTCCGCGGTCATCGCGTCGGACATCGCGGTGAAGAGCGGAAATGTCTATCTCGGCTTCGCCGACCGGTTCACCGGGACGCTCATCATCACCGGCGAGCTCTCGGACGTGCAGAGCGCCATGGAAGAGATTCTGCGGTATTTCCGCGATGAACTTGAGTACGTAGTCTGCCGGCTGACCAAGAGATAACGCGATGAATACTCCGACGACAATCCGGACCCGCAGGGAGCTCCTGGAGCGGATATTCCGCCGGGACTACGAGGAGCTTAAAGGCGGAACTCTGCGCATGACCCGGGTGAGGATTCCCGGGAAGGAAGTCTCCTTCGCTCATGTCTTCACTCCCTCGGACACATCAATATACCGCAATCTCGGCCTGAACATCGGGGTGCACGAGGGCGAGGACCACACCGGGGAGGCCATCGGCATGATCCGGTTTACTCCATGGGAGGCGGTCGTCGTCGCCGCCGACTGCGCAATGAAGGCCGCCCACGTGGAAATCGGCTTCATGGACCGGTTCTGCGGCTCGCTCATCCTGACGGGCAGGACCGCCGAGGTGACGACAGCCGTGGAGGAGGTCGTCCGTTTCTTCCGGGATGAACTTCACTTTGACGTCTGTGCCGTCCATCACAGCTGACGAATGAAAAAACTATTTCTCATGGGCCGGAGCGAGGCCGGCAAAACCTCCCTTATCCAGGCCCTGAAGGGCGAGGAGCTCCATTATATCAAGACGCAGTATACCTCCGCGGAGGACGGTCTCATTGACACTCCCGGGGAGTACTCGGAGACCAAATACTTCAGTGCGGGCCTTGCCTGCTTCTCCTTTGAGGCGGATGCGGTCGCCCTTGTCCAGGCGGCCGACGAGCCCTACAATCTCTTCGGCGCAAGCCTCCACACCTTCATCCAGAGGCCGCTTATCGGCATCATCACCAAGACCGACTCCCCTTACGCCAATGTCCCGATGATCCGCCAGTGGATGGAGGACGCCGGCTGCGACAGGATTTTCCTCGTCAACAACGTGAGCAGGGAGGGAATAGACGAGCTCATGGCCTACCTCCGGGAGGATCTCCCGGAGCTCTCTCTTGACGAAGCAAGAGAGAGACAGCGGAAAGGGCTTAGTGAGTGGGAATAATCTGAAAAAGCCGGAAAATCCTTACTGTTTTGTTATATTCCTTTATTTCCATTATCAGAAATCAGACGGTATAAAGTAAACAAACATAGAGAGGACGGCATTTTCAGAAGTGAACAGCTTACATAAATACCGAAAATTGTTTTTCTCCACTTTCAAACTGAGTGCCTGCACCTTTGGCGGCGGATTTGTAATCATTCCCTTGATGCGAAAGAAATTCGTGGAAGATCTTGGCTGGATTGAAGAAGATGAGATGCTGGATTTAACCGCAATCGCCCAGTCTTCGCCGGGAGCGATTGCGGTCAATGCTTCTATTCTGGTGGGCTATCATGTGGCAGGATTCCCCGGAGCCATGCTCACGGTATTGGGAACAGTTTTGCCGCCACTCATCATCATTTCGATAATCTCCATGTTCTATCAGGCATTCCGGGATAACGTTATTGTGAATATGGCAATGGCAGGAATGCTCTGCGGAGTGGCAGCCGTGATCTGTGATGTCGTGATCAATATGGCAAAAACCGTTTTTCAGAAGAAACGGCTGCTGCCGGTGATAGTTATGCTTGGTTCTTTTGCCGCCGTTCGCTTTTTCTCTGTGAATATCATAATCATTATTCTTGTATGCGGCGCGATCGGAGCCGCGGATACATGGAATCAAGGCAAAGCGAAGAAAGCGGGGGATAAGAGATGATCTATTTTGAATTGTTCTGGAGCTTTTTTCAAATCGGATTATTCAGCATCGGCGGCGGATATGCTGCCATGCCGCTGATTCAGAATCAGGCAGTTGATATTCACCCCTGGCTTACGATGGCACAATTTGCAGATATTATGACCATCGCCGAAATGACACCCGGCCCCATAGCCATCAACTCCGCAACCTTTGTCGGTATCCAGGTCGCAGGACTTCCCGGAGCTGTTGTCGCAACCGCCGGGTGTGTGTGTCCATCCTGTGTTATTGTGGTGACTCTTGCCTATATCTATTATCGTTTCCGTGGACTGAATATTGTGCAGGGTATTCTTGCCGGACTTCGTCCTGCGGTCATTGCAATGATCGCATCAGCGGGTATTTCACTGCTGATTATGGCGTTTTACGGGCAGAGAACGCTTCCGGATGACCTGACGGCTTTGGATGTGACTGCCGTGGTTATTTTCTCCGCCGACATTTTTGTTTTAAGAAAATGGAAAACAAATCCGCTTTGGGTTATGGCAGGTTCGGGAGTTGCGGGAATCCTCATATATTCACTTGTATAAATGAGGAGACGCAGTTATGCAATACACGATAAAGACAGGCGTTCTTAATAAATCAATCGCAGCATGCTTTGGCAGGAAGATAACAGCCAGGGGACGGTTCTCTGGTCAGTTTTCAGAAAACTGACCAGAGAACCGTCCCCTGGCACCTTTACGTTCAGCAGCCGAACAGTGCTGCTGTCTTCTGCATTCTCTCCGCCACGGGCACCTCGAAGGGACAGCGGGACTCGCAGCCGCGGCATCCCACACACTCGGATGCGGTGTGCCCGAGTGCCTGGTAATGGGCCTTCACGCTCTCCGGCACCTCAGGCTGCTGCACGGCCAGGTCGTAGAACTTGTTCACCATGGCGATGTCGATGTTCACGGGGCACGGCCTGCAGTGTCCGCAGTAGGTGCACTGCCCCTTGCTGGAGTGCAGCGGCGCGTTCGCAATGACCGACGCGTAATCCTTCTCCTCGTCCGACGCGGTCTCGTAGGACACCGCCTCGTCCACCTGCTCCTTCGTGTCATAACCGCACATGACGGATTTCACTCCGGGCCTGGTCAGCGCGTAATGGATGAGCTGCGGCGACGTAAACGCCGTTCCGAAGGGGGATCTCTCCGGATCAAAGAGCCTGCCTCCGAAAAATCCCTTCATCACGGTGATTCCGACGTCCTTCTCCTCGCAGATCTGATAGAATAATGCCCTCTCCGGATCAATTCCGCTTAAGCTCTCGTCGTAGCCGCCGAACATGGACTCCAGCTCCTCTGTGGCGGGCCTTAAGTCAAATGCCGGGTTGATGCTGAAGAGGATCATCTCGACGAAACCGGATTCCGCCGCGAGGCGCGCGGTGCGGGGATTGTGGGTGGAGAGCCCGATGTGGCGGATAATTCCCTTCTCCTTCTGCTCCATCACGTAATCGAGGAACTCCGAATTCTTAAGCCCGTTCCAGTCCTCCATCGCGTCCACGTAGTGGATCATGCCGAGATCGATGTATCCTCCGCCTATCCTGTGAAGAAGATCCTCGAAGGCCGGCTTCACCACCTTCAGATCCCTGGACCGGACGTACTGGCCGTTCTGCCAGGTAGAGCCGAAATGCCCCTGGACGTACCACTCGTCCCTGCAGTCCGCGATGCCTTTTCCGATGATATCCCGTGATTTCGGATCGGGCATCCAGCAGTCAATAATGTTGATTCCCTTTTCATGAGCGTAGCGGATGAGCTCAATGCCATCCTCCTCCGGGTGCCTCTCCAGCCACTCCCCGCCAAAGCCGATCTCGCTCACCATCAGCTCCGTTTTGCCAAGTCTCCTGTAAATCACGGTATTCCTCCTTGTCCGAAGGCTGTAAACGAATTCCTGCAGTGATCCTGCATGCTCTTAAGCATATCCTGATAAGAAGTATACCGTTCCCCTGCGGATTATTCCAGTTCATCGAGGATGCCTTCCGCCGCCTTCCTCCTGGAAACCCCGCTGTTCATCGCCTGCTTCCCTATGAAGCGGTGCGCCTCATCCTCGGTCATGTGCATCTTGTCCATGAGGAGAAGTTTTGCCCGGCTTACGATCCTGAGCTCCTCCGTCTTCTCCGTCAGACCGGCAATCTTCGCCAGGAGGTGCCGTACTTTGGCCTGCTCCGCGAAAAGATAGCGGACCGCCCTGTCCAGCCGGTTCACGGCGAGCGGTTTAGGCAGCACCAGTACCCCGCGGTCCGTCACGTGCTCCAGCACGGACTCAAAGACCTCCCCGGGAACGGCCGCAAGAACGGACGTCGTTTCCCTCTCCGCAGCGTCCATGGCAAGCTCGTGCCCGAATTCATCGGGAAGCGGGCAGTTCACCAGCACAATCCCGTAATCCTTCTCCAGAAGGCAGCGTCTTCCCGCCGCGGCGTTCGTGCGCACATCGACGGAGGAAAGCCGCCTTCCCGCAAGGGTTTTCCGCACAGCCGCAGTAAAGGCTTCCTGGCCGGAAATAATCAGTATGGAGTTGAGTCTTTCGCCCTCACCTGGCATAAATCACTCCGGAAAACTCCGCGGCCCGCGCTCAGTGCGGCGCCTTCCCCGAACAATACTTGCGGATCAGTTCCTCCGGCAGGATGCCCCGGACAAAACTGCTCCCCGACGCAAGAAGCTCCGCCTCCTCAGAGGATCCGGGAAGCGGCGGGATCTCCTCCCCGGGTCCGGGAAGCACAAGCCTCTCCCGGATCCCCTCCAGACCCGCGTAAGTCAGCAGCGCATATACCAGGTAAGGGTTGCCGGACGCATCCGGCGCGCGAAGCTCCACCCGGTTTTTCCCCTGATATTCTCCGACGTACATCAGCTGGGCAATTCCCTCCCCGGAGCCTGCAGCCAAGGGGAATTCCGGTCCGGCGCCGGCTTCTCCCGGAGGATTAAGGAACACCGCAATTTCCCGGAGCCGGCGGAGGATTCCGGCGGCCGCATACTCCGAGACGTCGCCGCCTTCCCTGCCGGAAGCGTAGATATTGATGCGGCAGCCGTTTCGCGGCTCCCCGGAAAGAGGCTCCGGGGAGAAATCGGCATAGAGCCCGTAGCGGTCTGCCATCGTGCTCACCACCATCCGGAAGGTGGTCATCTGGTCCGCAGCCTTGACCGGCTTCGCGTAGTGGAAGTCGATCTCATTCTGTCCGGGCCCCTGTTCATGGTGGGACCGCTCCGGCGTAAGTCCCATCCGCTCCATCGTGAGGCAGATCTCCCGGCGGATATTCTCGCAGCGGTCCAAAGGGGCAATGTCCATGTAACCGGCGCGGTCATAGGGAGTTTTGGTCGGATTGCCGTTCTCGTCCTTAAGAAACAGGTAAAACTCCGTCTCCGCGCCGAACCGGAACTCCGCTCCCGCTTCCCTGGCCTCCGCCTCCGCTTTTCTGAGGAGCGTCCGCGTGTCGGCGGGGGATTCCTCCCCCTTCGGGGTGACGAGCTCGCAGAACATGCGCAGAACCCTGCCGCTGTCCGGCCTCCAGGGAAGGACGGCCAGCGTCGACGAATCCGGCTTCAGATACAGAAGAGAATGGGGGCCCTCCTCAAAGCCGGCGATGGACCGGGCATTGACGGGAATTCCCAGATCAAACGCCTTGCGGATCTCCCCAGGCATCACGGAGAGGTTTTTCTGGACACCGAACGCGTCACGGAAGGCCAGCCGGATGAACTTGGCGTCCTCCTCCTCGATATATTTCAGCACCTCATCCACTGTGTATTCCATAATTCCTCCAAAACCCGCAAAGAGCGCCGGCGCAGCTTCGTCCGCCGTATATCCTTAAGCCCGGAGTCAGATCTCCGAGACCTCCGGAATGAGATCCTCGAGCACTTCAAGCACAATTCTCACCGTATCCAGTGAGGTAAACATGGTTACTCCGCTGGCAACGGCGCATTTGCGTATCGCTACACCATCATTATAATGGACGCCGGAAAGAATTGCCCTCGTGTTGATGATATAACTGACATATCCCGCCCTGATCGAGCGGAGTATCTCGTCGCTGCCCTCGCTGATCTTTCCCCGGATCCGGGTGCGTATTCCGCGCTTCTTCAGGAATTCCCCCGTTCCGACGGTTGCCTCGATGTTAAATCCCAGACGGTAGAACCGCTCCACCAGCGGGAATGCCTCCTCCTTATCCTCATCCGCCAGCGTCACGATGACCGTCCCGTACTCCCGCATCTTCACCCCCGATGCCTTAAGCGCCTTGTACAGCGCGTGCTTCAGGCTCCGGTCGTAGCCTATGGCCTCGCCGGTGGATTTCATCTCCGGGGAGAGGTACGCGTCCATGCCGTCGAGCTTCTCAAAAGAGAAAGCCGGTGCCTTGACATACCAGAATCCGCGCCGCGAGGTGCTCCTTTTTTCCCCGTTCCTGGCATCCTCAGGGCTCCGGACCAGCCCCTGTTCCGCAAGGCTCTCTCCCAGCATTGCCCGCACCGCGGCTTCCACCAGGGAGATACCCGCGGACTTGGAGAGAAAAGGCACGCTTCTCGATGCCCTGGGGTTGACCTCGATCACATAGACCTGGTCGTTCCCGTCCACGATGAACTGAATATTGTACAGTCCGATAATTCCGATGCCGGGTCCGAGCCGCCTTGTGTATTCCGCAATGGTCTCCTGGGTTTTCTCCTTAAGGGAGAACGGCGGATAGATGCTGATGCTGTCCCCGGAGTGCACGCCCGTCCTCTCCACCAGCTCCATGATTCCCGGGAGATAGACGTCCTTTCCGTCGCATACCGCGTCCACCTCCACCTCCCGGCCGGAAATATACTGGTCCACCAGGACAGGGTTATCCTCTCCCGGCTCCGCCTTCCTGAGATATCTCTCCAGCATCCCGTCATTGGCGGCGATCTCCATCGCGTGGCCGCCGAGCACGAAACCGGGCCGGACCAGGACCGGGTAGCCTATCCTGTGCGCGGCAGTAAGCCCTCCCGGAATATCCGTGACGGCGATGCCCCTGGGCTGCGGAATGCCCAGTTCCGCGGCCACGGTCTCGAAGGCATCCCTGTCCTCCGCCCGGAAAATCGCGCGGGGACCCGTCCCTATGATCCGCACTCCCCTGGCGGCGAGCGGCCCGGCGAGATTAACCGCGGTCTGCCCTCCGAGGGAACAGACGACCCCGACAGGCTTCTCCAGCTCGACGATGTTCATGATGTCCTCCACCGTGAGCGGCTCGAAGTAAAGCTTGTCCGATGTGGTGTAATCCGTGGAGACCGTCTCGGGATTGTTGTTGACGACAATCGCTTCGAAGCCCATCTCATGGATTGTCTTCACCGCATGGACCGTGGAGTAGTCGAACTCCACGCCCTGGCCGATCCGGATCGGCCCCGATCCCAGGACGATGATGCTCTGCTGCCCGGAGACTTCGGACTCGTTTTCTTCCTCATAGGTGGAATAGAAATACGGCACGTAGCTCGCAAACTCCCCGGCACAGGTGTCGGCCATCTTGTAGACCGGGCGGAGGCCGTACTGCTTCCTCAGCCTCCAGATTTCCTCCTCGGTATGTCCTGTGAGCTCCGCGATATAGGAGTCCGAGAAGCCCATGCGCTTCGCCCCGAGGAGAAGCTCCTTTCCCGGAAGCACATGCCCTTCCGGCACACCGGAAGCCGAAGCCTCCCCGGCGCCCTGCTCTCCGCCTGCGCACTCCTCAAGCTTCCGCTCGTAGTCGACAATTCTCTTAATCGCCTCAAGGAAGAACAGGTCAATCTTCGTCCTGCTGTATATCGCCTGCAGATCCGCCCCCAGCCAGAGAAGCTCGGAGATCGCGTACAGACGGTCGTCGGTGCCGTCCTCGATGTATTTTAAGAGCTTTGCGAGAGCCTCCCTGCGGTTTTCCGGAGCCGGCCTGTCGGAGAGGTTCTTCACATCAAATTTCTCCAGGTGGATATGGTTCTTCCCGTCCTCCAGGGACCGGATGGCCTTTAGGAGGCTCTCCTCCATCGTGCGCCCGATACTCATGGTCTCGCCGGTGGATTTCATCTGTGTGGACAGCGTCCTCCCCTCCGCCGGATCCGTGAGCTTGTCAAAGGGGAAGCGCGGCATTTTGGTCACAATGTAGTCCAGTGCCGGCTCAAAGCAGGCCGGAGTATTGGCGAGGCGGATCTCTTCAAGATTAAGGCCGACCGCAATTTTGGCGGAAACTCTCGCGATCGGGTAGCCGGTCGCCTTGGAGGCAAGGGCCGAGGAGCGGGATACTCTCGGATTCACCTCGATTACATAATACTCAAAGGACTCCGGATCCAGTGCGAACTGCACGTTGCAGCCGCCCTTCACCTTCAGCTCCCGGATGAGCCTCACCGCGCTGTCCCGGAGCATGTGGTATTCCCTGTTGGTCAGCGTCTGGCTCGGCGCGACAACAATGGAATCCCCCGTATGGATTCCCACAGGATCCAGATTCTCCATGTTGCAGACCGTGATCACCGTGTCGTTCGCGTCCCGGATGACCTCATACTCGATCTCCTTGAAGCCCCGGACGCTCTTCTCCACCAGAACCTGGTGCACCGGCGACTGGGCGAGGGCGTGCGGAAGCTTCTCCCGCATCTCCTCCGCAGACATCGCAAAACCGCCTCCCGTGCCGCCCAGGGTAAAGGCGGGACGAAGAATCACCGGGTACCCGATCTCCTCCGCGGCCTTAAGCCCGTCCTCCGGGGTCTCCGCGATCCGGGAGGGAATCACCGGCTCTCCGAGAGACTCGCAGAGCTCCTTGAACTGTTCCCGGTCCTCCGCCCGCCGGATGCTCACGGCATCCGTTCCGAGAAGCTCGATCCCGCACTCCTCCAGCACACCCTTTTCGTGGAGCTGAAGAGAGAGATTAAGCCCCGTCTGGCCGCCGATGCCGGGGACTATGGCGTCCGGCCTTTCATATCTGCAGATCCTCGCAAGGAACTCCAGCGTCAGAGGCTCCATGTACACCTTGTCCGCGATCTCGTGATCTGTCATGATCGTCGCGGGATTGGAGTTGGCGAGGATTACCTCATAGCCCTCCTCCTTCAGTGCCAGGCAGGCCTGGGTTCCCGCATAGTCGAACTCCGCCGCCTGTCCGATCACGATAGGGCCGGAGCCGATCACCAGCACTTTTCTTATATCCGTCCGTCTGGGCATACCTCTTAATCTCCCCGCTTCCTGCCCGCCTGGCTGCCGCCTGCTGCTCAGCCCTTTCTCAGTGCGCGCTCCGTCTCCTCTGCTCCATCCTCTCCGTGAACTCCCGGAAGAGATGCATGCAGTCCTGCGGTCCGGGAGCGCTCTCCGGATGGAACTGCACGGAGAAAATCCCGTCCTCTTCGCAGCTAAGTCCCTCCACCGTGCCGTCAAGGAGGTTTATGTGCGAGACCGCAAGGCCGGTTCCCGCAAGGCTCTCCTTATCTACCGCGTAGCTGTGGTTCTGGCTTGTGATCTCAATCCTCCCGGTTCTTAAGTCCTTCACCGGATGGTTGCCGCCCCTGTGCCCGAATTTCAGTTTGTAGGTTCCGGCCCCCGCGGAAAGCGCGATCAGCTGATGGCCGAGGCAGATGCCGAAAACAGGCACCTTTCCCCTTAAGTCCCTGAGCGTCCGCACGGCCTCCGGAACATCCTCCGGATCCCCCGGCCCGTTGGAAACCAGCACGCCGTCGGGAGCGAGCTGGAGAATCTCCTCCGGACCTGTATCGAACGGCACCACCGTCACATTGCAGTGATTCCTGTTGAGCATTCTCACAATATTGGTCTTCATCCCGCAGTCGACAGCCACAACATTAAACCGCGGGTTGGAGGTGCGGCTGTACCATTTCTTACGGCAGCTCACGCGGCGCACCGCGTCGTGCGGGACCGGCGTGTTCATCAGAATCCTGAGGCCTTCCTCCGCCGGAATATCCGCGTCTGTGACGAGCCCCCTGCGGGTACCGTAATCCCGGATATTCCTCACCAGTTTTCTCGTGTCCGGCCCGAAGATTCCCGGCACGCCGCTGTCCCTAAGGAGCTCGTCAAAACTTCTGACGGAACGGAAATTGGACGGGCTCCTGTTCAGGTCCCGGACGATAACGGCGGAGGGCGCGATTCTCCGGCTCTCAAAATCCTCGTCGTTAATGCCGTAGCTTCCGATCAGCGGATAGGAGAAAACGACGGCCTGATCCGTGTAGGAGGGGTCAGAGACGATCTCCTGGTAGCCCGCCATCGAGGTATTGAACACGATCTCGCACACGGCGTCCTTCCTGGCCCCGAACCCGGTCCCGTAATACTCGCTTCCGTCCTCCAGAATCAGTTTACGGTCAAAACTCATCTGTTCCCGGCTCCTTTCCCGCCGTGCCGGTTCCTGCCGACGGCCGCTTTGCAGCCGCAGAACCTGCCGCCCCTTCCGCCGCGGTCTCCCTTTCCAGCGCGCTCCGCACGAATTCCCGGAACAGCGGATGCGGCCGGTTGGGCCTCGACTTGAATTCCGGGTGGAACTGCACGCCCAGGAAGAAAGGGTGATCCTTAAGCTCCACGGTCTCCACCAGCGTTCCGTCCGGTGAAATTCCGGAGAGGACAAGCCCTGCCCCGGTCAGTATTTCTCTGTATTCATTGTTGAACTCGTAACGGTGCCTGTGCCTCTCGCGGATCAGGTCCGCGCCGCAGCACCGCTCCATCAGCGTCCCCGGAACGATCCGGCAGGGATAGCTTCCGAGGCGCAGGGTGCCTCCCTTGTCAATTGTGTCGGACTGGCCCGGCATGAAATCGATCACCCTGTGCTCCGAGGGATCGTGGAACTCCCCGGAACAGGCGTCGGGAATTCCGGCCACTCTCCTTGCGAACTCAATCACCGCGATCTGCATGCCGAGGCAGATGCCCAGATACGGGATCTTGCAGGTCCTTGCGTATCCGGCGGCGAGGATCATCCCCTCGATCCCGCGGTCTCCGAAGCCTCCGGGAATGAGGATTCCCTGCGCACTCCCCAGTTTTTCCTCCAGATTATCCTCCGTTATTTCCTCGGAATTGATCCACTCGATGCGCACATGGGCATTCAGGGCAAATCCGGCGTGGGTGAGCGCTTCCGCTACGGACAGATAGGCGTCGTGGAGCTGGACGTATTTCCCGACGAGCGCGATGGTGACTTCCTTATCCCTGCCGCGGATGCTGTTCACCAGCCTGGTCCATTCCGTGAGGTCCGGCGGCGGAGCCTGGATCCCGAGCTCCCTTAAGACGACGCCGGAGAAATTCTTCTCCTCCAGCATCAGAGGCGCCTCGTACAGGCTCTCCAGCGTCCGGTTCTCGATGACGCAGTCCTCCCTGACATTGCAAAAGAGGGAAATTTTGCGGAATATGGACTCCTCCAGCGGCTCATCGCATCTTAGGACGATGATGTCGGGATTGATCCCCATGCCCTGCAGCTCCTTTACCGAATGCTGCGTGGGCTTGGACTTGTGCTCCTCCGAGCCGTGCAGATAGGGGACGAGGGTGACATGGATGAAAAGGCTGTTTCCCCGCCCGGTCTCCAGGGAAATCTGCCTTGCTGCCTCCAGGAAGGGCTGGGACTCGATGTCGCCGATGGTCCCGCCGATTTCGGTGATCACGATATCGGCGTCCGTCTCCTTTCCCGCGCGGTACACGAATTCCTTGATCTCATTGGTGATGTGGGGAATGACCTGGACGGTGGAGCCCAGATACTCCCCTCTGCGCTCCTTGTTGAGCACGTTCCAGTAGACCCTGCCGGAGGTCAGATTGGAATACTTCGTGAGATCCTCGTCGATGAACCGCTCGTAGTGCCCGAGGTCGAGATCGGTCTCCGCCCCGTCCTCGGTGACATAGACCTCTCCGTGCTGGTAGGGGCTCATGGTTCCCGGGTCGACATTGATGTAGGGATCGAGTTTCTGGGCAACGACCTTTAAGCCCCTCGCTTTCAGGAGCCTGCCCAGGGAGGCCGCCGTGATGCCCTTTCCAAGGCCGGAGACCACGCCTCCGGTCACAAATATGTATTTCGCCATAATACTCTCCATGCCGGGCTATTCCCGATCTAAAGCGCTGTGATACGCTTTACGGCCTTTTCCGTGTTCTCCCGTGTTCCGAAGGCGGTGAGCCTGAAGTAGTGTTCCCCTCCGGGGCCGAAGCCCGATCCGGGCGTGCCGACGACGTTCGCCTCCGCGAGAAGGCGGTCGAAAAA
>JAEEGL013165753.1_pt1 | contig 12635 bp, 8 predicted proteins | sample 9134231 | NCBI WGS metagenome assembly JAEEGL01 (sample SAMN16246548, study PRJNA631951) | gut metagenome | biome: gut microbiome; feature: rumen; material: fiber-attached | host: Bos | place: Iran: Karaj | collected 2018-10
AGGCTCTTTGTTACGTCCGTCGTAGCTGTATTGCCATTCGGTGGTTTTCGGATTGAATACCACTTCCTTGGCAAATGGAGAGAGTCGGGCCTCGATGTAACGGCCAGCTGCGGCGTCATCGCCTGTAAGGATATTGCCCCAGTTGCCTTGCGTATCTACGAGAAGTTCTTTCTGTCCCAAGCCCACCAGGGCATCCTTGATGCTGGCATCGCCGTGAGGGTGGAACTGCATGGTGTGACCCACGATGTTGGCCACCTTGTTGTAACGCCCATCCTCCATGCGCCACATGGAGTGCAGCACGCGTCGCTGCACAGGCTTCAGTCCGTCCATGATGTTAGGCACGGCACGTTCCAGAATCACATAACTGGCATAGTCGAGAAACCAGTTCTGGTACATGCCCGTAAGCTGGTGCTTCGCCTGGGCATCCTTCACATCAGCAGGCTTGTAGTCAGAGTGCCCTGCTTCTTGCTTTTCTTCGTTTTCCAAGATATTATCGTCTTCAGCGCTCATATTCGATAGTTTGAGTGCAAAGATAATAATTTTTTTTGAATTCGTAGCGATATTGGAAATTGGTTACACCTCACTTGGTGATTTCCCGAAGTATTTCTTAAAGCTCGTGGAGAAATACTGTACGGAAGAGAAGCCAACCTCGTAACAAATGGCAGTGACGGGTTGCTCGTGTTTCTTCAGTAATTCCATGGCTCTGTTCATACGGTAGGCGATGATGTAATTCTGAGGTGTCTGTCCCGTCAGCGACTTGATGTGGGCATAGAGGCTGCTGTAACTCATGTTGACATTCTCTGCCAGATTCTTGGCACTGAAGCCTTCCTCACCGAGGTGGAGGTCCATCTGATGATGTATAGCCTCCAACAACTGACGCTCGCTTTCACTTAATGACGAGGTGGCTTCTTCCGCGTTTTCTTCTTGGCTGGTTGATGTCATGTTGAGGATAAACTTCTGGAGGCGTCTCCTGTTCATGATCAGGTTGGAGGCCACTGCCAGAAGGTAAGATGGGTCGAAAGGCTTGGCCACATAGCTGTCGGCTCCATAGCTCAGCCCCTGAATGCTGCTTCTCACATCATTCTTCGCAGTGAGCAGGATGATGGGGAGGTGGCCCCACTGCTCGTCTTGTTTCATGATGGCGCACAGTTTATAGCCGTCCATCCGTGGCATCACGATGTCGCTGACGATGAGGTCGGGGATTTGCAACTTCAACAGATCCAGTGCTTCCTGACCGTCGCTGGCTGTGATAACGTTGTATTGGTCTTGGAACAAACGGGTCAGATAATGCCGAACATCTTCATTGTCTTCAACAACCAATACATGGTATTCTTTTGGCTTCTTGCTCTGATCTGCCACATCATCCGAGGTGGAAATGCTTCCTTGAACCAATGCCTCCTTTTGGATTTCCTCTGGCGTATAGGCAGCCTCAGAAACAGGGATTTCCAAGAGGAAAATGGAACCGTGTGGTTGCGCATGCTGGTATGTGAGCTTTCCTTTATGAAGGTTGGCCAGATGCATGCTGTAGTGCAACCCGATGCCCGATCCCTCGATGGTTTGATTGTCTGAGAATCGCTTGAAGCGGGTGAACAGCTCTTCTTCCATCTCCTTGGCAATGCCAGGACCATTGTCTTCAACTTGGATCACCACGTTGTCTTCTCCAGAGAAGCCGAGTGACACTTTCACGGAAGTCTCTTCCGTCTCATCTGCCTGTCGGGCATACTTGATGGCATTACTCAGCAGATTGTTGGTGATTTTTCTGATTTTGTCCATGTCGGCAAAGACAGCGGTGACAGGAACATCGGGGGTAAGATAAGTGATGTTCACGTGATTCTCGTGCGCTATGTAACGGAAGTTGTCAATACAAATGCCCAACTGCTCTTGCAGGTTTACCGGACAGACTTGCAGCTTCTCATCAGGTACCCCATTGCCTGTCAGGTCATTGACGTTTAGCATCTGCTCTGTGAGCTGTTTCATGTGCTCGGCATTCTTCTTCATCAACTGCAAGAGCTGTTTGTCGTGCTCATTTAGTCCGACAGAGTGGAGCAACTGCATCAATGGCGCATAGATAAGAGTCAGAGGTGTGCGGTATTCATGCGACAGATTTGTCAGGAGATTGATATGATTCTGCCGCAATTCCTCCCCTCGTTGTGCCAGTGCTAGTTTCTCATTCTTCAGACGCCACTTGATGATGAAACGCAGGATGGCAGCAAGAAGTGCCAAGAGAAGGAATAGGTAGATAAGCTTTGCCCACCATGTGAGCCAAGGAGCAGGCTTTATGGAGAAATTTAAAAGTGTCTTGGGATCGCTCCATTGGCCACCAAGTCGACGGACACAGACCTGCATCTCATAATCTCCCGCAGGAAGTTGGGTATATATAGCTGTCGGCGGGGTAGTATTGGTCAGATGCCATTGGGAATCATAATTATCCAATCTGTATTGATACTGGAGAGCCTTCCCGTTTTCATAGTCGGTACTTGAAAAGATGAACTCCAGAGAATTCAGATGATAGGCTAATTCCATATCTTTCCAGTTCTTTGAATGGATAGTTTCGCCATTGACACTTACAGATTCAAGTATGATGTCTCTCTTTCTTTTTTCTTGTGGCACCACGATCGACGGATCTACAACCGTGATACCACCCGATCCTCCGAAATAGAGTTTCCCCTCTTGGTCGATGGTGGTGCAGTTCTTGTTGTATAACTTGCCATTGCTGAAAGCAGGGTCACTGATATAGGAGAAAGCGTTAGTCTTATCATCGAAATGAGCGATGAAAGCTGAAGTGCTTATCCAGATGTTTCCGTTCAGGTCTTTTGTCATGCTTTTGATAGAAGGCTCCAGCAAACCATCTGAAACGTGCGTATACCGCTTTATCTCCTGTTGGGAGGAATCATATAGAACCAGTCCTTCACTTATGGAACCTATCCATAGATTATTGTTCTGGTCGGTCAATGCACAAACAGGATTGTTGACAGGAAGATTAATCTGGACAAACTGTGCCTCATTGTCAAGCATAAATAATTCACTGTTGTTCATGTAGATATAGGTTTCCTTTTCTGGCATCTGGGTATGAAGCAAGCTTGGTGTCAATCCTTTTGGCGCATACTTGTAATTTATTCCCATTGTGGGGGAGATGCAGGCAAAGCCATCGGTCAGGGATATCCAGATGGTTCCTTTCTTGTCTTCACCAATAGAGAAAGCTCTAGTAGAGAAAGAGTGTTGGAAAATCTGTTGAAGGGAGCCAGAGGCACTGATAGCATAGCATCTAATGGTATTCCGCTCTTCGGAAGTCCACAACCTATTACTGGAATCGATAAATAAGTGTCCGTAGATGCCTTTTGCATGATAAAGGATATCTCCCGTTTGCTTGTCACAACAGAGTAAGTCATTGCGTCCCCTTATCCAAAGATGTTCCCACTGGTCGATGTAAATATTCCTTATATCTTTGTCCGACATGACAGAGAGCATGGACGACAATGTGGTGAAGGTTCGGGAAGCGGAGTAGAACTTGTAGTTGTTTATCTTGTCAGACAGCCACACATTTCTCTTGCTGTCCATAAAAGCAGTATAGGCATCTTCGTGAAGTTTTTCTTCAGGAAAAACTTGAGTAATTTGTAGGTTTTCAGGATTGAAACAGATCATTCCTTTATCCTGGATTCCTATTAGGATGATACCTTCTTCATTGCTGCAACAGAACAAAGGGGTGCCGCTTTTATGGAATGTCAATAATGACTGGGGAATATCAAGCAGTTTACGGGACTTCATGTCATAGCAATAAAGGCTTCCGTTCATGGCGGAAATCCACACATGTTTATGGATATCGCATACCATGTTGCAGATTTGTATCGTTTCGGGTAGTTCCAGCTCTTCTATATAAGATAGCTGGGAATCTGTTAGGTAGATCACAGAAGTATTGTCAGGCGCAAACCATATGGAGTTCAATCCCTCAGAAACAATCATCTTGTAGATGAGTATGGGCTGGTCTAGTTTCAGCAGGTTTTCAGCGACTAAAGTGTTCTTGTTGACTTTAGTCAATCCATATCGATTGCTTATGATGATGGAAGAAGAGTCTATTTCGCAGATTCCATAAATGACGGAGAAGCCAGAGGCTGTGATATTGCGGAATGTTTTATTCTCCATGACACTGATTCCGCTTTCATTGCCAAGCCAAAGCCTTCCTTGACGATCAAACAGCATGGTTCTGATATCGTCATTATCCAAACCGCCTACTTCATTAGTGGCATAAAAAGTATTATAGGTAGCACCATTGAAAACATTCAGCCCATAATTGGTCCCCATCCAGATATTTCCATTCCGATCTTCAGCGAAGGCATTGATCAATGGACTTGAAATATTGCTCGAGTACATGACATTTTGTGCATGGACAATATGAAATGTCATGCAACACAGCATAGTTAGTATTAGCAACCGAATTTGGAGAACCTTTCTCATACATCTTGCCTTTGCAACAAAGGTAGTAAAGATTTCTGAAATGACTCTCGTAGATTGCCTAATATTTTGAAAGATTCCCCTGCTTGAAGAATAATGCAACAGGTTTGAAGAATAACTGAAATGCTGCATTGTATTTTATTCTTACCTTTGCACTAGATTTTTTAAGATTGATGTGAAATGAGAATGAAATTCCTGTTTATTTTAATGTCATGCTTGATGTCTCTTGGTATCGTTAATGCTCAGGAGCAAAAGTCTGATTCTCTCACGAAGACTACGGAGAAGAGCAACAGGGATTTGCTCCTGAATGCAGCGAGTGCTAGTCAGCCTCGTCAGATTTCTTTAGGTTTGCCCACGAATAAGAATTCATCTTATATATACGAAGATGGTTTGCCTGTTAGTTACAATATTCTTCAGCTTTATCCTTATAAGAGTTGGCATAGTGGTGTAAGTCATGAGTCAGTCAGGACAATGAGCCCTCAGGAAATGGTTCTGAAATATGGTGTCATCAGTTACAGTGTGGACAGTAAGACTCGCTTGGCAGGCGACAAATTCGAAGGGCGTGTGAATTACACACTTAATCAGTTTGGTCGTCAGGCATTGGATGCCAATATTTCCACGCCTATCGCTAATGGATGGGGCCTGAGCGTGAGTTCATACCAGAATTTTGATCCAGGAAGCAATGCTACCAAGATGTCTTATCTTTTGGAAAGGGTACAATTTTATAAGGGAAGTCTTTCTAAATCCTTTGGAGAAGGACGTGGGAAGGCAGGACTTATCTATCAATACTCCCGTTTCAGAAATCATATCGAAAACTTCGGACCTTTCATTTTTGTGGGAGACGGTAGTGTCAAGGAATTGGATGGTTTTGAATTGGGACATGATTCTTATCGCCCTGCTGACAATTACCTACATTTCTTGGATCTAGGTACAGGACAGATGAAAGGGCAGCATGTGGATGATGCCAATACCGACAAGATACACAATGTGAACTTTGTCTTGGATTATTCTTGGGACAATGGCACGAAGCTAGCAATACATAGTAAATATAAGAATGGTCACAGCTATCGCGCCAATCCTACCATTGCTGGTGTAACCAACGCAACGGAAGAAAGTGGTATCACGTATGCAGATGGGACACCTTATGTGGGTTTGATGCAGAATCGCCGTTATCTGCATTTCGATGCTTTCGAGAAGTCTTGGATGACCAATGCAGAGCTGACAGGCTTTTCTTCCAATAGACGACATCATTGGCTTCTGGAAGCTGATTATTGGTTGACTAGCGGAGGAACAGAGACATCCATGTGGATGGCTGCGCATGAAGTGAAGAAAGATCCGAAGTCGCTCTACGTGAGTGGGAATCCTGGTTTCTCTTACAATTCGTATGCAGAATATTACAAGGGACATGAGCATAAGCTCTTTGCTATAGCCAGCGATGAATGGAATGTGTCCAACCGTCTTTGGCTGTATGCTGGACTTCGTTTGGAATATCTTAACGTGCGTGGGCATGCTGCCAATGATACATCGAAAGGAAACCGTCGTCACACGGGGTTTAGTTTGGTAGACGATGGAGTAGAGAAGAATTATTTCAACAACAAGCACTTTAATTATTCTTACATCGCCAGTGGACGATTGGCTTTGCTGTCGGGTTTTGGCCTTCAGGCAGAGTATTCTTCTTCAACGATTCATTCCCATCTGCCTAACTATGGTGTTTATCCTTATCCTACACAGAGGGGGATTGTCTCTAATTATTTTAGAGGTGGAATCTATTTGAAGAACCGTTGGATAGACCTTACTTCTCAGATTACCTATATTGAGAAGAAGAATGCGCAGGAACGTCCGTCATTTAGTCATGTGCTGACGAAAGATGTAGGCAACATGAAGGCAGGTCAAGAGGAGAACGTTACTATTCCTCTGTATTATGATTTGGGAGCCATGGGATGGCTGACGGATGCTGTGGTGACTCCCTTCAAGGGTTTCAGTGTTCATATGATGTTTACCATGCGTAATCCGCAGTATAAGAATTTTAAGCTGACCCCAACGTTCAGTGACGGAATAAGTGAGGAGTATGATTTTAGTGGTAACAATATTACAGCTCTTTCTAAGACGGAGTTAGAGATAGAACCAAGTTATTCGTTCGATAAATGGCGTATCTGGCTTAGTGCCCGCTATTTCTCGAAGCAATACATTAACAAGACTAATTCGCTTTATTTTAACGGGCGTTGGGAAACTTTCGGAGGTGTGGATTATAAACTGAATAAGCAAGTGAGTTTCTCTCTTAGTATTGTGAACATTCTGAATCAGAAAGGTGCTAGTGGAAGCATCTCATCTGCCGATCTTGTGACGGATTCCACACCTTATAAGAACTATGTGATGGCAGGTACATTTATCCGTCCGTTTACGTTGGAACTGACCACGAAGCTGGTGTTCTGACAGGTATAGATAAATCAAGATAATGAATTGAAATAGTAATAATATGTTTTTAGTTTTAGGAGGAAAGTTTATGAAAAGATTGGGTTTCTTATTCGTTGTACAACTGATGTGTTCTGTAATCATGGCGCAGGAGATGTCGGGCATCATTACAAAAGGTGGAAAGCCTAAGAAGGGACTGGTGGTTACTCTGAGGGAGAGTGGTCAGACGACGACTACAGACAAATATGGACGTTTTTACTTCGAAGAGGCCAAACCAGGTGATGTGCTTCAAGTAGAGGTTTCTTCAAAGAAGGCAGCAAGAATACCTGTATCAGAGGCAAGAAGACTAAAGATCTACATCGCATCCAGTGATTTCATCTTAAACAATGGTGTGCTTGAACAGCGCTTGCCATATACGGCAACTTCTAATGAATCACTACAAGGTAATGTTATAGAATCTCAACAGATTCTAGCTTCTGGCTTTCATCGTGTAAGTGATGTGATGCGTCAGTACCTCACAGGTATTACGGTTAATCAGACTTTCTATGGAAGTTCTTTTCGTATTCGTGGCGTTAATTCTGTATCTGCTGATAACGAACCGCTCTTCGTGATAGACGGTGCTTATCTTACGGGTATTGATATAGATGCCATACTACCAGTAGAGTCAGTGAAGCGTATTCAGCTTCATAAGGATGGTTCTAGATGGGGCGTAGCTGGTGCCAATGGTGTAATTGAGATTACTACCTTCAAGCTTTAAATCCTATGCGTAAACAGAGAAGATAATAAAAAACAATATAGTATTAATTACGATGAGAAAAGTTCAGTTTTTAGTATTGGCGCTCAGCTTCCTGACTCTTGGGAAGTTGTATGCACAGAGTGAGAGTAAGGTGTTTGATGCACTGACTATCAAGAGCAGCATCCTTGGCGAAGACCGCAAGTATGCCGTCTATCTTCCAGTTGGTTATGAGGATTCACAGCGTAGTTATCCTATCCTTTATCTGCTGCATCCAGCAGGTCCTCGTGGCACGGAGCCTAACCAACAGGCTTGGATTTACTATGGAGAACTGAAACAGTATATGGACAAGGCCATTGCCAATGGTGAGATTGCTCCAATGGTGGTGGTGACTCCTGATGCCAACTATGGTACCGTGCGTCGTAGCTATTATAACGATGCTGATGGCAAGTTCAACTTCGAGGACTTCTTCTTCAAGGAGTTCATGCCTTATGTGGAGAAGACTTATCGCGTACGTACCGATAAGAATAGTCGCGCCATTGCTGGCGCTTCTGCAGGTGGTGGTGGCGCCATCTATTATGCCTTCCATCATCCCGAACTGTTCAGCGTGTGCTGTGGGCTTAGTGCTGCTGTGCGTGAATGGCAGGATGCTAACATGCAGAACCGCTATCCTGATGTCAGTGAAAGCAAGTTGAAGGAATGGTTCAAGACCTATGATGTGTTCAACATCATTCGCAACATGCCTGATAATGAAAAGAACCAGTTTAAGTTCTACATGACATGTGGTGACGATGATGCTTTGTCTGTTAATAATGCAGCACTGCATGATGTGATGAACAAGGCAGGCTTCAAGCATGAGTTCCGCATCAAGGATGGCGCACACGACTGGAAGTATTGGCGCAAGATCCTCCCTGATTTCATGACATACATTTCTGATTCATTCAGACAGTAATTGTATAGCATGAAAAATGTCATTCCTCACGAGGTATAATTTATTTCCTCGTGAGGAATGACATTTTTCCTAACCTTATAAAAGTGAATCATAACTTATGATTGTGTAATCAAAGCTTATGATTTAGCTTTTATCTTCTTAAGAAGAATATTTATTCATGTTGTATTTTTGCTTTTATCTGCTTGTTTAACAAACTTTTTCCTATGACTTACCTTTTATATGAAAGATAGTTCGTAATTTTGTGCGGTAACTAAAACTAATGGGAAAATGAAGAGATTTCTGATATTGATGCTGACCTTGCTCTCTGGCTATGCACTGATGGCCCAAGGACTGACAGGTACCGTGCTTAAGAAAGGGAAGCCAAAGAAAGGCGTAGTGGTGTGGCTGAAGAAAGCCGACAAGTCTGCTACGACAGACAAGGAGGGTCGTTTCGCCTTTGAAAGTACAGGAGCAAATGATACACTGCAGATTGCGGTATCAGCAAAATATGATGCCTTAGTAGCTGTGGGCAACTCTCGTGAGGTGACCGTCTCTCTGAACGATAAGGACTTCAGTGTGAAGAACGTGGGAGATGTGGATGTGGAACGTACATTGCCTTATGTGCAAGTAACGGCAAAAAGCAGCGGTGGTGTGAACCATGAACTGATCATGCGCTCGGGATTCCGTTCAGTGTCTGAGGTGTTGAAAAACTGCGTAGCAGGTATTATCGTATCGGAGGGAATGACGGGCAGCAGTATTCGTGTACGTGGTATCAATTCCATCAATTCGAGCAACGAACCGCTCTTTGTGGTAGATGGTGTGGCCATGCAGGGTACTGATATAGATGCCATTGTTCCTGTGGAGACTGTGGAGAGCATTGAGGTACTGAAAGATGGTGGCGGCTATGGCGTGCGTGGAGCCAATGGCGTGATAGTGATTACGACAATTAAAGGTGGTACGGAATAATTCTCAATTCTCAATTCTCGATTTTCAATTAATTTTTCTATCTTTGCACCCAAATTTAGAAAATACAATCAATTATGGCACAAGAAGACGTTTTCAAGAAAGTAGTGGCGCACTGCAAAGAGTATGGTTTCGTATTCCCTAGCAGCGACATCTACGACGGTCTGGGCGCAGTGTACGACTACGGTCAGAATGGTGTAGAACTCAAGAATAACATTAAGCAATATTGGTGGCAAAGCATGGTGCTGCTGCACGACAATATCGTGGGCATCGACTCTGCCATCTTCATGCATCCGACCATCTGGAAGGCCAGCGGCCATGTGGATGCATTCAACGACCCTCTGATTGACAATCGTGACTCTAAAAAGCGCTATCGTGCCGATGTGCTGATAGAGGACCAGATAGCTAAGTACGATGAGAAGATAGAGAAGGAAGTGGCTAAAGCGCGCAAGCGTTTCGGCGACAGCTTCGATGAGGAGAAATATCGTGCTACCAGTCCTCGTGTAGCTGAGGAAGTGGCTAAGCGTGAGGCATTGCACGATCGCTACAAGGCTGCCATGCAGGGACCGGACCTGGAGGAGTTGCGTCAGATTATCCTGGATGAGGGCATCGTATGTCCAATCAGTGGAACTCGTAACTGGACAGAAGTTCGTCAGTTCAATCTGATGTTTTCTACGGAGATGGGCTCCACCGCTGATGGTAGTATGAAGATTTACCTGCGTCCTGAAACCGCTCAGGGTATCTTCGTGAACTACCTGAACGTGCAGAAGACTGGTCGTATGAAGTTGCCTTTCGGTATCGCACAGATAGGTAAGGCTTTCCGCAACGAGATCGTGGCACGCCAGTTTATCTTCCGTATGCGCGAGTTCGAGCAGATGGAGATGCAGTTCTTCTGCAAGCCTGGTACTGAGATGGATTGGTTCCGCAACTGGAAGGCGCAGCGCATGAAATGGCATCAGGCTTTGGGCTTCGGTGCTGAGAACTACCGCTTCCATGACCATGATAAGTTGGCTCACTATGCCAACGCTGCTACCGACGTGGAGTTCCTGATGCCATTCGGCTTCAAGGAGGTGGAGGGTATCCACAGCCGTACCAATTTCGACCTCTCACAGCACGAGAAGTACAGCGGCAAGAGCATCAAGTACTTCGATCCTGAGACCAATGAAAGCTATGTGCCTTACGTGGTGGAAACCAGTATCGGTGTGGATCGTATGTTCCTGAGTGTGATGTGCGGAAGCTACTGCGAGGAGCAGTTGGAGAATGGTGAGAGCCGCGTGGTACTGAAGCTGCCTGCAGCCTTGGCTCCTGTGAAGTTGGCTGTATTGCCTTTGGTTAAAAAGGATGGTCTGCCTGAGAAGGCTCGTGAGATAGTGAACGATCTGAAGTTCCACTTCAACACCATCTACGAGGAGAAGGATAGCATTGGTAAGCGCTATCGTCGTCAGGATGCCATCGGTACTCCTTACTGTGTGACCGTGGATCATGACACGCTGAACGACAACTGTGTGACGCTGCGCAACCGCGACACCATGGAGCAGGAGCGCGTGGCTATCAGTGAGCTTCGTGGCATCATCGAGGATCGCGTGAGCATTACTAGCTTGTTGAAGAAATTGATTTAAGGAACGTGAAGCAATTAAGGTACATAGTTGGAATACTGGGCTTCGTGCTGATGGGTACGATCATATCTTGTTCAGAGGTGGATGAGGACAGTATCATGGATAAATGGCCCGAACTGAATGAGGCTGTATGTGACTCCTTGCTACGTGAGGCTGGTTCCAATTTATTCAGTCAGGCGGCTGACTCGGCCAAAGTTGATGCCATGCCTATCGGAAAGATTTTCGGCATTGAAACCAGAGTGAGCACAACTAAGAAGAAAGAGTATGTGTTTTGTGCTAAACTGACGTCGACAAATGGCAGGCATCCTATTTATACGGACAATGTATCAGCTTTTTACCGTGGTTCTTACATTCTTGGTACAGAATTCGACGGTAATTTTGAAGGGTATGTGGCAACGGATACCGACTTTGATGGCACAAAGAAACTTCCTGCTGTGTATGATACGCCAACCACTTTTCCTATTCAGAGCACTTCCACACAGGGACTGATTCCAGGTTGGATAGCAGCTTTGCAATACATGCGTGAAGGGGAGCGTTGGTTGCTCTATGTACCTTGTCGAAGTGGGTATGGGGCTAAATCTACTTCATCTACGATTTTGGATAATTCCACCCTCTTCTTCGATATCATCCTTGATGAGATCGTGGATTGATACTTTCTATCGCTTTTTCTACCGAACCATGCAATAAGAGTAAGGACTTGGCTTGACCATAGCCAAGTCCTAATTCTTCTACCAGCATCCTGGTGCCACGATCTACCAGTTTCTCATTGGTAAGCTGCATATTCACCATCTTGTTGCCTTTCACTCTGCCAAGTTGTATCATTACGGCAGTGCTTATCATATTGAGAATCATCTTCTGTCCAGTACCTGACTTCATGCGGGAGCTGCCAGTGACAAATTCAGGCCCTACCACCATCTCGATGGCCACGTCAGCCTCTGCAGCCATGGGGGAGTGAGGGTTACTGGTGATGCATCCTGTGAGTATGCCATGCTCGCGAGCTTCACGCAGGGCTCCGATAACGTAGGGTGTGGTGCCAGAAGCGGCAATGCCTATCACGGTGTCGCGGGTGTTGATATTGTGCTCCATCAGGTCTTCCCATCCTTTATGCTCCTTATCTTCAGCATTCTCGATGGAACGGCGCAGTGCCGATTCTCCACCAGCAATGACGCCTATCACCATGCGTGGAGGCATACCAAAGGTAGGGGGAATCTCTGAGGCATCGAGCACACCTAAACGACCACTGGTACCAGCTCCAATGTAGAACAGGCGTCCACCTCGCTTCATGAGTGGCACGATCTTTCTTACCAGTTCTTCTATCTGTGGAATGGCTTGCTGCACGGCATCTGCCACGCGGTGGTCTTCCTCGTTGATGTGTGTCAATATCTCATGCACCGACATCTGTTCCAGATGGTCGTAAAGCGAAGGCTCTTCAGTGATTTTCTCAAAGGTTGCCATAGTATTGTATCAGTCCCTCCATCGGACTTTTGGTGATTTTGCCTAACTGTATGCCAGTGAGCTCGGCCGACTTCTC
>JAEEGL013851837.1_pt1 | contig 12635 bp, 5 predicted proteins | sample 9134231 | NCBI WGS metagenome assembly JAEEGL01 (sample SAMN16246548, study PRJNA631951) | gut metagenome | biome: gut microbiome; feature: rumen; material: fiber-attached | host: Bos | place: Iran: Karaj | collected 2018-10
ATATTATCAATATTTATGCCACGGTTATTGGAAATCATAGGGCTTATGTAATATATTATACCCTTGCGAGCATTTCAGTAACTTTAATGCTGGATTATGAGATTGAAAATGATGTCAAAAGAATTACCAACATAATAATCTATGCGGGCATGGCTATGTTAATCATAAACTTTCTGTGTCTGCTTGTTAAGCCGGGAGGATTTTCGGGTTCGGGTAATACTGCTTATTATTTTCTGGGCTACAGAATCGCTTATACACCCTTTATGTTTGTGACTACCTTACTATCAGTTTTGTATGACAGGATGATGAATATAAAGCTATTTTCTAAAAGAACGATAGTTATAATACTTCTGTCATATATAATGCTAATCTGGAAAAATGTTGGAACGGGTATTGTTAGTATCTCATTTTTCTTAGCAATATATATTGTTATACAACTATTTGATTTCAAGATGGTTAATATATGGGTGATATATATCATATACGCAATCATTGCTGTTGCTATCATCGTATTTGGGGTACAGCATAACATCAGAGCTATCTCATTTGTTTTGGAAGATGTTTTGCAAAGAGATGTAACATTTGATAACAGAACGTATATTTGGAACTCAACAATGCTTGCTATATTGGATAGTCCCTGGATTGGACATGGCGTAGATTATAGTGCTGATATATATTTCCCACTCTCGTCCAGACCTTTGCCGGCCCATAATCAGTTCCTTTGTGTACTGGCAGAATCAGGTATAGTAGGATTTGTGGCATTCTTAATTATTCTGATCTTTATAGCTTTCAAAATTACTTCTGTTACCGACAAAAAATGGAGAGGTATATATGCTGCTGCTATGCTTTCCTGGTTAATCATATTTTTCACGGAAATACAAACAACAAAAGCATTAGTATTTATTGCGTTTATATATTTGACTAAAGGGAGTAGCTTACTAAAGGATGTTGAGTTGGATGGCATCAATCAAAAAGAGTGGGTTATAGAATGAAGAAATATGCATTGTTAACTATTCACGATACACAGAATTATGGGTCATGCTTACAGGCGTTTAGTACGTGGAAAGCTTTTGAAAAACTTGGTTGTGATATCGAATTACTGGACTACAAGAATGATAAGATATGGGCTAGAGAATGTGCACAGTTAGAGAATATATTTGCATCACCTAAAAAGCTTATCAAGTATTTATTGTGGGGAAAAGACCAGAAGCAGAAGCTAAATAATATTAGAGAATTTCTATGTAGTAATACGCATGTGAGTGAGTACTATGACAAAAAAAACATTGCTAAAGCTAACGATAAATATGATGTCTTTATTACGGGAAGTGATATAGTATGGGGACTTATTATTACAGGGAATGACTATTCGTACTTCCTGGATTTTACTGAAGATGACAAGAAAAGAATATCATATTCTGCATCTATTGGAACAAAATGGAATGACCAGCAAAAAGAGACTGTAAGGCCATTTATAAATAGATATGACTATCTTGCTGTAAGAGAAGAGCAATCGGTCTCATGGTTAAAGGAGATTACGGATAGTGAAGTAACAGCAACCTGTGATCCGACTAATCTATGGAATCCAGAGTTTTGGTCGGGTTATTTGCTGGAGGATTATGCTCCTAAGGGAGATTATGTCCTCATATATCTTCTACATAACGATGGAAAGAATCTCAGAGATGGTATTAAGTATGCAGAGGAACATGATCTTCCGGCATATTATATAAATTTTTATGGAAATGCATATGGCGCAAAAACTTTAAAACCTAAAACAGTAAATGAGTGGATAACACTCATAGCTAATGCAAAAGTAGTATTCACGGCATCATTTCATGGAACACTATTTTCCATGTATTTCAATACGTCTGTATTCTTTTATAACAGGGGCGCTAAATCCAGATTATATTCCTTGGCTGAAGATATTGGAATCAGCAATCGTGAAGGCCTTGATGAAAACATATTGATGGATCAGGCTATTGATTTTGATCATGTTCATGATGTATTAGAACAGAAGAGAAAGCAATCATGGGCTTACTTAGAAAAAGTTGTTTCAGAGATAGGGTAATAAAAGAAATATAATGAAAATAGAAGTAAAAGCAAATAATAATTCACAGGATACACGTGGAAAAAAAGCCTTAAAATCAGGAGTCTGGTATACAATATCATCAATTTCTGTAAAGGCAATACTTATTATATCAACTCCGATATTTACCAGAATGATGTCAACTGCAGACTATGGCTTGTCTGCAACATTTACCACCTGGTTCACACTTTTGAATGTAATATGTTCTCTCAATCTTTGGTATAGCATAGGGAGAGCTAAGTTAGATTTTCCCGGAAAACTTGAGGAGTTTGTAGGATCAGCTCAATTATTAGCGTTTTCTTTCGCGTTTATTTCTGAAGCAATATCCTTATTTTTCTTTGATTCAGTCTGTAAGGCTTTGGATCTAAATGGATCGTTGCTGATAGCTTTGTATGTTTACCTTCTGTTTTATCCTGCAGTTCAGTTAACTCAATCAAAACTAAAGTATCTATATAACTATAAGGCGAATATTGCAATAACCATATATACAACGATCACGACTGTTGCAATTGCGCTTGTTTTAGTCATTCTTATGCCCAATAATGCTGCATTGGGAAAATCATTAGGTGCTGTTATTTCTACAGGTATTTTGGCAATGTTTATTTGGGTGAGAGCATTTTCCCGAAAAACAGTTAAGATCAATTTGGAGTATTGGCGTTATGGTTTAAAGATATCTGTACCCCTTATTCTTAACTCTATTTCTCTGAATATTTTGGCACAGTCTGACAGGGTCTTTATTACAAAATTCTGCGGGACCCATTATACTGGTATATACAGTTTGGCATATAGCTATGCTATTTTGATCAATATCATTCTTAACGCTGCAAATGAAGCATGGTTGCCTTGGTTTCATGATACCTTTTATGAAGAAGGCTATGAAGAAATAAAGGAAAATGTTAAACCTCTGATCATTTTTGGATGTTGGTTCGGAGTTGGTTGTATTGCTATAGCACCAGAAGCTATTGCTTTATTAGGAGGAGCCGCATATGCTGAAGGTGTTTGGGCAGTGCCTCCAGTTACGCTTGGTATTGTGTGCAGTTATATATTCCAACACTATGAGCATATTGAACTCCATCTGAAGAAGACATGGTTTATTTCTGGCGGAACAGTAATAGCTGCGGCTGCCAACATTCTCCTCAATTCTATATTTGTTCCGAAATATGGATTTGTTGCTGCGGCATATACTACCCTTGTTTGCTATCTGCTTTTGATGATTCTCCACCATTATATCAGTCGTGGTGTTTTGAAAATTCATTTGTATCATGACAAGTTCATGTATTCTGCGCTTATAGTGACAGGTGTTATGGCTGTAGTATTTATGGGGCTTTACAATTCGTTTTGGCTGTGGAGATGGCTATTTATTTTTGCTATCAGTCTAGTGTATCTTTATACGAACAGAAAAATGATTGCTAAAGCAATTCAAAACTTTAGAGTCAAAAGAAAAAAGTAAATTAGTTGGGGTATTACAGCTATACAGATATAAGAGCCTAATTAACAATGTGTTTTAATTGGCTCTTTTTTGAAAGTGAGTTTTGGGAGGAGATTACAATATGAAAAAGAAACTGAAGTTACTACAGATAATCGTTCTTGTGAGTGCTTTGACAGCAAATAGTATGATGGTTTTTGCTGTTGAACCTGATGTGAATATATCTCTGGATTCAGATACTGTTGTACAGGGAAAAGAAGAAATCGATGCCGAGAATTTGACCGATGGTGAACAGATTAGCGAGTCAGATGTTGAGGGGAAAAAGAACGCTGAGGAAAACAACGAAGCTGAGGATAAAAAGAAAACAGAGAATAAAAATGGCGTTGATTATAAAGACCTTGATGAGCTGGAAATAGCTGGTGATAAGGAAGAGGAGAATGAAGAAGGGATACTAGATCTAGAAAGTATTGAGGCTGTCTATACAGATAATATCGAATGGGTTGATTCTGAAGAAAAAGTTAATGTGAAATCATTTGGCGCTATTGGTGATGGTATTTCTGATGACACATTAGCTATAAAGAATGCAATGCTGGCAGCTGATGGACGTGAATTGTATTTTCCCCAGGGGACATATATGGTCAGCGATATAACCTGCACAGTTAATAATCTTATTCTCAGTAGTGACGAAGCTGCTGTCATTAAAAAACTGAATGCGGTAAAAGAGCCTATGCTTACTTTCTATGATTGCCAAAAAGCAGATATAGAAGGTATCACATTTGATGCAGGTAGAGCAGAGTTTGGAGATGATTATGACACTGCTTGTATATACTTTAGGGGTGAAGCCAGCAATATTTTTATAGCACATTGCAATTTTAGAAATTGTAGTAGAGAAGCAACCGCTTTTTTAGGTAAAGCATCAAATGTCTATATTGCAAATAACTATTATGAAAAGACTTCTGCGCTAGTTTGGCTGAAGGGAAGCTATTTGGATGGACTTACTTTTGAAAATAATGAGGCTCATGATGGAAGGATAAACGGTGTTGAGCTGATTGCTAATGATACCGCTTATATAACGCATGCGGTTATAAGAAATAATAAATTCTATAATTTTGGGGGAAATATTGTTCAATGTAAGAATGTTGCAGATGTTGAGATAACAGATAATTACATTGAAGGGGCCAAAAACGTTATATACTACGTTAAAAGCAATGATGAGTTTGTTGTTGACAAATGCGTAATAAAAGGCAATTCCGGAAGTTCAAACGAACTCATACATATTGATGGAATAAGTGTGGATGATATTAAGTACGAATATGTCGAACTTGCTGATAATTCATTTGAACTTACAAGAGGTTTAAAAGTAGAGAATGCTTCTGTAATTAATATGTCTAAGGAAAAATATACCATAGCGCCTGAAGGCAAAATCAATATTTACAAATCAGATGCGTTTACATGTAATGGTATTGAAGTTAATGGGGATAGTAATGAAAGAGAATATTTGTACATAAAGACGGTAAAAAGCATCGACATTGAAAATTCCAACTTTTCAAGTGCGAGACCGGTGTTTTACCTATCTGGGATTGGTTCAAATGCAATAAAAATGAAATCTGTACATGGAAATTTTAAGGGAGTTTCCAGACTGCAATTAACTAATGAAAGCATTTATAATTCTGTAATTGATTGTCATAATAATACAGAGCAACTTATTGATCTTACTGTTACAAATGGAACATTAAAGCTTCCTGTTGTTGATGAAAAATATGTTATTTCTGCTCCCAATGCATCCATAAGCAATATTCAAGGATATGCATTTGAGGGAAGGATAATTGAATTATTCTCAGATAGCAGTTTTATAATAAAAAAAGGTACCAATATTGAAATAGACTCAGATACCTTCATTGATGCAAATATGCCGATTAGACTTATATACCAAAATGGCACCTGGCAAATGGTTGGGGAAACAGGGGTGATTATGTCTCAGCCGGCAGATTGCGAATGTCAAGCTGGAGACGAAGCAGAGTTTATAGTCGATGTTGCCGGAAAGAAAGCTTCGTTTCAATGGTATAAAAGCATAGATAATGGTGCAAATTGGACAAAGACCTTTTTTGAGGGCAGTAAGACAAATAGAATAGTGGTTCCTGTACAGAATTATATGAACAATTATTTGTTTAGATGTCAGATAACTTTTTCAAATGATGACATGATTATTTCTGATGCAGGAAAGATAGTGATTAGAAAAAGTGTACTGGAGATCATCAAACAGCCAGAGACTTTTTGTGATACAGAGGCTGAAAATGCTGTTTTCTCAGTTGAGGCAATAGGTGATTCTGTTAAGTATCAGTGGTATAAGAGTATTGATAGTGGAGTAACATGGACAAAGACTTTTTATACTGGCTTCACTACGAATGAGGTTTCTATTCCGCTTCAAAAGTATATGAATCACTATTTGTTTAAGTGTGTTTTGACAGATAAATATGGTAATGAGTGTCAAAGTGACCCAGGTGAAATCATATTTAGAGGTTGCGAAATAAGTGAGCAACCCCAGGACACTAGTTGCAAAGCGGGGGGAATAGCAACTTTTGAAATAGAGGTTAGTGGCGAACCCAAATCATATCAGTGGTATAAAAGCACGGATGGAGGCAAGAATTGGACTAAAACTTATTATGATGGTGCCAGAACCCCAAAATTGAGAATTGAAGCCGCTAAATACATGAATGGGTATCTTTTTAAATGTATTTTGACAGATTTTGATTGTAATGAAATAGAAAGCGACCCTGCTAAGGTATACATTATAGAAGGATTGAAAGTGGTAAAGCAACCTCAGAATTGCATTTGCAACGATGGGGAGACTGCTGCTTTCTCTACAGAAGCAATTGGAGTAGGTAAAATTGCATATGTCTGGGAACGAAGCAAAGATAATGGAAAGACATGGGAAATTGTTCCTTATGGGGCTACAAGATACAAGCAAACACTTGAATTTCCTGTTTATAATTTTATTAGAGATTACTTGATAAGATGCAAGGTTTCAGATGATACTGAGAGTATTTATACGGAAATTGTCAAATTGAAGAGTCCTGTCAGAATAACAAAACAGCCGAGTAATACTATTTCTGATTATGATAAAGATATCGAATTTATGCTCGAAGCAGAAGGCGATGACTTGGCATTTCAGTGGGAATATAGTGATGACGGAGAAGAGTGGATAAGTATTCCTGATGCAATAAGCTGTAACTATGAGACAACTTTTTTTAGTGATATAGAAGTAAGAAGGTATCGCTGCTTGGTCCAAGATTGTGCCGGTTATAGTGTCTATAGTAGTGAAGTGAAAGGTATTAAGGACGAACACCGAACTTTTAAGCTATTTGCTGATACAGATTTTACATACGTTGACGATAGATATGAACACACAGAGCTGATAAAAACTAATGACGTTATAGATAAAGCAAAATTTATCTCAGAGTCAAATAGTACGTCCGCGTCAATGAGTATTTTGACGGACATTGATGCAGGAACAGAAGATGTTTTACTTATCTATTTTGCAGCAAAGGCTAGTGACAAATGTGCAAAGATAAAAATAAATATTAATAAATCTTTCTCAGGACAGTATCCGGTAGAGACCGAGTGGGAAGACTATTATTTTCCTTTTTCGGTGTCTGATGGTTCTCTTGATTTGAGGATTACTCTGTTAACAGAATATCAGGACATAGAAATACGTAATCTTATCATCCTAAATTATGGCAATGTCAATCCAGCCAAGGTCAAAAGCGGTATATATATGCAAGATGCCAAAATAGACAGGTACTACCTTGGTGATAGTATTGGAAATAAAGCGATTTCTCTAAAAGCTGTCGATGGATACCTTTATGCATTGAATGACGGCAGATTGACAATTTATAATGAAGACAATGTTAATGAAAGTAATGCGGTTTCAAGGCTGGAAGGACTGGGAAGAGTTCGCGACATGGAAATTTTGCCAGGCAGAGACATTTTGGCGGTTTCTTCCAGAGAAAATGGAGCCTTTTTTGTTGATATAAGTGATAAAAAGGAACCGAGGATAATTTCGAATTATAGTACATTAGAGATGGCGACGGGAATAGATGCCTTCGATAATTACGTATGCATATGTGATAGATATCATGGAGTTGAAATACTGGACGTTTCAAATGTAGAAGAGCCTGTTTTTTGTTCACAGATAAAAAACGGTGACGAGTTATATGAATGCAAATTTTCAGATGGATATCTATATATTGGTGCTTGGGGCCAGAAAAAGGTTTATGTATATTCACTGAATAATATATACAATCCAGTATTACAATCAATTATTTATACAGATGGTTGGACTGCCGGATTGGAAGTCAAAAATAACATCTTGTATATTGCTACAGGGGGAAAGAGCAGTGACAAGGCATTAGTAGCTCTAGATCCTGGCTTTGGAATGGGGAATGGATTGGAAATATATGACATTACAAACCCATCTAATCCAGTTTGGTTGTCTACCAGCAAAATAGATGGAAAGTATCAGGATGCTGGGTATGATCATTGGAAAGTGGCTGTTAGTGGAAATATTGCGGTTTTATGTAGCGTTTATAACGGTGTTTATACCTTCGACGTATCAGACCCTTCTGCCCCAATCCGAAAGAACCATGTAGTAGTAAGTATTCCAAAGGGTACAAAAGGTTATTATTTTAATTCAAACAAAGCAGATGTTGTTTATCCTTATATTGGTACAGAAGAGATATGGGCACCGATCATGGGAATAGCTATCACGGATGGAAGGCTGTATTTTTCTGCCGTGGATCATGGACTGTTTTCGTTGAGTGATGCTTGCTTCGTTGCAGATACTTATGTGGGAAATGCGTACGATTTTGAAAATGACAGTATAGAGCATCCTCTTTATTCCAATAATCTAAATCCATATTCATATAAGATTTCTTCATTTAAGGATGATTCTTATCCTGCATATGCTATTCAGGGACATGAGGATAGACTTTATGTCGCATGCGGAAATAAAGGAATCAGCGTTTTTGATAAACAGAGCATGGAAGTAATAAGCAATTATGATGGTATTGGCAATATCCTGGATTTAAAGATTAAGGATGACATTCTTTATGCGGCTGCTTCATCCGGAGGAATGAAGGTATTTCAGATATGTGATGAAGGACTGGTTAAAAAGGGTGAATGTAATGTCAGCGGATCTAGCGTATCTTTTAGCCAATTAGTTTATTTGGCAAAATCAGAAGCTGTTGTTGCACAGATTGGATGGGGGAACTATGCCATTATTGATGTATCAGATATTGCCAATCCTATTGTTAACCAGACTGTGTCTACCGGCAAATTGTACTACAGAAATATATCGACATTGGCATCGGCTGATGAAGAATATGTTCTCATTAGCTCTAGTAGTCAGTATGATATATATAAAGCCGATAAAACTGGACTTAACAGGATATTTACCAGTAACAAGGCTTTTTTAGGCGAAGCTGCAGGTTCAGCAGTATATGGACATAGAATTTTCTATATTACTCAAAAAGGTTTTGGATACTTTGATATGGACAGGATGGAAGAGAAAGACTTTGAGAACATCAATGTACATAGTATTCCAGAAATTAAATTAGATGGTAAAGTTGTGATTGGAAACAATCTTATGGTGGTTAATAATCCCACAACAGGAGTTGTAAGTATAATTGATATCACCAATCTAGATGAGCCTGTACTGGTTAACAGTATTAAGTTCAACTCAAACCCGGATATTTGCTATATAGAGGATGGAAAAATATACATTCCTGCTAGGCATGGTGGAATAATTGTGCTGGAGAGAAATTGATATGACATATGGCAGTATGATGAAAAATGAGCAGTTCTATAAAGCACTTGGTAAAACAAAGCTAAACTATGTTATTTATAAAATCCTAAAAGAAAAATATGTGGTTAATAATCTCAAGCCACTTCCGATTCAAAAGGAAAGCATTGAATTGATACGGAAGGATTCTAAAAGCAGTTCCTTGATAACTCGAGATAATTGCTGGCAAAAATCCGAATATAATCTGGATATTATAGTTCCTGTTTATAATACGGGTGTTTTTCTTGAAGATTGTATTCAGTCAGTTCTGACACAGAATACAAAATACAATTATAAACTGTTCATTATTAACGATGGCTCTACAGATAGAGAAACCTTACTAACCTTAAAGAAATATGAGTCTGACAAGAGTGGAAGAATAGTAAATATACATGTACCTAATGGTGGAATCGCTGCTGCCAGAAATATAGGTATAGATAAATCATTAGGGAGCTATTTAATGTTTTTGGATTCAGACGATATACTTATGCCGGATGCTATCGAAGGATTATTGAGTAGGGCCATAGAAGAGAATGCTGATATTGTTGAAGGAGCATATAATAATGTCTCTGAGAAAAACGCCATACTTAAACAGTTTCCTCATAGTACAGGAACTTTGTCAGGGAAAAATGACATGTATGGGTATGCTTGGGGTAAAGTATATAAAAGAGAGTTGTTTTCACAAGTGAGATTTCCGGAATACAATTTTGAAGACTCTATTGTTAAAAGTATTCTTATTCAGCTTGCTGATAAAAAGATTGGAATAAAAAATGTAGTCTACGGATACCGGCGAAACAGAAAGAGCGTGTCCTTTTTGTCACAGAATAACCCCAAAAGCTTGGATTCTTATTGGATAACAAGTCAGATAAATAAAGACAGAAAAGTTCTTGGAATATCAAACGAGCAGTCATACTATGAATATATGCTTAATATGGTCAAGCTGACTTTCAGAAGGAATATTCAGCTGGAAGATAAATATATTATAGATTTGTTTGACCGTATTTGTGACGATATGGAGGAGTTTTCTGAATATAAAACTCAAAAAGAAGGAATGAAAGATTTGGAAACTGCGATCAGAACAAGAAATTTTGGTTTGTTTCGCCTTTGGAACACTATGAATATGTTTTAAAAAGATGGATGTATCATTTTGATACATCCATCTTTTTGGGAAGATAGTTAGTTAATTAGCTTTTTTTGAGAATATCTTGAAATCAGGTTTTTTGCGAGTTTCTCACAACGCTTAAAATCGGCGCTATCTTGTTGTAATACAAGGTACTGAGTATCGTCACCTGTGTAATGAATCGGGTTCTTTATTGGATCATTGGATGTTACCATTGTATTATTTGTAAAAGTAATAGGCGGAACAATATTTGACTTCTTCGAATAAGAAATAGCACTGACCTGTGATTTATAAGCAAAGTTATGATCAATGAGAATACTGCTATTTGTGTTGTCATAATCCCATAAACAAAAGAACGCAGTATAATCTGTACTGGACTGGTTTAAACGATAACCTGCGGTTACATCTTTTATATCATAGAATATATTATTGGAGACAACGACATTTTGCATGGTGTAGGTAGCGCTACTATGAAATGATTCAAATCCATAATTGCATCTTTCAATCAGGTTGTTGGCAAAAAGTAGATTAGAGGAATTACCTTTCTGAGTCTTATCAATTTGAGGAGTGATTCCTGCATCAAAGCAATCTGATACTATGCTTTTATATATAGCAATATTGTTACAAATAGTTGCCCAAATCTGTATTCCATTTCCGTATTTACAACCACTGGATTGATGGATAGAACCACCAATGTCATGGATATAACAATTATTTACTAATACGTTTGACTCAGATATAATACTAATCCCATGTCGGCCGGCACCTGCAATCTCTATATTCTCCAATACAACATTTTGACCATGAATTATATATAAACCGTTTCCTCCATATGCATATCTTACATTTTTGCCGGTAAGATCTGCGGTAGACTTTACGTATAAAATATGAGCTTCTCTGTCATAATAATATTCATTATCATTGTTAAGTGAAAGAGAAAGAACCCGTTTCCAGTTTATGACTCCATCAATAGAAATCCAGCCCATATCGTTATCACAAGCGTCTATTGATACTGTATAAATACAGTTTTCTGGATCATAAAGTTGAAATTGGTCAGCACTGGTCTGAATAAAAGAAAGGCCGGAGCGGGAGCCGCCGCCATATGTAGACACAATGACATTAGCGCCTACATTAATCGTCTCACGGATGTTAAATACATCTCCGCTTTTTAATAAACACTGGCAGTTTCCCGCAGCTATGAAAGGAGCAGGATTTTGCTTGGGAGATGCTGGAGATAATCCATCATTGTTGTCTGATCCTGAATTTGAGAAGAACATAACTGTAGCTGGAGCAAATGAATTTCTCATCTGCGAGATTTGGATAAAATAGGGATTATTCTGATTAAAATTGCGGATATTTACGCAGTAAGATTTAAAAGAAAAGAAAGGGATTAGTATCATGGCACAGAGTACTGCAAATAATACTTTTATACTTTTTTGTTTCATGTGTTTATATCCTTTCGATTTATAGTTATATTATATCAGTATTGAGGTCATTTTTGTGCAAATTGAAGAGAATGATATACATAAATATAAAGCTGAACATATGCGATGTACTGAATGTCGTTAAAAAAAATGAAATAACTGACAATCTATAAAAGGTGTTCGTACGAGATGAAAGAAGGGCATATAAAAGTAGTCCGGCTATGCCTAGTAGACCAATAATTCCTTCATCGCAGAAGATTTCAACAACGCCTGTATCATATGAACGCATTATTTGGTCTGTGCCATAATATGAATAATGTATTTCGCCTCGTTGTTGTGTGCCTGCCCCAAGACCAAATATGGGATTTATATCAGCAACGTATTGCATTCCTGATATTTGCATAGTTCTGGAGTAATTACCATCCTTATTGTTTCCGTAGCCTTTAACGCCTTCCGGAGCACCGGCATTAAGATCAAACTGGAAACCGAAGCTATTTAATGAAGATTTGGCCATTCCTTCATAGAAATACTTTGCAGTGGGATTAAAAAAGCTAAAGATTACTATCCATATAAGCAAAGAAATGGCAACAAAAGAAGTGTTTTTTATCATATTTAGAAAGTGTTTTTTGCTTGATAATTCAATAAAAAAATAGATAATTAAGATTACTATAAAGAAAATCACATCCGATCTGCAGCCAGAATGTAAGATTGCTAGGATATTCAAAAGAATTACAAGCAAATAA
>JAEEGL010097363.1_pt1 | contig 12634 bp, 8 predicted proteins | sample 9134231 | NCBI WGS metagenome assembly JAEEGL01 (sample SAMN16246548, study PRJNA631951) | gut metagenome | biome: gut microbiome; feature: rumen; material: fiber-attached | host: Bos | place: Iran: Karaj | collected 2018-10
ATATCTTCATCTGTATAAATTGCATGAGTCATTTCATATTTATTTATATAATACATAATATCAGATGGATTGAAAATTATTTCTTCAAATGGATTATTATCTTTTTCAGTGTAAAAACTTATTATTCTTGAAAATTTTGAAACATCTGTAATATATTCATCTTCATTTTCTACTTCAAATTTTATATATATTTCTTCACTGCATTTAATGAATACTTTTAACCCGCCACACTGATATTCAACAGTCTCTTCATTTTCGATTTTCTTTATAATTTCTTCAAATTCTTTCCAATTTGGTTTAATATCTTCTTTAAATTTTTCTATTCTTATATCAGATAGATTTTCTTTATTCATATAAATTTAATTATTTTAAAGATAATTTTTAGCAATTTTAAAAAAATATTTATTTTAATTTATTTTAATATTGATTTTTTGGAATTATTTTATTTTAAAATTTTATTTTCTATAAGTTTAAACACAATAATAAATATTAAATAACAATAGTTTAATACTTATTATATTTTCTACATTGTATTTAACATAACCTCTTGCATAACATTTAATCTTTTTATCAATATTCTTTTTTTTTAATGTTTTGTAATATTATTTATTCAAATTTCCTTTTAATAATAAACTAATTAATTATTGATTTTTTCATGTATTAAGAATATTCTTAATATATTGATATTTTCAATTTATTATTCAATAAATTAATATATATTACAATAAATTGGGATTTATTTTTATTATTTTAATTTTCAATATGCTTTTTTTTCTTTTTATGAGTTTCATATTGCTTTTCTTTTTTTCATTTATAATTTTAATAAAGATAATCAAGGGATTTATAAAAAAAGAGAAAATTTTGATCATAATTATTGTTTTATAAATTAAAAAAAAGATTTTTTAAATCTTTAATGAAAATAATATTTAATTAATAAATATAGATATACACAAATCTTTAAAATTAAATAGAAATCAATTAAATATATTTTTTCATTTTTAATAAAAATTAATAAAAAAGTTAATGAAATTTTTCAAATTTCAAAAAAAAAGTTTTATTGATAAAACCTAGAATTCAAAAAATAAAAATGATAAATAGGAAATAAATTTTTTATTATAAAATGAAATATAATAAATTTTTTGACTAATTATTCTAATTGAAGAATAAATTTAAATTTGTAAATAATTCAAAGAATGATATGATAATTTTAATTAATCCCAATTTTCCTTTTATTTAAAAAAAAAATTATTATTTTTTAAATCTAATAAGTTTAAATAAAAATTATTTTGATTTAAAAGAATTGTAATTTGTATTTTAACTAAATATTATAAATAAATTCATCATAAAACAATTATTTTTATTTAAATATACATAGTTTAATTTTAAAATATGAGGGAAAAAATAATTCTCTATTGTTTTTCAATTTAGAAAAATTTATGATATAATTAAAATAAAATATTAATTTTATTTTATAATTATTATTGAAAATGTTTTAAAAACATTATTAATTTAAAAAAATAATAAAATTTTAATACTTCAATAATTTGAGGAAAAAATATAAAAAAATTTTGTCAAGAATAAAAATTTAAATAAAAGTCATTTTAAACGTTTTAAATTATTTAATTCTTCAAATATATAACAATTTATTTATAATTTTTCCTCTTTGTAAATTCTAATAATTTTATTTAATTAATTAAAATAAATTAAAAAAAAAAAACTGAAAACCAAATCTAAATATTTCTATTATACCATATAATATTATTAAAAATCAAAAAATAAAAATTTTTATTTCTTTTTATTTTTCTCAAGTAAAACACAAAATCCTTTTTTCAAGCAATTATTACAATTAAGACAAATAGATTTTTTCTTATATCCACTTTTCCATTTTTTAACAATATCAGGTTCACAAATTAAAGGTCTACCAACTGATACAAATTTAATATTACTATTATTAATAGCATTTTCCATAGTATCAACATCTCTAAGTCCTCCAACTAAAACAACAGGAATTTTAACAATATCAGCTAATAATTTAGTTTGTTGGAAAAAAACAGGAGTATTTGGTTTAATTTTTCCAAACAACCATTCCATACCACTAACTTGTATCATATCAACTCCTGCTTTCTCAGCTAATTTACAAGCAGTTAAAAAACCTTCTTGTGTTATTCCTCCAGGATAACCATCTTCACAATTAATTTTCATTGATATTATAAAATCAGGTCCTACTTCTTTTCTAATTTTTTGTATTATTTCTATTATCATTCTTGCTCTATTTTCATCATTTCCTCCATATTCATCATTTCTCTTATTAAAAATTGGAGAAAGGAACTCACTTAATAAATAATGATGAGCAGCATGAATGTCTATACCATCAAAACCTGCTTTTTGTGCTCTAACTGCACCATCAACAAAATTTTGTTCTATTCTTAAAATATCTTCTTTTGTCATTTCATTTGATGTTCTATTTGTTGCTGGGATTTTTATACTACTTGGTGCATATATTTTATCAGTTTGTACAGTTGTTGCTCCTCCAACATGGAATATTTGCATTAGGATTTTTGCTTTATTTTTATGAACTAAGGATGTTAGTTTTTGATATTCTGGTATGTATTCATCTTTGTCTATTCGGAAATTATTTATATTATCAAATTGGTAGTAGTCTGCTACGTTTGTACATCCTGTTATTATTAATCCTACTCCATCATTGGATAATTGTTTGTAAAGATTAAGTGATTCTTCTGTTATTTTACCATTTACTAAAGAATATACATCACCTATTGATGCACGGATTATTCGGTTATTTAATTTTAAGTTTTTGAGTTGGACTTCGTCAAATATTGATTTTTTATTTTTTGTTTGCTTTTCTGTTGTTATTGAAAGTAATATTATTAATTGAAGAAAAAAAATTTGTTTTTTTTTCATTATATGTTTATATTTTTTAAAGAGTGATTTAACTATTAAATAATAATTAAAAATTTTTTTAAATAATTAATATTCTGTTGACGTATTTAGTGATGTCTTATAATATATATATTTTACTTATTTATTAAAAAAAATTTAATTTTTTTTTATGTATAAAATAAGGATTCATATAAAGGTTTGTATAAATAAATTCCATAATTTTTGAAATATATATTAATTTTATATTTATTATTTATTCAAATTTATTTATAAATTATTATCATAATTATATAAATTTTATACAATTTTATTTCCTATATAAGACATTAATTTATATTATTATTTATTTATTTTAAATATTATTTAATATTATTTCAGATTAAAATAAAAAATAATGCTTATAAAAAATTTAATTTGTACATAAAACACCTCAAAAAATTTTTAAATTAAATTAAATAAAAAATATAAAAAAAAACTTTTAAAGGTCCAAAAGTTCTTCCCCTATTTTAATATCCTTTTGTTTTTTCTTTGCACAACAGCATCTAAGAAGATAAGCAAGAACAACACCAACAGCAATAGAATAAAGAACCATAGTAGCCAAATACAACAATTTATTAGAACTAGGATGATAAGCTTTAGCAGAAAACAATTTAACATAATTATTCCTATAATCAAAATCAGCTCTTTGTACATTTAACAAATCCAATCCAATATACCAAACATTCATAGGATTATTATTATCATCACCAATTTTAATACTAGATCTCATTTTTCCATTTGAATTCTCATAAAATTCATAAACATAAGCAGTATCATTAAAAACCATTTCAGTTCTCATATGTTCTTTTTTTTCAGTAAAGTAAATATCAGAGAAAAATTTTTCAGGATCAGTTTCTTTATTAAATTTACTATTATTCCCTTGAATATAAGGTAAATAAGTATCAGTTACCCATTTTGCTCTTTCCTTTGGTGAAATAATAACTGGCATAATACCTAATTTTGCAATATCTCCAACAGGGATTGATATAGTTTCTTTTGATGGTAAAGTTACAAAATTAATTCCTGTTAAATGAACAAATGTTCCTGGTTCTGATTTTCCTTCAAATAAAGGAAATGATACTGGATTTGAATAATCAGGTTCTGGAATTTCTCCTAATATTAATTCACTTTTTACTTTATCATATGATAATACTGGTTCGAATTTAAATACATTATTCATTTGTGATAAAATTATATAAATGTTACTTTCTGGATATTGTGATGAATATCCTAATGCGAGTACACCATCTACGTCAAAGTTACTTTTTGTTTTTTCTACATTTACATATTTTAAAAGGAAATTGAAATTATTTTCAAAATAAAAATAATCACTTTGCCATTCACCTTCAAATGATCCGTATATATTTTGGAATTGACCTTTTTCATGTTTTTGAACTGTTGTTGAATTGGTTTTTTCAAATATGTATGAGAAAGGAGCTGTTGGGTCTATTAGGAGTTTTAATTCTTTTTGGGGATTTCCTACTTTTACTATTAGGAAATCTTCTTCTACTATTTTGAAAGTTATAGTGTTTATTGAGGATATAAGGAAAAAGAATAAAAGGATCTTTGAAGTCATTTTTTTATATTTTTTTTTTATATTTTATTTTTTTTATTTTTTTTTACAGTAAAAATAAAAAAATAGTGATAATAAAATAATAAGAATATTAATAGTCTATTTTAAATTTTCATAATTATTTATAAATATTATAAATATCATAAAGTTAAATAAAAAATTTATATTTAAAGTTATATAAAATATAAAATACTCATAAAAATTACTATGTATTGTAAATAATAAACTAAAAAACTAATTTAATAAATAGAGAAATTTTCCTAAATTTGAATTTATAATTATATTGTTTTTAAAAAAATATCTTGAATTGATATTTATAATTAAATTTCGAATATAAAGCTTTTCAGCTGCATTTAAAAGTTTAATTAAATTACAAAGAACAAAAGTTCCGAATTTATTTTCAATTAATTTACAAAAATTACTAGGAATAAAAAAAAAGTTATATAATTGATAAAATAATAAATTATCATTTTTTCTTAAAATAATAATAACCTTATCAATAACATTTGAAGCATATTTTTGAAGAGAAAAATAAATAGAATCTTTAATAATATTATTTATAATTCCTTTGCAATTAGTAAAACCAAAATATTGAAAAATATATTGAATTACATAATTTCCAAATTGATTTTCAACTATTTGAACATAATTTTGTTCTGTTATTTTTATAATAATTTTAATGATTTGATAATTATTGATTTCAGAGATAAATTTTTTAATAATTGTAGAACCATTTAAATTAATACATAATTGAATAAAATTGTTTATACAAAATTGAATTATATAATATTTTTTAGGATTATTAACATTATTTATTAATTTTAAAATTACATGAGTAGAATTTTGAGAAATAGATAAATCAAATAAATCTTTTTCAACAAGTGATTTAATAATTTCCTCTTCTTCATTTGAATTAATTTTTTCAATTAAAGTTTGTATACAATGAGATCCTGAAATATCTTTTGATATATTAATAAAATCATCTCTAATATTATTTAATAAATTAATTCTTTGATTAGAATTTGTCTTTTCAATTATTTTTTGAAGGAAATAATTTCCATATGAATCACACATAATTTGTTTTATTTTTGGTAATAGTTTCTTAAAAATTAAATTAATTTCTTCTTCTGAGATATTTTCTGCTAATTTTTGGAGATAAAGACTTCCTGAACAACTTTTTAAAAGTTTTTCAAAATCATTTTCTGAATTTTTATTTTGAAAAAATAAAGATAAATTAGTTTTTGAATTTTTTATTAAAGAATTATTTTTTGGAGAATTAATAATATTTTCAGGCGCAATATTTTTTTCAATATTTTCAACGGCTTTTAAAGAATTATTTGATGAAAAAAAATCAATGTTACAATCTAAAGGAGATTCTGGTTTAGTATCTTTAGTTCTATCTGAATATTCTTCAATTTGATTTAAATCATCTTCCTTTATTTGTAAATCAGAGAGTAAATCATTTGGAAGAAATGATGAAATTAAATTTTGTTTTGACATTTTAAATATTTGTTATATAATATATTATTTAACACATTTTTTAATCCAAAATAATGATATTATATTATTTTTTATTTTTTAATGATTTATTACATTTCTCTATATTTTATAAAATTATTAAAGCATAAAAATTTATTTTAAAATTATAAAAAATAAATCGAACGAATTTACTTATTAAATTTTATTATTTTTCAATTAAAATAAAATTTATATAATTAATAACCAAAGAAAATAAAAGAATATTTATAATTTATAATGAATTCTTAAATTAAAATCAAATAAAATGCTAATTTTCAATTCTATTTTTGAATTTATATTATAATAAAATAAAATTATATATTTAATTAAATGGATGAAATACTTCAATCTCCAATAAAAAATAAAGAATCAAATGATGATGAAAATTCATTTATTCGTTTTGGTTCTTGTTCAATGCAAGGCTGGAGAGTTTTAATGGAAGATTCTTTAATAACTGATATTTCTAAAGGAGAGGATAATAAATATAATATTTTTGGTGTATTTGATGGTCATGGTGGAACTGAAGTTTCAGAATTTGTAAAAAGACATTTTACAAATGAATTAATATCTAATAATAATTTTAAATCAGGTAATATCCAATTAGCATTAAAAGAAACATTTTTAAAAATAGATACATTAATGTTAGAAGATAAAGGAAAAGAAGAATTAAAACAAATATCAGAAATGAATAAAAAAAATAAAAACAATAATAAATTAAATTTTCAAAAAGATTTAGATAATGAATCAGAAGAAAATTCAGAAAATGAAGAAGAAAACATAGCAAATGAAATAGGATGTACTGGATGTGTAAGTATAATAGATGAAAAAAATAAAAAATTATATTTTGCAAATTCAGGTGATTCAAGAATAATTTTATATAAAAATAAAAAAGATTATCAAATGTCAATTGATCACACACCAAATTTACCAGAAGAAAAAGAAAGAATATATAATGCTAAAGGATGGGTTATGAGTGGAGAATTAATAATGATTTATCTGTTTCTCGTGGATTTGGTGATTTTATATATAAGAATAATACTGATTTAACTCCTGAAAATCAAATTATTACTGCTAATCCTGATATTTTAATTGAAGATTTAAATAATGAATGTGATTTTATTGTTATTGTTTGTGATGGAATTTGGGAATGTTTAAGTAATTTAGAGATTTGTAATTTTATTCAAGAAAAATTAATTAGTAAAGATATTAATTCTGGAAATGTTAAGTTATCTGGGATTTTGGAATGTTTATTTGATAATATTTGTGCTAAAGATTTAAATGTTAATAGTGATATTGGTTTTGATAATATGAGTGGTATAATTATTCAATTTAAAAAATAAAAATGGTTTTTTTTCTTAATTTTATTTTATTTATTTTTATTATATTTTAAATAATTCTATATTATTGTTTTATTTGAACTTATTATTCTATTAATGATAATTTTTTTCATTTATATTATATTTATATGAAATAAATGAATATTATCTCCGATAAAAAACATTTATTTAAAAAATTATTACAAACACATAAAATATATTTTATATATTTACCTAATTACATTAAACTTTTTACAACATTTTCAATTTTAGGTCTATTCTTAGGATCAACATTTAAACATTTTTCAATTAAACTTTTCATTTTATTATCAACATTATCAGGAAATTTATATTTAGCAATTAATATATTATGATGAATATCTTTTAAATTTTTATCATTTTCTCCAAAAGGATGAATTCCAAAAAGAATTAAATAAAAAATTACACCTAAGGACCAAATATCAGTTTTAAAATTATATGGTTTTTTATTTAAAATTTCAGGTGAAGCATAACTAAAAGTTCCATATGATTCATTTAAATTATCTAACTTTCCTAAAATTCTGCTAAAACCAAAATCAATTAATTTAACTTGAATTTCTCCATTATCTTTTTTAGATATTAAAACATTTTCTGGTTTTAAATCTCTATGAATTATTCCAACTGAATGAAGAAATAAAACTGCAGTTGATAATTCTAACATAATTTTCTTTAATTCATTTATTGTTAAAGTTTTTCTATTATTTAAGAGAAAAAATTTTAAATTACCATTTGGAATATATTCTAATATAAAATAAAAACAATCTACAGTTCTGAAATAATCATATACTTTTACTATATTTGGATGAGTTATTTTTTTAAAAAATAATATTATATCTCTTTCCCAAAGAACTGTTTCATATCTTTTATTTTTATCAAGATAATTTTGATCTATTTGTTTTATAACTATTTGTTCATTTGTTTCAGTATTTTTTCCTAAAAATATTTTACTTTGACTTCCTCTATAAATTTCTTTTATTTTAATATATTTTTTATCTAAATCTTCATTTTTAATAAAATGTTTTAATTTATAAATAAATGATTCCATGTCAATTTGAGATTCACTTGAAAATATCATTTCTTTATATATTGAATTTAGAAAAGAAGATAATTTAACTCTTCTTAATATATTATTAGAAAGAGTTTCTCCTTGTTCAATTTCTTCAACAAAAGTGAATTTTAAAGAAATTAATTTTAAAAATTTATATTTGTTACCAAAAATATGTATATACAAACAATCATCAATCATTAATATTTTACAATCTTTAATAGAACCACTTCTAGTATAATAATTAACTTTAATTTCAAAATAATTATCAATATTATTATAATTAACAATAATATCAGTATTATTATAATTATTTTTAGCATATGATTTAACTTTTGAATATTCATTTAAATTTTTAAAAGGACTTTTAGGTGTATAATTTATTTGAGGTGATTTTAATATTGTATCATTTTTCCATTTATTTTGAATAATTGTTATATTATTTATTGATGAAGAATTAGTTGTATTTGTGTTTTCTTTTTTCAATGTTTTTTTTGTTAATTCTTCTTTATTAACAATATTTTGCATATAATTAATTGTTGAAGTTAAATCATTTTCAAAATCTTTTAATTCATTTAATTCTTCATTTTCACTTTCTATTGTAAGACTATTTTTCATTTTAATTAAATTATTATTATCATTTTTCTCTTTTATTATAATAGTATATTTTTTTTGTAAAAATTGAACAAATGTATTTGTAGGTGGAATACCTAAAAATTTTTTTATAGGTTCCTTATTTTGACGAATAGGCGAAAATCTTTTATTATCTTTTAATTTAACAATATCCTTAAAATAACTAACTTGTTGAGAAGTAAAAGGACAAAATTTATTAAATAAAAAACAGAATAAAAAAAAAACATCTGAATTATAATTATTAATTATATCTTTAAATGAACTAATAGTAATTCTTTTTTTTGGAGTCAAATCTTTATAAATAATATTTTTAATTTCATTAAATGAAGACATATCATTATCTATAATATAAAAATGCATTAATAACATTGTTAAATCATCAACATTTATAACTCCATCTAAATCAAAATCAATAACTTTTGAAATTATTTCTAATCTACATTGTAAATCATTTGAATATAAAGAACAAAAACCATTTATATATTGTTCTCTTGTTATATTATTAGAAAATTGATTATTTGTAAATGAATAGAATAGTCTTTCTGATATAATTAAGGGCATTAAAAGAGATTCTTGAAATGTTATTTTGTTTATTTTATTTCCATTTAATTCACCATCACTTCTTCTTAATAAATCTTTATATAATTCTTTTAAAAAAACTTCCAATGTTTTTATATCAATTTTCATATCGAGACATGATTTAATATCATAAAATTCTGTATGTTCATATGAATTATTATAATACATTTTGAACAATTTTTTTTAAAATTATTTATTTTTTAATTAATTTATTTAATTATTAAAATGAAAAAAAAATGTCACAATATTTTAACTAAAAAGAATATTAGAAAAATATTAATTCCTAATTTAATAAAACCACAGATTTCAGTTAAAAAAATGTTTCCAATAATAAAAAGAAATAAAAAAAACTCGAAATTAAAGGATAAATATGATACTGTAACATATGGTCAAAAATTAAATATAATGGAATATAAAAATAGAAAAAATGAAAATAAAAAAAAAAAGAATCAAATGAAAATAAACCACAAATTCTTAATATTCTTTGGTCAAGGGAAATTGATGAAACTCATTTAATATCTCAAACTGAACCAAATGAAGATAAATTTTCAAGTTTTTTAAATTATAATTTAGGTAAATATGATGATGAAGAAGAAATTAATCTGTTAAATTTAGATAAACTTAATATAAATATTAATAATAAAAATTATGAAGAATTTGAAATTGAATTTGATAAGCAAAAAAGTTTAAATTCAATTCAAACAGATAAAGAAATGAATGATACAACTGATATTAGTATAAATTTAAATTTACAAAAATTTATGAAATTGAAAGCAAATAGGAAAAAAAATTTAGAAGAAAAAAATAGTTCTAATTATGGAAATATAGATGAATATTCCTCTGATGAAAGATTAAATAATGTATATAATTTCTCTACATTTCCAAAACAATCTTAAAATCATTAATTTTTTTTCATAATAATATTCGAACATATAAATATACTTAATATTGTTAAATACTTTTTAAATAAATTTAAATTATATCAATAATAAAAGAAATTGTTTTTAATTTTTTTAATATGAAAAAAATAATATATTCAAAATTAGAAATAAATATAATTTTAATGTAAATTAATAAAAGATAAAAATAAATGAATTAAATAAATAAAATAATTTTATTGTTAGAAAAAATTAAATACAATTAAATAAATACAATAAATATTGCATATATTAAAAAATAATATATTATCATATTAATTTTCTAAAAAGTCTTCAAACCTTTTTATATTACTACTATTTTTTTGTATTTTAGAATTTAAACTATTTTGTGAATAAAACCCAACATCCTCATACTCAAAATCTCTTATCATTTTTTTATTCCCAGACCCACTAAAATTATTATTATTCCCTTCATCAATTAAATTCATAAAATTACTACTTTTACTATTTAAACTCAAAGCCAATTTATTATTTTTTTTTTCTTCACTTTCATCTTTTTTATCATTAAACCCAAAATATCTCAAAATTCCATTACATTGAAAAAAAGGATGTTGTAAGCATTTAACAGCAGAGGGTCTTTTAGAAGGATTAAAACAAAGCATACTTTCCAATAAATTAATAGCATTATCACAAGCCCGAAAAATAACATTTTTCAATTTTTTCCCTCTAAATTGAGGAAATTTAAAATGAATTTGATTAGCTAAATTAAACCCTTCATTCCAATCACTTTGATTAGGCGTACCTAAAATTTCGCAAATTTTATTCATTTGATCACTTGCTTCCTTCCCAGGAAATAAAGGCTCACCTAAATATAATTCAGCAATAATAGCACCAAGTGCAAAAATATCAATTGGACTTGAATAAGTTTTACTATTTAATATAACTTCAGGTGATCTATACCATCTTGTAGCTACATAATCAGTAAATGGTGGTTCACTATTTATATCTCTTGCTAAACCAAAATCTGCTAATTTGACTTGATCACCTGATATTAATATATTTTCTGGTTTCATATCTCTATGGAAAAAATTGTTTTTATGCATGTATGCTAATCCTTGAAGAATTTGATATGCGATGTTACGGATTTTATATTCGGAAATTTCATTCATGTTTTTTGAGTATTCAAATAAATTTTGACCTATGAATTCAAATATCATATTTAATTCGTTGTTTTGGAGAATTAATTCATTTAGTGTTACTATGTTTGAATGCTTTAATGTTATTAGAGCTTGAACTTCTTTTAATGAGAGACATTCATCCCAGTTTGTATATTTTTTTTTCATTTTTTTTATTGCGACGTATTCGTTTGTTTTTGTATTTATTCCTTTATATACTGTTCCATATGTTCCGTCGCCTATCGTTTCTATTATTTTGTATTTTTCCATTTTTACAAATTAAAAATTTATTTTAAAAAACTATATTGTTTTTTTTTTTATTATCATTTAAAAATTAAATTTTTTTTTATAATTTTTTTATTATCAATAAATTTTTTTTATTTATTTATTAAAAAGGATTTAATATATTTAAAAAATATAACTTAGAAAATCAAATATGAAAATAATTGAAAAATGGAAACAAAAAACTCAATATCAAATAAATGCAATAAGTATTGATCCAGTTCACAATCAAATAATAGTAGGAATAGGAAAAGTAATAGTATTTTTTGATGCAATAACAGGAAAAGAATTAGGTCATTGTGAAAAACATACTCAAGATATTACATGTTTAGCTTTTAGAAAAGATGGTAAAGTTTTTGCAAGTGGAGCAAAAGATAATATAGTATTTTTTTGGGATATTTCAGATATAAGTAGACCAATTAATAAAATTACATTTAAAGATCCTTTAATAAGAATGGGATATAATCCTTGTTTAATGATATTAATTTCAATGAGTAAAACAGTTCTTTCAATAAGTAAAGAAATATCTGTAAATAAATATCCTTTAAATAATACTGGTGTTGATTTCTCTTGGACTAATGATGGAATGAAATATGCAATTGCTTATGAAAATGGAACTATTAGTATTAGAGATAAAGAAAATGGAAATAAAGATG
>JAEEGL010630654.1_pt1 | contig 12634 bp, 7 predicted proteins | sample 9134231 | NCBI WGS metagenome assembly JAEEGL01 (sample SAMN16246548, study PRJNA631951) | gut metagenome | biome: gut microbiome; feature: rumen; material: fiber-attached | host: Bos | place: Iran: Karaj | collected 2018-10
CAGAAGGCCCTGCACCCGAATGCAGACTTCCGCGAGACGGTGAACACCGCGCTCAACGCCACCCTCACCCGTACGGTCAACACCTCCGTGTCCACCCTCCTCCCGATGCTCGCTATCGCGATCTTCGGCGGTGAGAGCATCCGCGGTCTGGCCGTGGCCCTCTGCCTCGGTATCCTCATCGGTACCTACGCTTCCATCATGATCGGTACCCCGGTCATGTACGACGCCACCACCAAGAAGAAGTAACCGTCAAGGCTGCATGCAAAAAAGGCTGGCTCCTCGGAGTCAGCCTTTTTTATTTCGGATTCCCGGCTATTCGAGTTCCCTAAGGATCCGGTCGATCCCCACGTAGTCCCGGAGGATCCAGAGGATGTAGCGGATATCCACGCAGACGCATTTGTTGTAGTCCGGGGTGTACGAGGCGTCAGAGGCGAGGGATTCCTTGTTGCCGTCGAACGCCAGGCCGATGAGTTCGCCCCGGGCGTTCAATACGGGGGAGCCGGAGTTTCCGCCGGTTATATCGTTGTCCGTGAGGAAGTTCACGGGGCCGTCATAGGCGGCGACGGCCGTCACGAAGTCTGCAGGCGGAGCAAAATCGTGCACGGCAGGGTCGTATTTCTCCCGAATGCCCCGGGCGGTGGAGTACCAGGATGTGTACACCGCATCCCAGGGTTCCAGCGAAGAGACGCGTCCGTAAGTAAGACGCATGGTGGAGTTCGCGTCCGGGTACTGGACCATGCCTTTGGCCTCACGATCCTTATATAATGCACGCGTATAGGCGCGCGTAAGTTCCAGCATGTCGCCCGTGTGGCGCTCCAACGCGTTGAAATCGGCAATCTTCACTTCCGTAATGAAGTCCGACAGTTCGTACGGATGATTCCAGAGGTACTCCGACATCGCCTTCCAGTCCCCCGCGAAACGGCTCCGGAGGGAATCCTGCCGATGGCCCAGCACGTCCGCCGGAATATGCCCGAAGTATTCTTCCAGCGAGTAAGCGAGAAGGTCCTTCTCCACACGCGGGTCCAGTTCGGCGATGCCGCGGCGGTAGATTTCATCCTTGTTCCCCTTCGCATTGGCCATCCGGAGCATCGTGGGAGCGACCCGGATGCCGCGGACCATCGTCTCGCGGTAATAGGTCTTCAGAAGTTCGACATCTTCGGTGGCGGCGTACTCGTCGGCAAGGCCTTTCAGGATATCGGCCGGAAGGTCCCTTTCCTGGGCCCGTTTCTCATCAACGACACGGAAACGCTTGAAACACTGTACTTCTCCTTCCTGCATCTCCTGCACGTTGGACAGGGAGAAGAACCAGTCGGAGTACTTCATCCGAATGTCGGGATCCACATCCATCCATTTCCGGACGATCTCCATCTGATGTCCGCGGAGGCGGTTCGTTACCGGACGCTCCACGCGTTCCAGGTAATCGACCTTGAAAGAACTGCTGTAGCGGTCGGTACGTCCGGGGTAGCCGATGACCATCGCGTAGTCGCCTTCCCGGAAACCAGCCTGCGAAAGGCGCAGATGCCAGGGCGAACGGAGCGGCTCCCCGTGGTCATAGATGCGGTAAAGGGCGAAATCGGCCTTGTGCTGCGGCCATTCCCAGTTGTCTTCGTCGCCGCCGAACGCGGCGACGTTCACGGGCGGGGCGCCCACGAGACGGATGTCGGTGTATTTCTTATAAAGGGACAAGTAGTACTTTTCACCGGACCACATCACGTCCAGGGAAGCCTCCAGGCCTGTCCGGGCGGCATATTTTCGCTCCATCAGGGAGGACAGTCGCCGGGACCCGAAAGGAGCGCCGGCACGTCGCAGCGAATCCTTCAGCGCGTCCACCTCGTCCGTCACGTCCAAAACGCGCTTCAGGAAGAACACTTCCTTCCCGCGCAGGGGAATTTCGTCCTTCCGGTAAAATGCCCAATAGCCATCTTCCAGATAGTTCTTTTCCGGGGTAGACAGGTCGGAGAGGTCGCTGTAGGCGCAGTGATGATTCGTAATGAGGAGACCTTCGTCGGAAATGACGCTGGCCGTGCAGTAGAAGCCCAGGGAGACGATGGCGTCGGCAACCGTCGCGCCGGGAGCGTCTGCGTTGTAGATTTCCCGGGCGGAGAGCTGCAAGCCCCGCTCCTGCATCTTCCTTTCCAGGGCCTGATCCAGGGCGTGGATCATCCACATCCCTTCATCGGCCATCGCCGCCACGCTCACGAAGAGCAGGGCGGCGATGAGTGTAAAGCGTTTCATAAACTAGTTTCTGACGCAGCGGACCGGTCCGGCGATGCGGTAGCTCACCTTGGTTCCGTTGCAGGTGTATTCCGCTTCCGTTGCCTTGTTGGTCATGGGCATGAAGCCGTAAAACTGGAGATTCTTCACGCCGGAAGCAGCCTCGCCGGAGGTATTGTAGGTCACGCCGGCGTAGGAGGATCCGCAGAACATGCCGGAAGAAATCTTGTCGGGATAACCCGAAGCCCAGCCCATGAAGGTTCCGGTCGTCTTTGTATTGTCCTGGATGGAAACAGCACCGAAGGCATCCATGTTGAAGCCGTCTTCATTCAGTTTGACGATGGAGCCATTCGCTCCGTCGTAATAAGGTGCGGCGGTATTCGTCGTTGCGCCGACGGATTTGCCCACGAGGGCAATGATGTCGTCAAGCGTAGGAACATGCCAGCCCTGCGGGCAGATGCCCTGTGCTCCCTCCAGTGCCTGCGCTTCCTCAACGCTCTTCAGGTCGCCGACCTTCAGGCCCAGCGCGACCTCGGCCTGATACAGATAACCGTTCCTGGTCACGACGGCCGGATCGGTGGTGAACTCTGCGGCCGTCTTGGCGGCATTGACCTGGATCGGAGCGAAGACGCCGGCGGTGACGGCACTCAGTTCCGTGGCCGGAGTGCAGCCTTCCGGCAGATAGGCCAGATTCTGGGCCATCCACCACTTGCCGTCCTTCATCTTTACGATGTTGTACTTGACTCCTGCATATGTGAAATATCCTTCTTCCAGATTCTCTACGAAGTCGTCGTCGCTTCCTTCTCCGGAGATCTCTCCGCCGTCACCCCAGTTTTCGATCTCGCCCGAAAGGACAACCTTGATCTCGTCCTTGTTCACGATGATGCTGACACTGTACTGCTTGCCGGCTTCCAGGGTTGCTTCGGCGAGCTTCTGGGAATGCGCCTTGCCGCCCGCCGTCACGACCACCTCCAGGGCGACCTTCTGGCCAGGGACAATGGCATAGTACTTTTCCCCATCGGCAAACGCCTTGACATCAATGGCTTCTGCGGAGGCGGAGACTGTCGCAGTGAGGTCGTCGGCAATCGTAGCAGTCGGAATGACGCCCTTGAAAACGACGCTCTCGATGGGCATTCCGGAATTGTTCTGAGCCGTCACGACAAGGCGGCTGAGCCGGTGCTTGAACACCATCGCAACTTCGTTTGCGGTCGGAAGGACCCCTTCCTTCACGGCGGAGACAAAGTCGGAAGATGCGGTTCCGGCCGACTGGTCCGCCGCCACGGTGAACGAGGTCGGGAAGGTGGAGACGTACGGATAATAAGCCTTGAGCGTGGACGCTTCGGTGCCTTCCTCGTACCACTTCAGTTCTCCCGAGAAGGCGGACCCGTCATAAGTGAGCGGCGCATTTTCCGCATAAGCGCCCGACGCCCGGGTGACGGTGAGGCCGATCTGGTCGCCTTTCTCGAAATTGGTTTCGGTGGCGCGGGTGATGACCGGCTCGATGCGTACGCTAACCTTTGAATAATCAATCGGCTGCGATTCCGGATTCTTGTTGCAGGCGACGAGGCCCACGATGGCCGCGCCTGCGAGGATCAAAAACTTCTTCATATCGCAATGTGTTTATCAATAATTATATCCAATCTTCAGGGTGATGATTTCCCGGTTCTTTCCGCCCAGGTAGGACACATTGAAGGCACGGATCCAAGACCCGTACAGTTGGAGGAACAAGCCCTCGATGGCCGGAAAGCGGTAGGAAACAGACCCGCCCACTCCGATCCGGGGGGCCATGAAGTACTCCATCTTCCCAAGCCAGTTTCTTGTCAGCCGGAACGGCTCGTCGCCCTCCTCGTCAGCGGCCCGGCCACGGTCCAGCCAAAAGCCCTTTCCGCCCATCACGTTGAAATCCAGGTCGAAATCCTCCAGGACGAGGGAAGCAGACAGGGTCGCAGATGCGTCCAGTCGCTGGGTCTGGTCCGAAACCACACGCGCTGCGGCGCTCTCGAGCCAATAATTGCCGTCCAGGTCAAGCGAAATGCTCTTGAGAACGCCATTATGGGGCAGGAACCCTATCTTGAGGTCCACATTACGGCCTACCCGGTCCGAATCGGCTTCATATCCGTCCCCGGAATCCAGGAGTTCCCGGAACTGGTCGCGCATGCGCTGATAGGAGATGCGGTAAGTCCGGTCCACTTCGAATCCCTCCCGGAGCGTCTCCAGGAAACCCTTCAGCGTACTGCCCGGAAAACGGAACCGGGAATAGTCCCCATCCCCCGCCCGGCCGCGTTTCCAGACGATTCCGAACCCGCCGGAGAACTCCGGGCTGTGATATTCTTCGTTGAATCCGTGGGCGAATTCCAGCACCGGGAAAAGACCCAGAGCCGGATCGTACGCGCCATAACTCATTCCCTTGTCGAAGAAAACCGGCATGAAACCTTCTGCATCGACATTAGACTGGTCTACCTTGGTCCTTTCCGTCCGCAGGCGGACAAGATAGGACGAAACGATGCACGCGTCATCGTCCGACCGGAAGGTAACAACGGGCTCCAGTTCCACTTCCATCCCGAAAGAAGAATGACGCAAGAGCGTCCGTTTTGCATCGTGCGCCGCCTTGAAGGAGGCCTTGAGGCCCATCGCCCACAAATCGGAGAGATCTGCCAGGAAACCGGTTTCCAGGCGGCCGGTTTGGCGGGATCCTTTCCCGGAGGTATAATCCAAGATGTCCATGGGGAAATAATCGGGCTCGACGAACAAGGAAGACCGGTTATACTTCCCGGACATCTGTTCAAGGGAAAGGATCCCCGTCCATGATGCGCGGGCACCGTGGCGGACAAGACTGGCCTTCGTACCGGCCGACCATTGGAAATAGGGATCGAAGACGGGACGGAACCGTCCGTCCTCCATTCCGCTCCAGACGGCAATTTCGTTCCGGGGAGCCCTATGTTTCTTGTCCAGGCGGAGCAGTCCCGTTTCCTGGCCGCTCAGAAGGACCGGGGAAAGCAGGCAGAGAGCAATTCCTGCAAACATCAATACCCTCTTCATATCTCTCGTTTAAAAATTACATCCCAACGTCAGGCCGGCCTGCCAGCGCTCGCTTCCCAGGAATTCGAGCCGGAAAGCGCGCGTATAAGAACCGGAAGCCTCCAAATACAACCCTCGGGGGAGATTCCGCCGGAGACCGAGGCCACCCACGATGCGGGGCGCCGTCATGAATTCCCGTTTCCGTTCCCAGTCCGACACCAGGCGGAAGGGCTCGCTTTCGGGAACGGCGGAAGCCTCCGTGGCCACGAGACCCTGCTCGTGGCAACTTCCCCATTGGCCCCGGACACGGAAAAAGAGTTCCCAGGGCGCAGGCCCGGTGACGTAAGGCTCCACCCGCAGGCTGACACGGCCGGAAAGCTCCAGATGGCGGATGGCCGTCGTAAGCGTATCGACATACGGGTAGGTCAGGGTGGAATACTCCCGGCCGGGCCGATAGCCGTATTCCAGCTGCAGTTGGCGGAGCCATCCCGAGCCGCTCAGGCTTGCGCTGTAGCGTTCTTCGCCGTTTTTCCGGCGATAGATGCGATTGTATCCGTAAATGGACGGCGTGGTGACGCCGCCGGTCGTTTCCTTGTCCAAGACGGCCTCTCGGAGCGTCTGCGTCCGGGACTCCAGATGGGCCCGGAAGAACAGCATATAGGACTCCAGCGCGATTCCCGGAGGCATCCGGAAGGTGAAATCGACGTGCCCCCCGTGTCCGGGGAAACGGAACCAGTCGTAGCCCTTCTCGCCCACGAGGCCTTCCGAATAATCATATCCCGCCTCCAGCAGGATCATGCTCTGCAAACAGGCCTGGACGGCCCCGCCATGCGTGATTTCCGTTACCGGAAGCAAACCCACTCCCGCCTCATCCAGGTGGATGCCGGCTCCATCCCAAACCTGGTAGGTGCCGTAATCCATTCCCTTGTTGATGAATGCATAATAGGTATCCGCCGTGGCTGCGCCTACTTGCTCTGCATCCACGGATTCGGAAGTCTTCCGGAAGCGATAGGAAAGACCGAGGTCCAGGTCAACGTCCTGTTGGATATGCCAATGGTACAGGACTCCGGGAGAGACCGACAGGTTCAGGGCATAATTCGTATGACGGATATCCTTCCGTTTCGCATAGTTGGAGGATTCGAATCCCGCCTGGAGACCGAACACCCAGTTGATACCCACTTCCCGGGCAAGACCACCGGACACGGAATAGGTCTGCCGCGTTTTTGGACCCGGCGTAAACTCCAGGACATCAATGGGATACTGTCCCGGCTGGAGGAACATCGACCCGAACATTTCCTGCGAATTCCGCTGTTCGAAACGGACGTTTCCGAACAGGGTGGTATGGGAAAGGTCCATCAGCGATGCGGCACGGGCACCGGCCGTCCAGACGTCGCGGCCGCCGTGCGGCGGCTTGAAACCGCCGTCTTCGTATGAGCCGTACAGAGCCGCCTCCGTATAGCGCGCATCGCGGGTCTTATCGAAACCCTCGGCATTGACATGGGACCTCAACGCATCCGGGTTATAGTCCGGAGCGCGCCATCCGGCCGCGTTTTGGCTGCCGTTCCAGATACTCTCCCCCACGACAGCGCGATACGGCTGCCCGAGGACGCCCAACGGCACGAGCAGGCTAATTATGCAGGCTTTGTATCTCGCTCTCATAGAAGTCGTTGCTTGAATTATTCGTGTCCACGAGCGTCTCAAAGCCGTTCGCGGACGTTGCCGTTTCGTCCACCTTGCGGCGGACGGTGTGTCCTTTGAAAATATCGCTCAGCATGACGAATCCCGCATCGGCCGCAGGGGAAAGCCGCTTGGCATTGCCCGTAGAGCGGCCGTCGAACACTTCCACGCCGTCCACGACCCAGTCATATGGTACCTTGACGATCCGGTCCGCGCTGTTGCCGGGCGTCGTCTGCACCACGTCGGGCTGCTGCACGTATTCTTCGATGGAAACGCCCTTCGGACGGAACAAGACGAAAGTCGGCGAGGACAGGGAAACCGTATTCGCATTGGCCTGGCCTGTCTTGATGACCACCTTCGCATAGCGCTCGGGCTGCACTTTGTCGCCGGGCGCCGGATGATACAGCGTATTCGGGAAATAGGTAGGGTTGTAGCACGCGAACACGTCGGGGCGGTTCAGGTTGACCGAGAGGGGATACTGGGCCGAATGGTCCACGGCGCCGCGCAAGGCGATGATTGCGTCCTCTCCAGGCGCCAGCGGGAAACTCTCTCCGCTTCCCGGAAGCTGCCAGACCACGGTGACCACCGGCGCGAAATCCGGGAACACCGTCTCTCCCGTGACCGGATCGTGGCTCACCCAGTTGTTCACCGCCGTGCTGTTGTACGGCGACAGAGTGCCGAAGCAGAGACCGTCCAGGTACTCCGTTTCCGTATCGTTGTTGTGGACGATGACGTACTGGTCGCTCTGGTAGGTGCCCTCTTCCGGGGCCTTGCTGCAACCGCTGGTATATAACTCTTTGATAACGATGGTTCCGGCTTTCGAATGGGACAGGGAAAGGTTCACGCTGCGCGACTCCGTGACGACGACCTTGTCCGCCGTTCCGTTGAAGAGGTCATGGTCGATCCGGTCGCTGCAGCTGATGCGGTAGATGCCGGAAGGGATCCGGATCTCCGCAAGGCCACGGCCGTCGGTCCGGGCGGTGTAGGCCGCGCCGGAAGCGATGTCCTCCACGCGGACGGGCGCCCCTTCGTGGAACGCGTCGGCATATCCGTCCGGATAGACGGCTTTCACGGAGAGAAGGTGCAAAACGTCCGGCCAGGACGTCAGATTCTCGTCGGGAAGCGCGTGAAACGTGTCCAGGCAACCAGCGGCCAGCAGAGCGGCGGCAATCAGGAGAAAGGTGCGTTTCATAGCTTGATCCGGCAGGTAAGTCCATAATAGAACGCCGGGGTGAAGATGGCGCTCACGCCAGTGGCGTGGCTCTTCCGGTAAGGCCGGGCGTTCGTGAAATTGTTCGCAAAGAAGGAAAGGGACACGTGCTTCCCGATTTCCTTGGTAAGGCTCAGGTTCGCCGACAAGTAGGGGTCGTACCCGTCTTCGGCGAAGGTGTAGATGTTGCCGGAGCGGAGGATGAGCCGCTGCAGGACCGGATCCGATGCGCAATTCTCCGTCCAGGCATGATCAACGCCATCCAGACCGATATAGGCGACCGGGGCAACGGCGGTATAGCTGTCACCCTCGTAGATGTCTTTCCCGGTTGGCGTAAGGCTTTCCGCAGACACGGTGAACGCGTGTGTGGAAAGGTTCCGCGCATAGCGCAGGAAGGTTGCCTCGATACGGCAGGTAAGGATCAGGCGTGCCTCCGGGATATGGGTGATGGCCGTCAGGTTCGCGTCCAGATTCTGCGTGATGCGTCCGTTGGCAAGGGAATTTCCGCCCGCGTAGATGCCCACGTAAGGGTATGAATGGTTGGGGAGCGCCGGGTGGGACCAGCCGGCCTGATAATAGGCCACGGGCTTTTCGTCGAGGGTCTCCGTACGCGTGTATGCGGCGTCCAGGCGAAGGCGCGTACGCAACGGGCGGATCTCCGGGAAGTCCGCCGTCAGTTCCAGGCCGGAGCGGACGACATCCGCCCCGCCGCTCTGCATACGGCTGCCGACAAAGGTCCCGTCCTGGGCCCGGACAACCATCGGAAGAAAATATTCCTCTGCATTGTTTCGCAGGTAAACGGCACCAGTCTGGTGGTCAACGACCATTTCCGGGTTATTTGGCATCACAAATCCCTCCGGGAGCTGCAGCATCCGCACGGAGATCGGAGAATACACGTTATCGAACTGATACGGGTCCTTCGTCACGTTCCGGAACGCCGCGAGCGATACCTTCCAGCCCCCGTTTTCAAAGTCGATTCCCACCTCTGCATTCCGGTTGGACTGCCAGCGGAGATCGGGATTGTACGTCATCGTGAACGGGACGGTATAATACAGGTAGGCAGCCTGGGATTCATACGAGAAATCAAAGGTCCGGATATCGCGGTACTCCTGCCGGGGGAACAGGACATAGAACCCCGGCAGCTTGCGGGTGATGCCCCAGCCGCCCCGCAATGACAGTCCCTTCCCCATGTTCCAACGCGCGTTCAAACGCGGAGAAAGCGTCTGGAGATTCTTATATTGCGAGCCTTCGATGAACACGCGCTCCGCCCGGAGGCCTGCGCTTGCCTCGAAACCCTTCCAGGACAGTTTCTCCTCGGCATAGACGGCCAGGTTATGCATGTACGGATAATCCGTATAGGGTCGCGGCCGGTAGCCGTTGGATGCCAGGGCCGGATCCTCATAGGATTCGCCGGCGCCCACGTTACCGTCGGCCTTCCACTGCAAGCCGGCCTTCAGGGTGCTCTTCACGGCCCCGAAATGGTGCAGCCAGTCATATTTGAGCGACGCAGCGTAATCCAGTTCGCGGGAATCGGTCAGGCGGTTCGCATAGAAGGTAAGCGGCAGCATCGTGGCCAGGAAGTACCCCTCCTCTTCGGCATGGACCGCCGGCTGCGGCGAGCCGAAGGAGTTGTACAAATGCTCCCGGGTACGCGTATCGTGGTAATATACAGATCCTTCCAGGCTCAGATTCGTAATCCAGGAACGGTTCAGCAACCAGGTCGCCTTCACATGCGGAGTCAGCAGGTTGTCCCGCGCGACCGTCCGTTCTTCCGAGAAGGCGTCCGGATCGTCCTTGCTGTCCATCCCGCCGATATTGCCGGTGATTCCGGCCTCCAGCCGCAGGGCGTGGGCGAAGGTCCGGCTGTATTCCGCCGTAAAGCCCCGGCGCGTGTAGGACGTGTAAGGGGAGGTAAGTTTCTGTGTGGCTCGTGTCCATTGGCCACTGAGGTTCAGTACGCCCTCGCCGATGGCGATGCCCTTGGAGACGGAGGCATCATAGGTGCGTGGATTGACCGAAAAAGCGACCTGCAGAGGCGTGCGACCCTTCCGGGTGGTCACCCGTACCATGCCGCTGCCCAAATCACCGTATTCGGCCGAAGGGACACCGGAAATGACCTCCACGGACTCGATGTTTTCCACCTGGAGGCTGCGCGTGTCCACGCCGGCCAGCCCGCCGAAGGCCGCATTGTCGCCCATCCGAACGCCGTTCACTTCCACGGCGGTGCCGAAGGCCGCGTTGCCGGCGGAGGATCCGCCGCCGCGCACGGTCAGTTCCGACGCGGCCGTCAGGTCCGGATTGACCGTCTTGCCGCCCGGCATCAGGGCTGCGATGTTGGACAGACCAGAAACCTGCAGGTGGTCCAGGGCCGTCCGCTCGATCTTCCGGGTGGTGTTCAGGTTCTCCTTGGACTGCTCGGCCGTCACGACCACCTCCTGAAGCCCCAGTGTCTGTTCAAACAGGCTGATTTCAATCGTCAAGTCCCTATCGACCAATAGCTTCCTGGTGTCTGTGGCATAACCCAGGTTGCTGGTCTCCAGCGAATAGGTCCCGGACTCCACAGCGTCGAAGGAAAAGGCTCCTTTTGCGTCGGTGACAGCCCAGAGATAATTCTCGTCCAGCCGTACAACGGCGCCCGCTACGGGGTCGCCCGACGCAGCGTCCTTTACCTGTCCCCGCACGCGATGGGCGGCTCCCAAGGCTTCCGTGCACGCGAGAAGCAAAAACAATATGGGCAGGAAACGTTTCATCTTGTATTGCAAAGATAAAAGTTTTCCTGCCTAAATACAATCCCCAATGATGGGGAGGCTCAGTCGCCCGAATAGACGCCTTCGAAAAGGATCGTACCGGACTCCTGCTCGCCGATGACGAAAACGAAGGGATGGTCGGCCACGAAATTGACCACTTTCTCGGGCAAGGACGATTTCTCGGTCATCTCCACGACCGTGACGGCGGCCGCCTCCGTTCCCCACTCGGCGACGCTCATTTTCGCCTTCTGGAGCACGCGGCTGATGTAGAAGCCGGGGGTGTCCCCGTCGAACATCCCGTCGAATTCCGCAGCGATGTCGTCAAAAGCCCGGCGCATGCCGAGGGCCTTGAGGGCGTTGTTCAGCAGGAAGTCGCCCGAAACCTCGAATTTGGGCATCCGCAGATAGACCTGCGCATGGCTCTGGAGCTTGGAAATCAAGTTGTTCCAAGAGACGTCCGGCAAAGCCTTCACCAGGGCGTCCAGGCCATCGTTCTTCTTGGGCAGAAGGATGTAGAAGAAGAACTTGCCGGAGGCGTAAGGCAGGGCGACCACCTCGAAGTCGCCCTGGTCGGCATAAGGGAAATACCGGCCGGACACCATATAGGGAACCTTTTTCCGGGAACCGTCGGCTTTGAAGAAGTCGTCCTCCCGCGTGAACTCGCTGTTGAACATCGGATCCCGGTCGCCGCCCTGCCATCTCGCCTTGAAATACAGGGCGTTCATCAGAAAGGCGGCCGCATTCGGGTTGACGTCGTCCAGCATCGGGTCGATGAGGCCTTCGGTATTCCGCCGGGCCCATCCGTTCACCTGCTCGAGCACCTTCGACTTGTCGTCGAACGACATGCTGGCCGCGGGGGCGTAATAATACTCCCGAAGCACCTTTCGGAAGGACTCCTTCAGCGGATACTTGTCCGTCACCAGGATGGCGTCGGCCATTTTGAGCGTAACGTCCAGGTCCACGGCGGGCAGCTGCTCAATCAGAACGCGCGCATAGGCGTTCAGGGCGCCCATTCCCTCGTGACCGTATCCAAGCACGTCCAGCATCTCCTGCAGCGTCTCTCCTTCGGCTCCGTTCGCGGTCATCGCGAGCGCCAGCTGCAGGCTCAGCGGCGAGCATACAAAGCTCCCCTTGTTTTCTTGTGAGAGTTGACGTAAAACCCTAAAGGACATTTTGTTCCCTTCACGGACAAAGCCTTGCTGCCGCTCGTCCAAGGCCACGCGGGTAAGCGCCGCCTGCGGAGCAGGCTGCTCGATGGCAAAGGCTTCGTCCAGGACAACCTCGTTCTGGGGCTTTTCACAAGCAGCCGCAAGCAGGACTGCCGTCAGGATCAAATACCGAGTTTTCATATTTCGCCACGTTTTGTCTGTAAAGATAATCCAAAAAATGCGGAATCTTGCATCCAACCACAAAAAAGCCGGCTCGCTGAGCCGGCTTTCCAAGGTTTCCTACAGATTCCTGAGCAGGTTCGTCAGGGACACCTTCTTGTCGATCATCGCGCGGAGGTCTTCAATCTTCACGCGCTCCTGTGTCATCGTGTCGCGGTCACGGACGGTGACACAGCCGTCGACGAGGGTGTCGTGGTCCACGGTCACGCAGAAAGGCGTGCCGATGGCGTCCTGGCGGCGATAGCGCTTGCCGATGGAATCCTTCTCGTCGTACTGGTAAGAGAAGTCGTACTTGAGTTCGTCTACCACCTTCTGGGCCACCTCGGGCAGGCCGTCCTTCTTCACGAGCGGCATCACGGCCACCTTGATCGGGGCGAGCG
>JAEEGL010685126.1_pt1 | contig 12634 bp, 11 predicted proteins | sample 9134231 | NCBI WGS metagenome assembly JAEEGL01 (sample SAMN16246548, study PRJNA631951) | gut metagenome | biome: gut microbiome; feature: rumen; material: fiber-attached | host: Bos | place: Iran: Karaj | collected 2018-10
AAAACTGCTCAAGCACGGGACTGTAACTGCGGCAGATGGCTATGAAACCTTTTGAGCATTTGCGGTACCAGTCAAAGTCCCCTCTCACGATTACAAGATTCGGAAATGTCCTCAGGGCCATGGATACAGGAGTGGCAACCTTTATCCCTATCTTCTTTGCAGGTATGGAAGCGGCGGTAATGATGCTTCTTCTGTCCGAAGGGTCTCCGCTGACAACGGAAGGAACGGTGCGGATGTCCTGAGTTCCGCCCTCATTCAGGATTTTAATGGCTGTCCAGCTCAGGAAAGCTGAGTTCACGTCTATATGGAAAACCACACGCTTCATCCTAGAACTTCAGGATACTGTCGGCAAATTCAGCCACGGCTTCTCTGTGGGAAATGAAAATTATGGTCTTTTCTCCGCGATAAGTGCTGCAGAGTTTTTCCAGCAGACGGTGTTCGGTCTTGCTGTCGAGAGCAGAAGTGGCTTCGTCCAGCATCAGCACACCGCCCTTCTTGAGAAGAGCCCTTGCAATGGCAATCCTCTGGCACTGGCCCTCTGAAAGACCGCTTCCGTCTTCTCCGCAAGGTGTGTCAATCCCCTTAGGCAAAGAGAACACGAAATCCGCCTCAGCCACAGAAAGCACCTTCTTCATATCCTCGTCAGTTGCCTGCGGGTCAACAAGAAGGAGATTGTCTTTGATGCTGCCGGAAAGCAGGGTGTTGCCCTGCGGAACGTATGTGAAGTTTTCTCTTGTAGATGCAGATATCTCCAGAGTCTTTTCTTCTGAACCGATTTTTCCTGTCATGGTCGCCGAGCCGCAGGTCGGGTGAAGAAGGCCCATTACAATCTTCAGGAGGGTGCTCTTTCCGGCACCGGTGGCACCCATAACTGCTGTCAGGCTGCCGGAAGGAAAATCGTAGTTGAAATCGCTGAGAACGCTCTCGCTCCCGTCCGGATAGCTGAAGCCTATGTTCTCAAGTTTTATTGAAGGGGCGCCTTCAAACACTATCTGCCTGTCTGCCTTCTCCAGTTCAAGCTCAGTGATTTCGGAAAGCCTCTCGATGGAGGTTACGGCGTGTATGAATGCCGGTATCGCTCTTCCGATGTCAGAAATAGGACGCTGAACCTGGCCTACCAGCTGGAGCATAGCAGTCATCATGCCGTAGGTCACGGTTCCTGAATTGATTCCGAAAACTCCCCAGAAGAAGGCGGCTGCATATCCGCCCATAAAGCCAAAGGACATAAAGCCTCTGGCTATCATATTGTAGAAAAGACGTTTGCGGGTAAGATGCTCAATGTCATCCTGAATGCCGTCCAGCCTGCCAATCACCTTGGACGGGCCGAAGAGCATCAGCACCAGAGACCTCAGCCTGAGGTTGTCCTGAAAAACCTGCTGGGCCTGGCTGTCTTTGCGTCGGATATCGTTGGTAAGGCTCCTGAGTTTGCGGAAATACATCCTGGAACCTATGATAGCCACAATCATAAGGACTATCACCATCCAGATCAGGCCCGGAGCCAGAATGACCGCATAGACAGAGGCGGCCACCAGCTGGCATACGGTTATCGCGATGTCAGGTATCTTGACGCAGAGTAGCTCCGTGATTACCCTGATGTCTTCCTCCAGACGATTTACAACATCTGCGCTGTGATAGATTTCCTTCCCTATCCAGCGAGTGTTCAGGATATGTGCAAAATGGTTACGCCTGAGAAGATTCTGGGTCTTGACCATATTCATCTTCTCCCACCAGGCCGCAAACAGCCTGAGGATTATCTGGAGAGCCATCACTCCGGCCATAATCCCCACATAGAGCCAGATTGAACCTTCCCGGTCTTTGGTGGCTATGTCTACCAGAGCCTTGCTTATCCACACAAAGAACAAAGAAGCGGCAATCTGGACCAGTCCTATAAGGAAACTGACCAGTATCCGCCATCTTGCGGGACGGCTTAGCTTGAGTGCAGAACGCAGGCAGTAACCGATGCTTTTCATCCTAGTCTTCTATAAGCTCCGCTTCTTTCCAGGCATCAATGAGAGCCTGGCTGTCTTCAAGAGCCCTTTCTTTAGAAACCTCATACTTTTCTGTGAGCAAGTCAGCAAGACTTTCAGCGGTAAAGTCAGCATCCTTGACGCTCTCCCAAAGATAGGCGGCAGTGGAGTTCAGAGAGATTATCTTGTTGAAATTCACTCTCTCCACTCCTTCTCCGGTTATCACATGTTCTCCCAGAAGCTCCCTGAGCACGAAACCTTTCTTGATTCTCATATCTGTCAAATTTTTATTGTCGCGATAAAACTACTATATGACTACATCAGCATCCTCTTGTAAAACGCGAGGATGTATCTGCGGAACGGAAGCAGTGTTCTCCAGAGCTTTCCCTTGCCTGGAACAACTGGCTTTCTGCCTTTTTTCATTATGCAGACCACCGTTCCCAGAATGTCTTTTCTGGCGCAGCTCTCCGTCCCCTTTATGTTGCCGTCTCCCATCAGGGTCAGCCGGTCTCCATCTTCCCTGATCACCCGGTGAAGAACATACTTTCCTCCCAGATCGGCCAGAACAATGTCTCCAACTGACACTGTTTCCCGTTTTTTCAGCACCACATTGTCTCTGTCGGGCCGGATAAACGGCAGCATACTCACTCCCTTGGGCCTGAATTCCACTTCCCGGCCCTCTGAGAGCAGCTGTCCCACCTGAGGAATCAGAATATCGTTCGGTACTGTTTTCCTATCCATAAATGGTCTTGCAACTCAACTTTGCCGCGTCGGCGTCAGGAAGGCAGTCCAGGTGGAAACAAGGAACGGCTGCAGCCACTCTGGAAAGAGAATCGTGGATGCCGTCGGCAACTTTTCTCTCCGGACGGTAGGCGGAAACTGACGGATACAGGCAGGCATAGGCCTGAAGCCCGTTCAGCCTTTCTATCTTGTTGTACGGGGCCTGGCTGAGCCTTACTATCGCGGCCAGCGGAACAGCTATCTTCTTGTAGCAAGGTGTCTTGCCGCTCCATGGAGACCCGTATATCAAAATCCTTCCGTCCGAATGGCACCTGACAACAGGATTGTCGTCGTTGAGCAGTTCGCACTCGGGAATATTCTCCTGCCACAGGCGGGTATGGGTGCTTTTCCCGGTTCCGCTCTTGCCCAAGAAGGCCACGGCTCTTCCTTCTTTCATAATCACGGATGCGTGAACTTCCAGGCAGCCCAGAGGAGCCGTCCTGAGGGCATACAAAAGCATCATCACGTTGTTTATGGAGAAGATGGAACTGTGAGTGTCTATAATCTGGAATTCCGCTATGGAGAAATCCTCCGAAGCAGTGCAGATGCAGCTGGTCGGCCGGTTGTGAAGCGGAGCCATCGTGAAAAACCATTTTCCTGAAGCGGTCTTGCCAATGGTTATTCTTGGGAAACCCTCATCAGCAGACACGAGCAGAGGCTCCGGCTCCTTCTCTGCGATGCAGGAAACCTGCCTGGCATCCAGCACTATGTCTGAAGACGGCCCGCACTCGAACGGAGCCATGTTGGAGAGTCTCTCCCACAGGACAGTGTCTTCCAGTGAAAGGGAGACAGTATATCCGGCTATGTCAAAAAATCTTGCGCTCATAATAAAACAACCTTCAAAAATAATCAATTAAAAAGACTTTAACCACATTCTTTATTTATCTTTGTATGGTTATATACTGAGAACTGGTATGAAGATTATTATTGCCGGAGCCGGAGAAGTGGGAAGCCACCTGGCCAAAATGCTAAGCCGAGAGGCCAATGACATAACGATTATTGAAAACGACGAGGACAAGCTCGACAAGCTGGCCGAACTCGCCGATGTCGTTACGGTTCATGGAGACCCTACTTCCATCCCTGTACTCAAGCAAGCCGGCGTTTCAAAGGCAGACCTGTTCATAGCCGTAGGTCCCGCACAGACACAGAACACCAATATCATCTCTGCCGCTCTGGCAAAGAAGATGGGCGCCAAGAAAGTTACCGCCAGAATCAACAACGATGAATATATGGAGCACGACAACAAGCTCATATTCACCGAACTAGGTATAGACCTTCTGTTCTATCCGGAGAAAATGGCGGCATACGAAATCATAGACCTTCTGAAAGAGACCGGAACCAGCGAGTTCATGGACTTTGCCAGAGGAAAGCTCCAGATGGCAGTGTTCCGCCTGGACGAAGGCGCTCCGCTTATCGGCAAGACTCTCAACATCCTGAGCAAAGGCAATCCTGAAAGCAAGCCTTACAAGCCGGTTGCCGTCGCCCGCGGAAACCAGACAATAATCCCTGACGCTGACACAAAGTTCATCCAGGGAGACCTGGTGTTTATGGTAAGCAAGAAAGAAGGCCTTACGGAACTGATCGGACACTCCGGCAAGTATGAAATAGACGTCAAGAACCTGATGGTTGTGGGCGGCGGCAGAATCGCCGAGATGCTCTGCCGCAAGATGGTGGGCAAAGTTGAGCACATCAAGGTGGTTGAAGCCCGCAAAGAAAGATGCGAGTATCTGGCCGAAGAGCTTCCGGACATTGTGGTCATAAACGGCGACGCCCGCAATACAGACCTGCTGGTGGACGAGGACGCCGGCGGATACGATGCCTTTGTGGCAGTGACGTCATCCAGCGAAACCAACATCCTCTCCTGTGTGGCTGTAAAGAATATGGGAGTTCCAAAGGTCATCGCCGAGGTGGAGAACATAGAATACATCAAGCTGGCCGAGGATATGGGAATAGACGCCGTCATCAACAAGAAACTTGTGACGGCAGGCAGAATATTCCGTTTCACCCTCAGCAACAAGGTACGCTCCATCAAATGCCTCAACGGCTCGGACGCCGAGGTGCTGGAGTTCATAGCAAATCCTGACAGCGCCATAACCAAGGCTCAGGTCAAGGACCTGAAGTTCCCGAAAGAAGCCGTTATCGGCGGCGTCATCAGAGGAGAGGAAAGCATCATAGCAAGCCCTAACACCCAGATTAACCCTTACGACAGGGTGGTTGTATTTGCTCTTCCTCAAGTACTTACAAAGGTCAATAAGTTTTTCCTCTAATCATTTCCGCCCATTTCCCGCCCGAGCAGGCAAGAGCGCGGCGGAAAGTGCGCATATCGGCAAATCCGCTTGTCAGCACAATCGACGAGAGCACTGAAGGAGGAACTATGTCTTCATCCTCGGACAGCATGCCCTCCCCGTTCCTGATGCCGGCCTCGCTTAGCCTGAGAGCAATATGCTTCAGGCGGAATTCATTCATATAGTACTTGTAGCCCCGCTTGACGGCGAGAATATTAGATATGTAAGTGCGGTTGCTGCCCACGATTCTGGCTACCTGGGAAAGACTGATGTATGGATCCAGATACAGCTTCTGGTCTTCTATACACCTTTCCAGTCTTCCGTACAAATCTGCCAGAGTCTTGCTTTTGGGAGCGGAAACACCACATTCGGGATATTCCAGGACTCCTTCAAGATCTGCTTTCGGGCCACTTGCACAACGCCCTGAAGGCACAATCCTCCTTGCCAGGCCCACTGCCTTTGCGATAAAACTGTTCATACTCTCTTTCAACGATATAAAGTGGTTTTGAAATCTTTGATGTAGTCATCTGCAGACAAGTATTCCTTGTTCTTTATTCTCTGCAGCACCTCCCGCTGCCATTTTGCAGGAGAAAGTCCGGTGTAGTTGCTGAAGCAGCCGGCAAAAGAAGACACGGAACTGAATCCCGACAGCCTCATCCAGTCTTTGTTCCCTATATCGGGATTGCGCAGAAAAACCATACACGCCTCCCTCACCCTGAAGTAGTTGCAAAGCTGGCTGAAATTGATTCTCAGATAGCCGTTGATGGTCCGGGAAAGATAGTTGCGGTTGGTGTTCAGATCTTCTGCCAGATCTCCAAGTTTCAGTTTTGGATTCAGAAACGGCTTTGCTCTTTCCAGATGCTGAAGCAGCCGCTCCGCTATCTCCAGCACCTCTCCGCTTTCATAGAGGAAAGACGGCTCCATGTCCTTAAACGAATACTCTTTTACGGGGAGTGACGGATCAATGGACAAGTCTGGAGTGTCCTGTGGTGCTCTTGACAATTCTGCATTTTTGCTCTTCTTCGTGAAGATTTTTCCAATCATTTTTTTTGTTTTTGCAATAATGTTCATATCACTGTGTTTTAGAAAAAACACAAAAATAGAAGAGCACCTATCAGGTGCTCTTTAGAACAAAAACAATATGCTGATAATTTGCTAATTACAAGATTGTATCAAGATACGATTCCACGATTGTACAAAACATCCTACTTCACTGAAATCTGCTGGAATCCCCTGCCCCAGACTCCGGTCACCGGAGCCATCGAGATAAACGCCTCTCTGTCTATTTCCTTGATCAGAGAATGAATGCTTCCGGTCTCTGTCTTGTGGATTATCACCAGAAGCATCTTGTTCTCGCTACGGGTGTACCAGCCTTCGCCTGTAAGAACCGTAACGCCGCGCCCCATCTCGGTGGTAATCCTGTCGGCAATCTTTTCATATTCTCTGGAGAAGATGTAGACCTGCACGCTCTGCCGGCTGCCTGCCACCATCATATCCACAATCTGCGAGCAGGAGGCTATGAGCATATAGCCGTAGAGCACCGTAGCCAGTCTCATTCCCCAGGTTTCTGTGGTAATGTTGCCTGCAGCGTCCGTAATCTGCTTGGCCGGAATCAGAAGCGAACTGGCGATGATTACAAGGTCCATATAGAGAATCATCCTGCCAGGAGCTATGTTATGGTACTTGGCGACCATCAGGGCCACGATGTCTGTTCCGCCCGTGCTTCCGCCCTGGGAGAAGCTGATTCCAATTCCAAGACCGCTGAGCACTCCGCCGAAAATCGCTGAAATCAGCTTTCCGTTGGAGATGGCTATTTCATTGATAAAGTCCTGTGGAAGGAACTGAGGGACAAACTGGAAGAAGAGAGTCGCCGCGATTATTGCATATACGGTCTTTATGCCGAATCCCTTGCCCAGCACCTTGAGGGCTATCAGCAGCAAAACGATGTTGATGGAAAAGTAAGTAACTGAAATAGGCACTCCGAAAGCATAGAGGATAATCGACGCTATACCGGACACGCCGCCGCCAACAAGGTTGTTAGGAATCAGAAAGATGCACCACCCGAGGACATAGCACAGAAGACCAAAGGTAATGATGATATACTCCTTTGCAACAGAAAAAATCTTTTTAGTAGTCATATCGTTTTAACTGTCTATCCATTTGAGAAGCCTCTTGAGGCGGTTCTCCTGGCTTTTCTTTTTTGCACTTCCCTTGATTTCCGCAAAGCCCAGCCCGTAAACCGCCGCCACGTTGGACACGGAGATGAAGGCTTTCGGGTCTACAGCCTTGACCGCCTGGGTGATGTCCTTGAGCTGATGCTTTCTGGCAACCACTATCAGCACCTTGCTCTGCTGCTTGGAATACCAGCCCACAGAATCAAGCGCGGTAACTCCGCGGTTCTGCTCGTACATCAGAGCGTCTGCCACATCCTGGTATTTATGCGAGAAGATGATAACCTGAACGCTCTGTTCACTTCCGGTCAGAATAAGGTCCACCATATAGGAGAAAGCTATCGTGAAGATGTAACCGAAAATCACGTCACTCAAGTGCTTTTCCGGAAGCAAAATGATAGAGGCCACTATGCAGAAATCGCTGTACATAAAGACCTTTCCCGGAGAAATGTCCTTGTACTTGTTTATGATCAGAGCCAGGATATCGGTTCCGCCGGTGCTGCCGTTGCGCTTGAAAATCAATGCAATGCCTGCCGCGCAAAGGAATCCGCCTATAATCGGGTTAACCAGATACCTCAGCGATGCCTGCGGGCTGTCTACCGGTATGGTGTTCATCCCGATATCGTAAATCCACTGGATGTTTGGAAGGATGGCAAAGAAAACGGTGGACAGGATAATGCTGTAGATGGTCTTGAAACCGAATCCGCGCCCGAGAACTATAGTGCCAATCACCAGCAAGGCCGCGTTTATTGTTCCGAAGAACACCGGGATAGGAATCCCCGTAGCGTAGTTGAGCACTGTGCAAAGACCTACAAGCCCTCCGCCTGAAATCCCGGTCGGCACTACGAACGCCTGCCAGGAGAACGTGTACAGAAGTACTCCTATCGTGATAAGTATATAGTCCAAAATCAGTTTCCTGACGGAAACCTTTTTCTTTTCCGCCGGCATATTATACCACTATGTTGATTATTCTTCCCGGAACCACAATTACTTTCTTGACCGGACCTGTCAGATACTTGGCTGTCTCAGGGGCTGCCAGAACCGCTTTCTCCACCTCATTCTTGTCCAAAGACTTAGGAAGTGAGAGCTTGAACCTGGTTTTTCCGTTGAACGATACCGGATAGTCAAAGCTGTCCTCTCTTGTATACTCCTCGTGATACAGAGGGAAGTCGGCAAACGAAACGCTCTCTGTGTGTCCGCTCAGCTGCCACAGTTCCTCAGCGATGTGAGGGGCAAACGGACTCAGCAGAACAATCATAGGAACCAGTATCTTGCGCTTGTTGCACTTGAGAGCTCCCAGCTCGTTCACTGCCACCATAAACGCCGAAACTGAAGTGTTGTAGGAGAATGTCTCGATATCTGTCTCCACCTTGTTGATCAGCTTGTGAAGGACTTTCAGCTCGGCAGGAGTCGGCTCGTCGTCAGACAGGCAGAAATCGCCGAGGCCTTCCCCGCCACCGAAGAACAGTCTCCAGAATTTCTTGAGGAACCTGTGAACACCGTCTATTCCCTTGGTGTCCCAAGGCTTGGACATCTCCACAGGGCCGAGGAACATCTCGTACAGGCGGAGTGTGTCTGCTCCATAGTTGTCGCAGATGCTGTCCGGATTGACCACATTGAACATAGACTTTGACATCTTCTCGATGGCCCATCCGCAGATATACTCGCCGTCTTCCAGAATGAACTCGGCAGTCTCGAACTCAGGTCTCCATTTCTTGAACGCCTCGATGTCCAGACGGTCATTGTAGACGATATTCACGTCCACGTGGATTTCCGTGGTGTCGTAATTGTCTTTCAGGCCGCAGGATACAAAGGTGTTTGTATTCTTTACTCTATATACGAAATTGCTTCTTCCCTGGATCATGCCCTGGTTAACGAGCTTCTTGAAAGGCTCTTTCTTGCAGACATATCCCAGGTCGTAGAGGAACTTGTTCCAGAAACGGGAATAAATCAGGTGGCCGGTAGCGTGTTCGGTTCCGCCTACATACAGGTCAACGTCCTGCCAGTAGCGGTCTGCCTCTGAGCTTACCAGTGCATTGTCGTTGTCCGGATCCATATATCTGAGATAGTAGGCGCTGCTGCCTGCAAAGCCAGGCATAGTGCTCTTTTCCAGAGGATATCCGTTATAGGTCCAGTCCTTGGCCCTGGCCAGAGGCGGCTCTCCGTTCTCGGCCGGCTTGTAGGTCTCTATCTCCGGAAGTTCCAGCGGAAGCTCGCTCTCTGGAACCGGAGTCGCTATTCCGTCCTTGTAGTAGATCGGGAACGGCTCTCCCCAGTATCTCTGACGGGAGAAGATGGCATCGCGGAGACGGTAATTGACTGTGCGGTGTCCTATTCCCAGTCTTTCAACTTCCTCTATTGCAGCAGGTATTGCCTCCTTCACGGTCTTGCCTGTGAGGAATCCGCTGTTTATCATGACACCTTCCTTGGCGTCAAAGCTTTCTTCAGAAACATCGCAGCCCTCAATAAGAGGAACTATCTTCAGGCCGAACTTCTTGGCAAAGGCATAGTCTCTGCTGTCGTGAGCAGGAACCGCCATAATCGCTCCAGTTCCGTAACCGGCCAGAACATACTCCGCAATCCATACAGGAACCTTTTCCTGAGTGAACGGATTAACGGCCCAAGAGCCTGAGAATACTCCGGTTACAGTTTTTGTCTCGGCGATTCTCTCCCTTTCGGTCTTCTTCTTCACCTGCTTGATGTATTCATCCACGGCCTCTTTCTGGGATGCTGTGGTGAGTTTCTCTACCCAGTCGCTTTCCGGAGCAACCACCATGAAAGTCACGCCGAAAACGGTATCGGCACGGGTGGTGAAGATTTCCATATCGTAAGTCTGGTCGAACTTGCTGCCGTCTGCAGGTTCCGGATTGATAACCTTGAACACCATCTGCGCTCCATAGGAACGGCCAATCCAGTTACGCTGCATTTCCTTCAGGGCATCGCTCCACTCAAGGCTCTCCAGATCATCCAGCAGCCTTCCGGCGTATGCCGAAACCCTCAGCTGCCACTGCTTCATCTTTTTCTGTTCCACAGGGTAGCCTCCGCGAACCGAAAGCCCTTCCTTCACCTCGTCATTAGCCAGCACAGTTCCAAGGGCAGGGCACCAGTTAACCGATGTTTCTCCCTGATATGCAATCCTGTACTGCATCAGGATGTCTGCCTTCTCCTTCTCGGAAAAGCCCCTCCACAGCTCGGCGTCAAACTCTGGAACAGAGCCGCAGGCGGCCTTGACGTTCTTGTTGCCGGCCTCTTCAAAACGGGCCACAAGCTCGGAAATCGGCTCAGCGGAATCGGTCTCGGTGTTGTACCAGCTGTCGAACATTTTCAGGAATGCCCACTGGGTCCACTTGTAATACTTCGGATCACAGGTTCTCACCTCGCGGTCCCAGTCAAAGGAGAATCCTATCCTGTCCAGCTGGCTGCGATAGCGGTCTATGTTCTGGAAAGTGGTGATTCTCGGATGCTGTCCGGTCTGGATGGCATACTGCTCGGCAGGAAGGCCGAAAGCGTCATATCCCATAGGATGCAGCACATTGAAGCCCTTCAGTCTTTTGTATCTGGAATAAATGTCGCTGGCAATGTATCCTAGCGGATGACCTACGTGAAGTCCCGCTCCCGAAGGATAAGGGAACATGTCCAGCACATAATACTTAGGCTTTGAAGAATCTGTAGGGGCCGAGAATGTCTTGTTCTCCGCCCAGAACTTCTGCCATTTGGCTTCAATTTCATTGAACTTGTAATCCATCTCTATCTGTCTATTTGTTTATTCCAAATTTTGAACCTTGAGCCAGCTTGAACTCGATTGCAATCGAGATTCTCACAGGCACTTTCTTTCCGTTTATTTCTGCCGGAGTCCACTTCGGTGACGCCTTGATAACCTTCAGCACTTCCTTGTCAATATCATCGCTGAGGCTGGTGGTTATCTTGATGTCCCTGACCTTGCCGGTCTTGTCCACCACAAATTCAGCCACCTCTGTTCCTTCTGTACGCGAAGCGATTGCACTGTCCGGATACTTGACATAATGATATACCCAGTCCTTGAGGAACGTCCTCTCGTCTCCCTTTAAGAAAGCAGCCCGCTTGTCAACCTCTATCTGGCTGTAAACGCGGTCGGCATTTTCTTCTTCCTCATCCTGCTTTTCAAAGCTGTCTTTGGAAGAAAGAATCAGAGAATACGAGTAAACGAATTCCACTATCTGCGAAAGCTGCAGATAGTCAAGCTGGTCCGGGGTGTCGTGTATGGTTCCTCTTATGCTGTTGTCTCCCGTGGTGAACAGAGTGAAAGGAATGCCGGCCGAGTGGAAACTTCTGTAGTCCGCAGGCACTGGTTCCCTCTCCGCGATTTTAACGCTCAGAGAAAACGGCTGCCCGGACACGGTGAAGATATCCTTGAGTATATGCTTGTCAGGAAGCCCGATGAATGCCTGGAACTGGTTAGGCCCGCTGTCTCTGCCCACTGTATTGACATCCACCATGAACTTTATCTTGTCCACGTCCTTGAAGGAGCGGTTCAGGAAATACCAGCTTCCGGCCTGTGACAGGTTTCCAGACCCGAAAAAGCAGAACAGCACGCTTCTTCTGAACATGAACTTGTTCTCGGCGATCATCTTTGCAACCTGCATAAGAACAGCCTCTCCGCTGGCGTTGGAGTACGCTCCCGGAAAGATTCTCTGGCGAGGCACACCGTTTACAGTCAGCCTCTCGTAGCCCGGACCGTCCATCTGTGTCCCCAGAACGATGAACTCTCCCTTGAGGACCGGGTCATAGCCAGGGATAAATCCCACTATGTTCCTCGAATAGAGAGTGTCTCCGGTAACAGGATTAGCCATGCCGAAATCGTCCCCGTCTTCAGGCGAGAGCATAATGGTTCCAATGCTCTGCATAAAGTCATAGATGTATTTTGCAGCCTGCTTTTCTTCAGGACTTCCGGCCTTGCGGCCTTTTAGGTTCTCAGATGCAAGGAAAGCAACCTGACGCTTCAGAGAATCCTCGAGATGCCTTTGAGTCTCGGGCCGGTTCCCCCCGATGTTCTGGCTATATGCAAAGTCAGCACTGCCCGCAAACAGAATGCAGGCAATGCAGACCAAAACTTTTCCGATATGGCTCATCCTTCAAACAATTATCCCTTGTAGAACGGAGGTCTTACTACGACAGCCTTCAGAAGCCTGTCGCGGACCTTGATATAAATCTCAGTGTCAAGCTTGTACAGAGGAGCCTCCACATAACCCATTCCAATAGGGCGGGCGCAGCAAGGAGTCAGGCTGCCGCTGGTAACGTTGCCTATAACCCTGCCTTCCGCGTTGCAGATCTCATCTCCGTGGCGAGGTACTACCCTGTCTCTCAGCTCAAAGCCGCAGAGCCTTCACTTCAGCCCGTCCGACTTCTGATAGAGAATTTAGTCTCTGTCCACATAGTATCCGTTTATATCGTT
>JAEEGL012894476.1_pt1 | contig 12634 bp, 9 predicted proteins | sample 9134231 | NCBI WGS metagenome assembly JAEEGL01 (sample SAMN16246548, study PRJNA631951) | gut metagenome | biome: gut microbiome; feature: rumen; material: fiber-attached | host: Bos | place: Iran: Karaj | collected 2018-10
AAAATCCTTTTCAATAGTTTATGTTACCCCCTTCGGACTTCATAGTAATATGTACGCAAGGAAAGTCAATAAACAGGTGACGGCTGACGATTTATTCAAAAAGTGATCACGACCTTGAGCTTCGCTCGAGCTCGTTCACGTTCGGAAGAACTCGAGCTTGCTCGGTTCTTCTCTCACTTAATCACGACCTTGCGTCCTCCGTTGATATACAGTCCGGGCTTGTTGGGCTTGCCGCTGAGCTTGCGCCCGTCGAGGCTATACCACTCTTCGCTCCCCTCTCTACTTGGAGAGGGGTCGGGGGAGAGGCTTCTGATTCCCGTCGCCTCGTTCTCGTCGAAGAACATACAGGCGCTGGTCACGTCGTCTACGGTGATGCCGTCGTTCAGCTGGAAGTATGCGTGGCACCAAGGGATTTGGGCACCGCTCTTCGGATAATACAATTTGTTGTCTGCGCCGAGGAACAGCACGCTCTTGTCATCCTGATTGAAATTTTGACCGATGAAGATGCCAAGGAACTTGCCACCAGGGAATTTAACTTCTGTAGGGGTGACGGATTTTCTACAGAACTTGAGGGGTTTATAGCCCGTATCATCGCTGGCCCACTTCACGATGTAGGGCTTGCCCGCCTCGATGCTCGTAGCCGTCTTGAAGTTCAGGTAGAGCGTGCCGTTGCTGATGCTCGTCACGTGGCCGTTGTATGCCGTTTTGGTGTCCAGTTCCATCACGGTAGCGCCTTCGAATGGCGTGTAGTCGAAGTGATGACCGTCGGCAGCTTTTTCATCACCCAGTGCAATCGACAGGCACATCGTGTTCCACTTGCCGTCGCGGTAGAACGACCAATCTAATGTGGTGCCCCATTCAGTAGTTGAATTGGGAGCGAAAGTACCGTTAATGAAGAAATAGCCGTCTTTTGACAAATTGATAGTGCAAGTGCCGCCAGATACATTTGCGCCAGGAGCAATCATGAATTGCGCATTGTTGACGTTGAAGGTGCCGTTATTATAGATTGTGCCCAATATACAGTAAGAACTGCCGTTGATGGTCATGGTACTACCACTATCCATGATTCTAATGTTACCTCTTATCGGATTCGGCTGGGTTCCGTACCCTTGACCGTAAACGGTTAAAGAGCCATTAACATTAAGATTACCGCCTTCTACAATATTGAGGTTAATGACACGAATATCACCAGAAAGATTAAGCGTCTGACCAGTACCAATACTTACGTCGCAAAGCCATAACGTCAGGCCGTCAGTGCCTATACTAGCATTGCCCGATGCACATTTATATCGAATATATAGGCGGTAACAGTCTGCTGGACACCGTTTTCATCAACATAGTTGCAGCTTTTGGTGGTTCCGCTGTATGTGCCTTCTCCGCCGTTTGAGCCTTCCTCAAAGACCGCCGTGTAGGTACCGCTTTGATTCACGTTATAAGGATTGTCCGTAGAGATATTATTCGCTCCCGTTATCCCGTCGGTGAAATTCCAATGTTTGAAAACATAATCTGAATTCGGGTTAGCCGTGACCTGTTGGGTCAATGCATCATACGATGCCGTTCCGGCACCGCTGGGTGTTACTGCCGTCTGCACATTATAATTCAAGATAAACGTAGCTTGTATTAAGACGTCGCCGGCAGGCATCGAAAATGTGTATGATCGTGCTGTCCCTTGGCCTTGGACGGCGTTTTCCTGCAAATCCGTTATTTCATGCATTTCGGTTAACAAGGCCATCACTGTCACCGATTCAATCATGTAGCCGATGTCAGGATAGACGGTGAAGGTTATCGACGTATTGGCTGCAGCCGATGTCATATTGCCATTAATTGTTATCGAACCGCCATACGTTGGCGATAAATACGTATTGATATTGTACAGCGTCTGCGCCCACGCCGTCGCCGTCGTAAGCATCATCATGAGCAGCACGACCGCCGCCTTCGTAAAAATGTTCTTGGTATCTGTCTTCATATCGAAAAACTCCTCCTTACTCATGAGTACGGGGCGAACGGTTTTCTTGATGCCCTGAGACATGCAACGGACATGGAGCGTGGAGTTATTCGCTCTCTTCGTGCCGGGTTTCTCTTGTTCGAGAAGCACGGTTCCATTGCTACTTACTAACTGCATCATAACATTATGAGTTTAGCAATTTCGCTGCAAAGTTACGACCTTTTCCGCAATCCTGTATCATTTCTTGCATTAAAAATGCAAAAAGGGGGTAGTTCCTGCGTGCCGCAGCATTCCCGCCGCCCGTTGATAGAATCTTTTTGGTTCTGATTTCATATTGTCGTTTTTAATGTTCAATGTTTAATGTTTAATTTTTAATGTTTAATGTTTAATGTCCTGTTTATGGGGGTTAAGGTTGAAGGGGGAGAGATGCTAAAGCATCATTTCCTTGAAGTCGGCCATTTAGCGTATCTGACGGCTCTCACTTCATCCATGATTTCCTCTTCGCTGATGGCAGGGTTGGCCGGGCGGCTGCTGATGAAACGGTCGAGCAACTGCTCGCGGGTCTCGGCCTGCCAGCCGAACTTGCGGATAAGTTCGCGGAACAGCGACTAGTCTACGGCTGGCACGTTCACGTAGACGCCTTGCATTGTTGTACTATTTGTCATAATCAATATCGTTTTGTTGTTAATCGTGTGCAAAGTTACGAACTATTTCCGACACTTCCAAATTTTGGAGCAGTGAATGCAGAGTAAAGTTCACTTTAACTCTGCTGAGTCGCGACAACGTTCGATGAAATCAAATGAATGGCATTCTTTTTACAGTTTCACGCCGTCGTGGTCGTGAGCAGCATCATGAGCAGCATCCCCGCCGCCCGTTGATAGAATCTTTTTAGTTCTGATTTCATATTGTCGTTTTTAATGTTCATTGTCCTGTTGATGGGGTTAAGGTTGAAGGTGGGATTATTCTTCGTTGACTTTTATCTTCAGCAAATCGAAGTACATGAGGCGGGTGTTGAGAGGCAGACGGCCTACACCGATACCCATGTATTTGGCTTCCAGTCGCTCGTCAGCGATAAGGTAATGGAAGCCGTTCTTTTCGTAATAATGGAGTGTCTCAGGACGGTTGAGGGCATCGACGATGAGAAAACGGCAACCCGTACGGTTGTTGGTGCGGAAGAGCACCTTGATGAAGTCCATGATGGCAGTGCCGAAACCTTGGCCTGCAAAGTCGCTGCTGGTGCCGAGACGGCCGATGAGCACGGCGGGGAAGCGCTTGAGGGTTTTGTCGCGCAGGTCGGTGTCGTAGAGGAACTGCTCTTTGTATTCGTCGGTGATGCGGTTGGTCAGACGGATGCTGTCGTTAGAAAGAGAAAAGGCGGTGACGATGGTGTCGGGCTGGCTTTTCAGACAGAAAAGATAAGTCTTGCCGAGCAACTTGCGCTGATTGACAAGACAATCGTTGGCGAAGAATTCGTCAAGATCTCCTTCGCCACAACTGAACGGTTTGCACTCGGCAAGTTTCTTTTCCGAGGCTCGCACAAGGTCGCACCGTGCCAGCAGTTCTTCTACGGTCATAGTGCTGTGCAGGTCTTTAGGAAGTCTGAAACCACCTTTGCCTCGTGGCAATAGTCTTGCGTACCCGGATTCTGCTCCGTGCGTTCGGCCTCGCTCTCGAATGACTTTGCCGTTTCACCATAGAGTGTAGGAATAGCTCTGATTGCTGTTGCCATAGTTCTTTTCTCCTATATTTGTCGCAATTTGGCTGCAAAGGTAGGCAATTATTTCCAATTATAGTGCGATTATAGCGTTAAATATGCGAAATGCGGGCGAAGATGTTTCATTTTGTCAACTTTGCCTGCCTAAATCGTCCGAAATGTCGCGGTCGTGAGCAGCATCATAAGCAGCATTCCCGCCGCCCGTTGATAGAATCTTTTTAGTTCTGATTTCATATTGTCGTTGTTAATGTTCATTGTTCAATGTTTAGTGTCCTGTTTATGGGGTTAAGGCCGTTGGAGGGGATTAGTCGTGCATGTTTTGCTGATGGCAGGCATCATGAATGGTAATCGTGTCGTCTTCAATGGTATAAGCATAATTTATACGGCATGCTTACCTTCGTAAATAGAATGAATGTCCTCTAAAATAAGCGCTTCCAACTCTTGAGGAGTTAAATCGCGATTTATTTCAGGCAGCGATGGGTCAATCTCATAGATGGAGGAGTCTGAATAATCTATATCGAGATCTTCTTGCCGGTTAAGCTGAACAAAAAGCCAAATTTATTTGGACTTTTTCGAGCGGTAGTAACTTCTCGCGCAGCGAAAAGTTACGAATACACAAAAGGGACGGTTCCTTTTGTGTACTCAAGCTAAATATCAAGGGCCTGCTTCGCGTGGTGTGAAGCAAGCCCTTGGATGTGGATCACTGTGTGAGGTTAGTACACGGCGTTCTCGTCGTCAATCTGGTTGTCTGTGCCGCCGTGCATTCTTGATGGTCGACACCAGCCAGACCAACTGTCTGATATGCTTTATTCTTACCATAGTTTTAATGTGTTTGTTGCCACTAACCTCACAGGGTGACAGGCACGGTGTAAGCCTTATTCTTTCTTTTTTCTGTTAGTCCGCTGTCGCGGAGAAATCGTTCAAATCTTTCAATCTTTCTTTTTTCTGTTAGTCCGCTGTCGCGGAGAAATCGTTCAAATCTTTCAATCTTTCTTTTTTCTATTTGTGAGATTTGTAGGATTTCTGCCCCATAGGGGCACTCTTTATTTCACCACTGCCTTGAGCTTCGTTCGAGCTCGTTCACGCTCGGAAGAGTCCAAGCAAGCTTGACTCTTCTCTCACTTAATCACGACCTTGAGCTTCGTTCGAGCTCGTTTCCCGCTCGGATGTCACACGCTGTTGCAGCGTTGCAGCGTTGCAGTTCCAAAATAGACTCTATGAAAGTCAAAAACTAACTCTATATTTATATATATTATATATAATATATATAAATATAGAAGTATTTTTAGAGTCTGGGAACAGCCTTTCGAGAACTGCAACACTGCAACGGTGCAACAAAAGGTTTCAAGTTTTGGGGTTGGGGGGTAGGTTTCAGGTTTCAGGTTTCAGGGGTCAGGTGGAATTACTTGAAACTTGAAACGTGAAACTTGAAACAGAAAACTTGAAACTTGAAACCTGAAACTTGAAACCAGAAATTTGAAAAATTTCTTCTGAAGCATTCTTGTGCTGCGATGAAATATGTTTACCTTTGCAGGGTCAAACTGAAGAGGTGACGAGGCGGTCGTTAAGGGTAGAAATTGCGAGGGTTAAATCTGGAAATTGCGCGCATTAATGGTAGCAATTGTTTTCCTTAACAGTACCTCTTGGAGCAGAATCAAGCGACATCGCAGAGTGTTAAGAAAATAGTTGACATTTGAAAAAAGGAAAGGATTAAAGATTATGGCTGTTAAAGTAATTGCCACTATAGAAAGAGGGCAACCATCATTGAATGATGCGTCAATTGAGTAGGAAGAAAACTACCTCGTTTCCCTCCTACTCGATTTTTTTATTCCTCACATTTGTGGGGCTTGGGAACCTGAGCCTTGATGCCTGCCTTCAGGATTTCGGCATAGAGACGGTCGGCAGTGGTCTCGTCGTTGAAGAAGGTGATGGCCATAGCCTTGGTCTTGGGGTTGACATTGACATCCTCCACACCATCGAGGGCCAGCACGTTTTCGGCGGTCTCCTCGTTAGCCTGTTCGGCAGGCAGCAGGTAGTAGCCGTATTCCACCTTCGGACTGCTATAGTAGTTGCATGGCGTGTAGCCTAACTTGTTGATGAGTTGACGGATGTCGTCACGACTGACGCGGTTGGCATCGTAGCGGATGAACATGTAGCCCTTGTCGAGGTGAGGGGCCAGCGAATCAACACCGTCCAGTTTCGACAGCTGTCCCATGATACGGTCGACGCACTTCTGGCAGTGCATGTCGGCAATACGCTGACCCAGTCCACGGCCTATGCGCTCCTTGGGATTGAAGGGCTTGGCGGCATAGCGGCCTGTGCGCGCCAGCATGCTGTAGATACTGTCCGGACTGGTTTTCTGCGCATCGTAGGCTATCTTGGCGGTACGGCGCTCGTAGTTGAATTCAAGCGCACCCACGCCCGGATTCTTGCGTAACACGTTTTTGACTTTGTGACCGCATTCGGCACAACGCATGCCGTTGATGCGTACCATCAGGGTGTCGGACTGCGCAGCTGCGCTGCTAAAGATAAAATAACAAAGAATAAATAAAACAGATAGTCTCTTCATATACCTTGAACCTTGAAACTTGAAACTTGAATCTTGAACCTTGAAACTTGAAACTTGAACCTTGAAACTTTAACCTTGAAACTTGAACCTTGAAACTTGAACCTTGAAACTTGAAACCTGAAACTTGAAACCTGAAACTTGAAACCTGAAACCTGAACCTTGACCCTCTCAGGATAGTTTGGATGGGCTTAATAATACACTCCAAAGCTCAGCCCTGCCGTCTGGCCCTTTAGGCTGTCATTAGTCTTCAGGTAACTGCCGTAGGCCTTGACAAACCACTGGCTGGTGTAGCCCTTGATGGTCAGTGGGAACTGATAGGTCACAGCCAGACGTGCCTGCCAGTAGTTGGCCTCGTAGTATGCCAAATCAGGCAACAATACATACTGGGCGTAGTCTGTGGTAGCATCATACAGCGACAGGTCTGCCTTGTGGCTGATGTGATAGTCGAAGGTGCCCTCTACCCACAGGTGACTGTCGAACAGACTGTACCCGCCCTCTGCTTGGATAGTTGAGCCGGCATTTTTCTGTTCCGAGGTATAGAGCAGATACTTGTTGCTGACGTTTTGCAGTTGGTATTGCAGCCCTACGTAGCCTTTTACTGCCTGCTGGTCTATCCATGACAGTCGGTAGTGCAGGTCGGCATCCAGCTTCTTCAGCTGGTAGCGCTTCTTGTATTCCAGAATCTTACGCCATTCCACCGAGGTAACACCGCTCTCGGCATCCGTTGTCGAGATGCGCTCTGATTTATACTCATCGGCACTGCCCATCTCATAGGCTACCTGTAGGTCTATGTGATGCAGCAGACCGCCTTGCCGTATGCGGTTGTGCGAGGCCAGTCCATAGATGAAGTTACGGTAGGTGCCCGGCTCGTACTTGTATTGCCCGTAGACATATTCGCGCCCAGCCTTTAAGGTCAGCGCATTCACGCTCTTCCATTGGTTGCCGCCAAAGCCGTAGTCCAGTTCGGCACCGAACTCGTGGTTCACATACTCGCGCATATAGCCGTTGTAGCCGCCAATGGTACCCGTCGCATTCTCTAAGCCTGTCATCGTGTAGTATGACAGATTGGGGTTGGTCTGTACCGTAGTCATGTTAGGCAGTTTCTCCTTGCGACGGTCGTAGTGCAGCGCCAGTCCGAGGGTGTGTGCCCCTGTCGTGTAGGTGATGGCGGGTGCCAGTCGGTATTCAGCCAGATTGATGCGTGAACGGGGGTCGCGCAGACGGCTCAGGTCGCCTACCTTATATAATAAGGAGGCACCGTATGTGAAGTTTCCCAAGGGTACGGTAGCCAGCTTGGCCTCTAACGTGAAGTTCTGGTGGTCGTATTTGGCGGGCACACTGCTTCCAGAGATATAGGGATTGCTGTTGTATGTGCGCAACACGTCGCTCCATGCCCTTTCCTTGGTGCGACCCATATCGAAGTTGAACGAGCCGTAGCCATACAGATACTTGCCAACCTTCTGGTAGCGCTCGGTAAAGAAACGCAGCTGGTTCATTTGTCCGCCCTCCTGCACGCGGTGATAGTCGCCGCTGCGGTGCGACAGGTCGAACCATGCCACCCCTCGGTTCGCTGATGAGTCGCATGTCTCCGGGTCGAGCGACAGTCCGGCGGCATTGCCCGTGAGTCGCCATAGTTGCGATTCGTCAGCATACTTGTATGTGTCGATGTTAATCTGGGCCTTTACGGTCAGCGCAGTCAACATGACTGTCATGGTCATATATATCTTATTCATAGATTCGCGGTGTTAAGTTGTCAGTAGACTCAAAGTCGTTGGACGAGTTGTTGGTGTCTTGTAGTATCTTGCGTCCGTCAGCAGTGGTCGAGGCCACCTTGCGGCGTACCAGTCGTCCGTCGTAGCCAATCTTGGCCTCGGTAAAGGCATAGCCTGCATCCAGATAGTCGAACAGTCGCTTGGTATTGGGGTCCACGCCAGTCTCTCCGTTGTATTTCAGAATGTCCACAGCATCGATGATGAAGCGGGTGGGGATTTTCATATATTGCCTGCCAGTCTCATAGCCGTAGCGATAGGTCAGGTTGTTGTTCACCCAGTCAACAGCCACATTCTCGTCGGTCTCGAAGAGGGCGATGCCACAGGGACCGCCATTCATGAGGTTCATGAAGGTGTTGTTGGTAAACGAGAACATCTGGAGAAGTTCTGGAACAGCGGGGTTGTTCTCGTAACGGCTGTTGTTCTTGTCCTTCGCCTCAAAGTCGGCACCCAACAGGTTGGGGGCTGCCGATGCGCCCTTGGTGGCATGGTCTACGGCACTGTTCACCAACAGTACGCTACCGCCGGGAGCCACCACGAACGGCTCGTCGGCAGGAATACGGAACACCTGCTTGGCTACGATGGAGTCCGTCAGATACTGCAAGGGATATTCCGAGTCGGGCGATGTTGACTCCAACAGGGCGATATACAGGCCTGCCACGTCGTATGCCTCCTCGCTGTTGTTATAGAGCTCTATGTAGTTGGCGTAGATGTAGTTCTTGTTGTTGTCGTCCTTGTTGCCTTGGTAATACACCTTTCCTATCAGGATGGACTGGTCCTGTGAGATGGTGGTTCCCATGGCGACGGGGGCATCGGTCGAGGCTGCGAAGGTCTGGGCGGTCAGACTGCCTGATATCGTGTAGCCTTTGTTCTCTACGGTCTGTCCTGTGGTGTGTGCATATTCCTCAGCACTCACTTTCCACGAGGCCGAGGCGTTGTACACGTCAGGGATGATGTTCTCGAAGTGGGCCACTCCCTGAGCATCCGTCTTTGCCGTGAAGGTATGGGTTCCCGAAAGGGTGATGTCATGTCCCTGCAGATTAGCCTTGGGATAGTCCTCAGGACTCGTCACCTGTATGTCAATGCTGATAGCCTCTGTGGCATCGTTGAAATCTATACAGCTGGTCATCAGGGCGATGCAGCCGATTAATATGGATATATGTTTCTTTATCATAGCTTACAAATTAAGGAATAGTTCGACACCAAAGGAGAATGTGCCCGTGTTGCGCTGTGTCAATGACGAGCTGTTGTTCGTGGTGAGGAAGGGTTCGTAGAACATCACGTTGTTAGCATAGAATGAGAGACCGGCAAACTTGCCGAATTCCTTGGTCAGACGGGCAGAGACGTTCCACGTAACAGGATTCTTGGTATAATTATAGCTGCTGCCTGTCTGCCTGGCAATCTCGAAACTGCTGATGCCAGCAGGAGCACTTGGATAGTATTTGCCATCCTCTCCGATGAAACCGTTCAGCATATCGTCTGTAATCTCATGCTGTACCAAGTCTGTCGTAATCCAGGCAATGGGACGCGTATGGTCGGTGCGGCTCAAGGTGGAGTAGTGCCAGATGACTTGTCCAGTCAGTGAGGCCACCATACGCAGCTGTGGAATATGTGTCACGAGGCGTAGGGTGTTGACAAACTGCTGGTAGCGTGTCTGCTCCTGCTCTGCTGGCCATACCATCTTGATAGGTGTCGTGTTATAACTTGAGTAGCTGGTAGGCATAGGGGTAGGGTTGCCGTAGTGCAGGGCTTTCGAGTAGTTCTTGGTTTCCTGCCAGGCTCCCGACAGGTAGACGTTGGTCTGCAGTGGCTTGATTTTACCTAAGTCAAAGTCAAACTCTACACCCTTGTTGATGTTCACGTCCGTATTGCCGATGCGGCCTGTGGTGGTCCACATGGTCTTGGTGAATGCGGGGTTGGCAGCGTCCACCTGTGTGGCCTGTCCGGGCGTGATGATCAGACCCTGTTGCTGGGTGTAGTAGTTGACGGGGTAGGTCAGGTATTCCGTCATGCTGGCAAAACCGTTGGTCGTGCGGTCTTGGTAGGCTATGATGCTCAGCTTGCGTTGGCCGGGCAGTTTGATGTCGAGGCCAGCCTCCAACTTGGTGGTATTCACATTCTTCAGGTCGCGGGTGTACTCCACGTCATACACGTGCGTGTAACCATAATAGAGTTGTCCTGTAGGATCATCCTGTGGCATGTAGGCGGCTGAGGCATAGTCTGTGTAGTGCTTGTCTGGATAGAGGTAGTTCAAACCAGGCGTCTTCGAGTTGATGCCGAAACCACCACGCAGCGTCAGCCAGTCGGTCAGTTCCAGACTTAGGTTGATACGGGGTGACAAGGCAAAGGTACGCACATCGTCGAAGGGCTGCATGGCCGTGAAACGCGCACCCAGTTGCATGCGCAGGCTGCGCTTGCCCCAGTATTGCCAACTGAAGTTGTCTTCAACGAAGGCAGCCATCTGGTGCAGTCCCGGCACGTCGCTGAAGGCGCGTGGACGGCTGCTGCCGTTAGGCTTGAGTGGCAGTTCCTCGTTCTCGTTATAATAGCCCTTGCCGTTGTTCCAGTCGTATTTGTATTCTATACCCATCTTGAAGTTTTGGTTGGTCTTTCCACTCTTCATGTAGAACGTGTTGTTGACCTTTGCAAACAGATTGCCAGGGCGGCTCTCATTGCGGCCCGTTGCCTTATACGACGTGTTCACAAACTGCAAGCGGTTGTAGCCAGTGTTCATGGCGGTATAGATGGGTGTCAGTCCGCCTCCGGCAAAGGCTGTGTTCTTTGAGTCGCTCTGCGTCAGACTCAGTCCGATGGTATAGGACAGGTTGCGCGAGAAGAGCCGGTCGAGACGTATCTTTCCATTATGCGTCAGGCTGAATGTCGCGTTGACATCCTTGCTCTCCGTGCCGTCTTGGATGGCGTCGGGGTCTTGTCCTGTCCACGTCTTGGCGTAATTATAACGCAGCTTGGTGTCGGTATGCCATTTCTTGTTGATGTCGTAGCCGTAACCTAATGAGAAGTTATAGCGGTCGAAGGAGTTGGTCTTCTTACGAGGGTCGCCCCAAGCCTGGGCATAGTCCACATTAAAGTTCAATATGCCGTACTTGTCCATGCGCAAGCCCTTGCCTAACGAGTAGTTCATCATACCTGGGTTCACCTTGCCTTTCAGCTGCCAGGGGGTAACACCAATCTTTGAATGTACCACGACCATACCGCTGGTCAGGTCGCCATATTCTGCTGAGGGGATTCCTCGAATCACTTCTACCTCTTCGATGTCGTCTGCCGAGATATTGCGCATATCTGTTCCAGTCGTGGCGGTATTCGAGAAATCTCCTTGCGTCAGGTTTCCGTTGTTCGACATAGGAACGCCGTCGACGATGATGGGCGAACCGAAGGCCGATGTGCTGTTAAAGGCACTTTGCGAGGCCGAACGGATTTGCAGTCTGGAGCCAAGGCTTGATGTCAGGTCTTGATTGCCCATGAGCCCGCCAGGTACCAGCTGCATGATGTCAGCCAGAGAGGTGGCTTGCAGGTGGTCGATGGCTTGACGCCCGATAATGCTGCTCGTGGCCTTTCCAGAGGCATTTTGTCTGGCTACCACGCTTACTTCCCTCAGGGCCAGGGTGGTTGGTGTCATCTGGTAGTTGAGCTTCAGGTTACGCGTTACCTTCACTTGCGTGTTGATAGGCTCATAGCCTACATACGAGATGTTGATGGTGTATGTGCCGGCCTCTACATTCTTGATGGTGGCCTCACCGTCTATGTTCGTCACGGCAACAGCACCTGAAGGCTGTAGTTGGACTGTTGCCATGATAATAGCCTCCTTTGTGTCCTTGTCCTTCACCGTCAAGTCAACAGAGTAAGCAGCTGATGGTGTCTGTGCCCATAGCAGCGAGTGGTAACCGGCAAGAAGCAAGAGGCATGCAATCAGTTTTCTCATTTGTTCCTTATTTTTATCGTTCGTAGTGTTCTTGGCTGCAAAGTTACAAAAAAGTTTAGAGTTTAGAGCTTAGTGTATAGAGAAATTTTACAGCGGCAGCAAATTTTACACTTTTCATTTTTTACTTTTCACTTTTTTTTCGTACCTTTTCGTTCCGAGAATGTACTTACGCTCGAAAAAACTCAAATATATTTGGTTTTTTGCTCGCTTTTTCGTACCTTTGCCTCCATTAATTATGTAAAACTATGAAAGAAAGAATCTTTTTACAGCTTGCACTGGCTCTGACGGCCATCAGCCTGCAGGCTCAACCATTAAGACAGGATGCCGAAGTTCGTAAGGGACAGTTGAAGAACGGCATGACCTATTATCTTCGCCATAACGCCAAGGATCCGAAGATGGCAGAATTCTATATTGCCCAGCGGGTGGGGTCAATCCAGGAGGAACCCCGCCAGCGCGGACTGGCTCACTTTCTGGAGCACATGGCCTTCAACGGTACCAAGAATTTCCCCGGCAAGGGCAAGAAACTGGGTATCGTGCCCTGGTGTGAGACCATCGGCGTGAAGTTCGGTGTCAACCTGAACGCCTATACCAGCGTGGAACAGACGGTGTATAACATTTCGGCTGTACCCCTGAAGCGTGAGGGCATCATCGACTCGTGCCTGCTCATCCTGCACGACTGGAGCCACTACCTGCTGTT